>Ga0209403_10001027_pt1 | contig 37656 bp, 38 predicted proteins | sample ArcticOcean_MG_C_8_FD_187440 | JGI IMG/M metagenome (GOLD analysis project Ga0209403, IMG submission 187440) | Marine microbial communities from western Arctic Ocean - ArcticOcean_MG_CB11_86 (SPAdes) (version 2) | ecosystem: Environmental > Aquatic > Marine > Oceanic | place: Arctic Ocean...
TGGGCCAGAGTTTTTTCCGCTGCCGCCCAGTCGCCGGCCGCGGTTTCCAGAGAAAACAGCTCCTGCCCCACCCAGGGCGCATCCGGACGCAAGGCAAAGGCCCGGCGCGCCAGGGTCAGCGCCTCGGCCCAGTCGCCGGCCCGGCGGGCCTGCACCAACAGGCCGCGCAGGCCGAGAAATTCCGTTTCGGGCCGCTCCCGCATGGCCTGAAAATAGCCTCGCGCGGCACTTTCGTCGCCATCCAGTTGCGCCGCTTGGGCCGATAGCAGCAGGGTCAGGGACGGCTCGTCCAGCAACTGCGCCGTGCGCCGGGCCAGTTTCTTGGCTTCCGCCAGATCGCCGGCGGCGACGGCCACCAGACCGCTGGACAAGCTTTGATAGCCCTTGCGCCGACGCCCCTCAGCCCGCAACGAGCTGAGCGCCATAGGCGAGGACAGCAACCAGCGCCAAAAACGATAGCTGGCAGCAACCACGATTAACAGCGCTAACAGGGCGGTGGCGGCCACGGCAATTGAGGTTTCGATCTGCCGCCCGCCCCATTGCAGGGCGATTAGGCCCGGACGATCCGCTAGCCAGGCCCCACCGACGCTCAGCGCGGCCAAAGCAAAAAATATCAACAGTGCCCTGGGCATCAGCCTCCCGCCAACCCAGCTATCGCCCGGCTTTGTAATTCAGCCAACGCCGCCAGGGCCGCCAGGCGTGACCTGGCCTGGCCCAGCCAGTCCGCCGCCGCCGCGCCCGCCGGGCCGTCTAGCTCGGCGATCAGGTCCGCCGCCGCCGCCAGTTCGCCGGCTCCGAGCCGCCGTTCGGCCCGTGCCAGAATGGCGTCGGCCTCCATGCCATCAACCTCTCCTACCCGGCGCACGGTCACCAGTGAGGTGACCTGGTGGAGGGTACGGCGCCAAAATCCGTTGCTTTCGCTATGATCCGCCTGCAAGACGGCCCGGGTCATGTCGGCAAAGCTGTCCGACAGGGCGCGCGGGCTGGCAATGCCCGCCTTGGCCATGGGCACAAGTGCAACCGCCGTGGCCGGCACGGCGGCATCTTCGTCCCCCAGGGCGGTGACGGCGGCCAGGGCGGCGGAATATGGCCCGCCGGCCAAAACGGCCTGGCTCAATTGCCCCACCGCCAGCACCAGCCCTTCGCCGGCAACGGATTTTTGCCGCACCAGGGCAGCGCCCTGGGCCGTCCGCTCCAATTGTTCCAAGCGCGCCTGCAGCGCCGCCAAGGTCTGGCGCAGTTCCTGGTTCTCGCCGGCCAGGGCGGCGGTCTGTTGCGTCTGGACGGCGACCGCTTTGCTGATAGCCGGTCTATTGGATGGGCCTGATGGGCTGTCGGCCAGATCAACCACGCGGGTCTTCAGGTCGTCAACTTCAGCCGACAGCGCCGCCAGCGCGGCGGCGTTGTTCTCGCCGGCCATTTGACCCAACCGGGCCAGGCCCTCTTCCAGGCCGCTAAGTTTTTTGCCCATGCCGGCCAGAAGCTCGCTGCCCGAAACGTCTTGGGACAGCGCCCCCAGCCGATTGGAAAAGACAGTTATGGCAGATTTCACGGCGGCGATGGCCAGATCCAGGCGTTCATTCGCCGCCTCCAACTGAGCCACCCGGTGATCCAGTTCCTGCACCGCCGCCAGCGTCTGCGACGCGCCTGAGGGCAACAGAGCCAAAAGACGGGGTTGAAGGATGGGCCAGGACAGATACAGGCCGGCTATGACCAAGGCCAAAACGGCCAGGGCCGCCAGGGCCGCCAAGCCACCCCGGCGCTTGGCCGGCGCCTCCGTCGCCATTACCTTCCCCTCAATCTCCTCGGCCATGCTCCCGCCCCAGGGACTTTCAGCCGGGGTGCCGTTTACTTCGGCATCCCCTTCTACGTCCTCGTTGGAATCGGGGCCGGGTCGTTTTTCGTCTACCATTCGGTGCTCATGTTTTTCATAGTAATGCCAGAAGGTCATCCTCGCTTGGCAGGGCGGCAATATTCCGTTGGCGCCAGGGTACCACGGCAGCCGCCTCCCCGACCGCCGCGCTGAGCCCGTAAAGGGCGATGTCGCGGCAAACCTCGCCCAGCTCATCGCGCAACAGCAGCTTAACAAATGTAGCCGCACTACGGGCGGAGAAAAACAGCACACCTTCAATCTGGCCTGCCGTCAGCGCGGCACGGCAGGCCGCGCTCAAACGCGCCACCGTTTCCGCGCTGTACAACACGGCGCGGCGTACCTGATAACCTTCGGGGGCCAGGTCGCCGGCCAAATCGCCGGCTACGGCGCTGCCCGCCACATGTACCAGTACGCCATCCGTGGGCGCGAAGCGCCGGCGCACCAGGGCGGCCAGGGCCAGCACATCGCCCGCGCCCTCGGTTACATCCGTAAAACCGGCCTCCCGCGCCGCGGCGGCGGTTGCCGCGCCCACCGCCAGAACCGGCAGTTCCCGGCGCTCCGTACGCCTGGCTAGCGCCTTGACCCCATTGGCGGAGGTCAATAACAGGGCGGCGGCATCGTCCAAATCCAGGCTGGCCGCTGCCAGGGGCTGAATGGTCAACATGGGTTCAATCAGCACCTGATGGCCCAGGCTCTGCAGGTGCCGCGCCAGGCGTTTCGATTCCGCGCGCGGGCGGGTGACGATCAGATGCATGGGTTCAAACGCCCGCAAAAAAACCCGGCCCGGCTCGGTCCGACAATTCTTCGCCCGCGTCCCGCCCCATGGCGGCGGCATCGCCCACGGGTCCATCGCGGCTGGCATCCAGACATTCGCTGCCATCCACCCGCAAAACCTGGGCCCGCAGGGTCAATTGACTGCCATGTATTTCCGCCAGCGCCGCGATGGGCGTTCGGCAGGAGCCGTCCAGGGCCGCCAACAGGGCCCGTTCCGCCGCCACGCAATGGGCTGTTTCTAGGTGATGCAAAGGCGCCAAATAGTTGGCGGTAATGCTGTCGTCCAGGCGGATTTCTATGCCTATCACGGCTTGGGCCACCGCCGGCAGCATCACATCCACTGGGATCGGCGCCGTGATCCGGTCGGCCAGGCCTAGGCGGTTCAACCCGGCGCAGGCCAGAAAGGTTGCCTGGGCCACGCCCTCGGACAATTTGCGCATACGGGTGTTCACATTACCGCGAAAATCGACCACCACTAGATCCGGCCTGATATGGCGCACCTGGGCCACCCGGCGCAGGGAGGACGAGCCGACGACGGCGCCATGGGGCAGGGCGGCCAGGCTGTCCGCGATGGGTGAGAAAAAGCCGTCGCGGGGGTCCTCGCGGGGCAGCAGGCAGGCAATACCCAGTCCGGGGGGCAGTTCGGTCGGCACGTCCTTCATGGAATGCACCGCTAGATCGATTTTGCCCGCCAACAGCGCCTCCTCAATCTCCTTGGTAAACAGGCCCTTGCCGCCGAATTCCCGCAACGGCTTGTCCTGGATCCGGTCGCCCGTGGTGGCGATCACGACAATCGCCACGGCCTCCGCCGTCAGATTGGCATGGGCCGCCAACAGGCGGGTTTTAACTTCCTCCGCCTGGGCCAATGCCAAGGGCGAGCCACGGGTGCCGATACGGACATCGCCGATACGAGGTTGCGGGTTCATAGTGGCGGTGCTAAGGCCTCCCTGAGCTCCACGCAAGCACTTTTGCGCCGCCAATTTGTCAATTGTCATGCCGTTGGAAAAATTGTGATCGTACTTGGCATCGAAACCTCCTGTGACGAGACCGCCGCCGCCGTGGTCGACGATGCGCGTTGCATCCGCGCCAACATCGTCTTTAGCCAGTTGGCGGAACATCGCCCTTATGGTGGCGTCGTGCCGGAAATCGCGGCGCGGGCCCATGTGGAACAGCTCGATGGCCTGATCCGGCAGGCCATGGCGGCGGCGCAACTGGAATTTTCGGATTTGGACGGCGTTGCCGCCACCGCCGGGCCAGGCCTGATTGGCGGCGTCATTGTCGGCCTAGTTACCGGCAAGGCCATTGCCGCCGCCATCGGCAAGCCGTTGCTAGCCATCAACCACCTGGAAGGCCATGCCCTGACCGCGCGGCTGACCGACGATCTGGCCTTTCCCTACCTATTGCTGCTGATCTCGGGCGGCCATTGCCAGCTGGTTCTGATCGAAGGCCTGGGCCGCTATCGCCGTCTGGGCACGACAATTGACGATGCGGTTGGCGAAGCCTTCGACAAAACCGCAAAGATGCTGGGCCTGGACTATCCCGGCGGGCCGGCGGTTCAACGGGCAGCAGAACGGGGTGATCCGGGCACCGTCAGCTTGCCCCGGCCCATGGCCGGGCGCGAGGGCTGCGATTTCTCCTTCTCGGGCCTAAAGACCGCCGTGCGCCGGCTGTTGGATAATAATTCCAGCCTGCGGGCTGAGGATGTGGCGGCCAGCTTTCAACAAACCGTAGGCGATGTCATGGTGGACCGGACTGGCAATGCCATCGCCCTGGCCCAGGCGTTTTACCCTGACCTGGGCCACCTGGTCATCGCGGGCGGTGTCGCCGCCAATCTGCATTTGCGCCAGCGCCTGGATGTCTTGTGTCGAGAGCGGGGCCTGGCGCTGGTCGCGCCGCCAACTGATCTCTGTACCGACAATGGCGCCATGATCGCCTGGGCCGGGGTGGAACGCCTCGCCGCCGGGTTGCACGATCCCCTGGATACGCCGGCGCGGGCCCGCTGGCCCCTGGACCCCGACGCCAAACCGGCGCCGTTCGCGGGCAAGAAAGCCTGATATCAATGATAGAGACGTCATGACGCAACCGAACGAGCTACAAATCCAAGGCCAAGGCCTGTTCCCGACCCCGATGGTGCTGGTCGAGCTACCAGACAGCGACCGCATCAATATGGCTCTACGGGCGGTGATAGCGGCGCGGATGGCCAGCCATCCCTCCACCGACCATTCCAATCTCGGCGGCTGGCAATCCAGCTGGGATCTCGCGGAATGGGGCGGGACCGGCGCCCAGCAGGTCCTGAAACAGGCAACTGCCGTGGCCAGCCGTATGACCTGTGACCGTCAGGGCAAGGCAGTGGCGGTGGATTGGCAACTCAATGCCTGGGCTAATGTTAACAGCACCGGCCATGGCAATGAATTTCATACCCACCCGGGCAGCTTCTGGTCCGGTACCTATTATGTGGATGACGGCGGCATTGGCGAGGATCCCTCCCTGGGGGGCGAATTCGAAATTCAGGATCCCCGTGGCATCGCCCCCGCCATGTACGCACCCCTGCTGGCCTTTAATGTGCCCGGCGGCCTGGCCATGGGGAGCAGCGAAACCATCCCGCCCAAGGCCGGCCGCATGATGCTGTTCCCGGCCTGGCTGTCCCACGGCGTACGGCCCTATCTGGGCCAGCGCCAGCGCATTTCCATCGCCTTTAATCTAAGCGTTTAAGCTGCGTTCTCGCGGGCTGCGGCGGCGGCAGCGCCCTCGCCGCAGCCTTCCAGGGCCTCGGCGTACCACCGCCATGACGTCGCGCTGTTCGGCCTCTCGATGGTGCGCTGGGCCAGCAGGCCGCGGGCATCCTCGAACCGCTCGGCTTCCAGCAACGCGCGGCACAGCATTTGCGCCCAAACATCCCGTTGCGCGTGGCTGCCGCCCAAGCGCCAGATATGATCGCGCAGGGGTAGGAGAATATCCGCCGCCTCGCCGGCACTTTCCTGGCACAGGGCCAGGGTGGCGCGGCAGACCGGCAACCCCACCGCCGCCGCGACCCGAGCCTGATCACCCGTGCCCTGGGCCGCCGCCGCCTGGCTATCCAGCATGGCTTGGGCGGCCTCGCCCCGGCCGTCCTTGGCCAGGGCCATCATGTAGTGAGCATCGGCGAAGGTCAGAATGGCATCTTTGTTATGGCGTTCGGCCACATCGGCCAGGACCGACCAACGTCGGCCGACATCGACGCCCTGGTAGTCCAGGCGCCACAGCATGGCGGCGGCATTGGTGAAATCCAGGTATTCATCGCTGGGTTCGGCCCAGAATTCCCGATCATAGAGATCCAGCGCAGCCTCATGCTGGCCGTTCTCCAGGTGAAAAATGGCTTTATGCCACCAGGTGTGAAAACGGAAATTGTTCAAATCTACCCATTCGGGGCTAAGGCGATCCAGCCAGGCGATGCCCTCGTCCTGACGACCCTGCATCTCAAAAATATGGGTGACGGCATGGGCGGCCCAAATATCCTTTGGGTTGATCTCCACCGCCCGCCGCCCGGCCGCCTCCGCCACACCGTAATCGCCGGCCTCTTCGTGGGCAAACGCCGACATACCGAAAACAAAACCGAAATCGGGCCGGTCCTCGCCCCACGCGGGTAGAATCCGGTTGATCGATTGGCGCATCGCCCCGCCGCCATGCAGGTAAAAATGGGTGAAATGGGATAGGCGTATAGCCATCACATCGTGAGGATGGTGCAGCAGGATCTGTTCCCACCAATCCGTCGCCCCCGACATGTCGCCAACATTCCACGCCTGCAAGGCCGCCAAATGCCATTTTTCCCGTTGCGTAGCGCCCCGCCCGGCGATCGCCGCCTGGGCCGCCTGGGCGCTGTCCGCGGCCTTTCGTTCGAGAGCCGGAATGGAAAACAAGTGAAAGAAATAGCCGCGGGTGATCAAGGCCATAGGCATCTCGGCATCAGCCGTCAACGCGGCCTTCAGATGCCCGCCGACATCGGTCCGATAGCCCATATACCCGCGCACCGCATTGCTATAGCCCTCCGCCGCCGCCGCGCTTTCCGTGGTAAGTTCCAGGCCTTGATAATCCGCCGCCATGACCTTATGCCTCTTTTTTCAAATGCGATTGTCCATATAAGGGTAGGCTATCGTCCGATCCCCTCACAACCAAATCTTGAAAGCGCCTTGGATGACTAAATTCGCCGTACTCGATCTGGCCCCCGTTCGCGAAGGCGCCACGCCGGGGGATGCCTTGCGTAATTCCCTCGATCTGGCCCGGCATGTGGAGGCGGCGGGGTATGAGCGCTTTTGGCTGGCGGAGCACCATAACATGGTCGGCATCGCCTCCGCCGCGACCTCGGTCGCCATTGGCTATGTCGCCGGCGGAACTAAAACCATGCGGGTCGGGGCGGGGGGCGTCATGCTGCCAAACCATTCGCCCCTGGTCATCGCGGAGCAGTTCGGCACCCTGGCCTCGCTTTACCCGGGCCGCATCGATCTTGGCCTGGGCCGGGCGCCGGGCACCGATCAACAAACCTTGCGGGCCCTGCGCCGCCATCCCGCGATGGCGGAAAATTTTCCCCAGGACGTGCTGGAGCTGCAGGCCCTGCTGGGGCCACTGCAACCGGGCCAGGTGATCCAGGCGGTGCCGGGTACGGATACCAATATACCCCTGTGGATCCTGGGCTCCAGCCTGTATGGCGCGCAACTGGCCGCCATGCTGGGCCTGCCTTACGCCTTTGCCTCCCACTTCGCGCCGGAGGCCTTGATGCAGGCGATACAGGTCTACCGAGAAACCTTCAAACCCTCCGCCCAGCTCGACAAACCCTACGTCATGGTAGGCGCCACGATTGTCACCGCCGATACCGAGGCGGAAGCGCAATATTTATTCACCACGCCCCAGCAACAGTTCGTCAATATGTTCCGGGGCACGCGGGGCCGGCTGCGCCCGCCCATAGACGATATCGAGGATTTTTGGACGCCGGCGGAAAAAATGCGGGTCTCCGCCATGTTAGCCTGCGCCTTTCATGGTACGGGAGATGCCATCACGGCACAATTGGCGCCCTTTATCGAACAAACGGGCGCGGACGAACTGATGATCGCCTGCTCTATTTACGATCATTCGGCCCGGATCCATTCCTACGAAATATTAGCTGATGTACAGCGTAATTTGAACGGGAAGAGCCATGCTTGATCGGGAACAGGAGGGGCTACGCCAAAAGGCCAGAGAAGTGGCGCAAGGCGAGATCGCGGCGCGAGCGGCAGAGGTGGACCATACTGAGCAATACCCCTGGGATAATGTGGAAAGCCTGAAAGACGCCGGCTTCTTCGGTATGACCATTCCAAAAGAATACGGCGGCAAGGGCCTGGGTTATCTGGAGACGGTGCTGGTGGTTGAGGAAATGGCCAAGGTCTGCGGTGTTTCGGGCCGCATCGCGGTGGAGGCTAACATGGGCGCCATCGGCGCCATCATGACCTATGGCACGGAAGAGCAGAAACGCCTGGCCGCCGACCTAGTGCTGTCGGGCGATAAACCGGCGATCTGCATTACCGAGCCCGAGGCCGGCAGCGCCGCCACGGACATGACGACCCGCGCCGACAAGGTCGGCAATCAATATATCCTGAACGGCAAGAAACACTGGATTACGGGGGGCGGGGTATCCCGCCTGCATCTGATTTTCGCTAAGGTCTATGACCAGGATGGCGCGGAAGAGGGCATCGGCGGCTTCATCGCCATTCGTGACGAGACCGAGGGTCTTATCATTGGCGACCGCGCGCCCACCATGGGCCTGCGCGGTATCCCGGAGGCCGAGATGATCTTCGAGGACATGGCGGTGCCGCCCGCCAATTTGCTGGTGCCGCCGCGTGGTCTGCGCAAAGGCTTCGCCGATCTGATGACCGCCTATAATTCACAACGGGTGGGCGCGGCGACCGTGGCCCTGGGCGTGGCCCAGGGGGCCTACGAAAAAGCCCTCGAATACAGCCAGGTGCGCGAGCAGTTCGGCCGCCCGATCGCCGAGTTCCAGGGTCTGCAATGGATGCTAGCGGATATGAGTATTCAGCTGGCCGCCGCCCGCGCCCTGGTGCATGGCGCGGCAACCAATCTGGTGCATGGTTTTCCCGATGCCCTCGCGGCGGCCCAGGCCAAAGTTTTCACTTCGGAAATGGCCATCAAGGTGACGAACGACGCCCTGCAGGTCTTTGGTGCGGCGGGCTATTCCCGCAACAACCCCCTGGAACGTATGGTCCGCGATGCCCGTATGTTCACCATCGGCGGCGGCACCGCCCAAGTCCTGCGCACCCTGATCGCCGGCCGTATTTTGAACATGAAGACCCCGCAGACACGGGATGGATATAGCAAACTGGCGGCGAAATGAGCATTGGTTCTCCACGATTTCCCTTGGTTTCCTGCCGCTTCTGGGCGCCAGGTTGCTGGCCACCGCGGCTTCGGAAGCCAACGCAGACCCCCTGACCGCCAATCAGTTCTAAGTTTATTGTCCACGCCAGTGCGGCACGGCACGTGAGCACAGGGTCGCCTATTCCGTTGGCGGTACATCCAGCCGAATGACGTCCTTCTGGCCGTCGCGGACCAGAGGATAGCGCGCCATCACTAAGGGGTCGTGGCCCGGAATGATGTGCTTTCCCGACTCCGCCAAGTTACGCATGGTAGTATAGCCCTGGACCATATCGGCGGCGGAATAAACGATGGGAAATGGTGCCACCCCCTCCATATTCTCATAAAAATGCGAGGCGTCCGAGGCCAGGACCAGCCAGCCGCGCTTAGTCAACACGCGGACACATTGCACGCCGGCCGTATGGCCGCCGATCCAATGCACCGAAATCCCCGGCGCCACCTGCCCATCACCATCGTGGAAAGCAACCCGGCCATCGAATACCCGGCGCACCATCGTGCAAATGTGATCAGGGGCATAGGCATGGCCAAATGGCTCGTGGCACATGTGTTTGCCGGTGGCGTAGTTCATCTCACGTTCCTGCAGATGGAAACGGGCGGCGGGGAAATCATCCAGGGTGCCGGCGTGGTCGTAATGCAGATGCGTGATGATCACATCCTCGATCTTGTTGGCATCGATGCCGATAATCTCCAACCCTTCCCGGGGCAGCTGGGTAATGATGCGTCCACGCTTGTCGCCTTCCGTCCGTTCAAAGCCGGTATCGACAACGATGGTTCGGTTTTCGTTGACGATAGCCCATACGAAATAATCCAGTGGCATCGGGCCATCATGGGGATCGATCTCGGGATTGGGTGCGATGATAAAATTATCGCGCCGCAGCCGGCCGGTCACGGTGCCATAGCGAATGGCAAAAACTTCATAGGTTTCAGGTGCGCCCATAATGAAATTCCCTCTCGTAATTAAAGATCAGCGGGCCAGATAGCCGCCGTCGATGACCAGTTCGCTACCCGTGACGAATTTCGCGGCGTCGGAGGCCAGATAAAGAATACCTTCCGCGACGTCCGACGGCTGGCCCATTTCGCCGGTCGGCTGGGATTTCAAGATCGCGTCCCGCCGCTCCGGCCCGCCCCGTTGGATAGCCCCGCCCACCATGGGCGTATCGATAAACCCCGGATGCACGGAATTGACCCGGATCTTCAGGCCCCGCGCCGCGCATTCGATAGCGACGGCCTTTGTCAGCAGACGAACCCCACCTTTCGAGGCCGTATAGGCGGCGGTCAATGGCAGGCCAACCACGCCTAATATTGACGAGGTGTTGATGATCGCGCCGCTATTTTCCTTCATGGCAGCAACGCCATGCTTTACCCCTAGGAAAACGCCGTCCAGGTTGACCGCCATGGTTGCTCGCCAAAGCTCCAGGGGCGTTTCCTCCACCGGCAGGCCATTACCGCCCACGCCGGCGTTGTTGACCAGGATATCTAGGCGGCCATGTTCGGCTAAAATCGCGGCGATGATCTTTTTCCAATCAGCCTCGTCGGTGACGTCGTGATGATGGTACTGAGCCCTACCGCCAGCGGCCGTGATGGCGGCTACGGTATCCTCGCCGGCACCATCCTGCAGATCGCTCAGCACCACCGTGGCGCCTTCATGGGCCATCAATTCCGCCGTGGCCCGTCCAATGCCGGAGGCCCCGCCCGTGATCAAAGCGATCTTGTCGGTTACCCGTCCCATGCCGTTCTCCCCACATATTTTATATTTCTGGCTACAGAATGGGGCAGAGCGCTGGCCATATCAAATGTACAGCGCGTAAGATGCCGTAATAATTCCACAACAGGGACAAAAGAGGCAAGCATGGACAAGGCAATTTACGAGAAAGGCCTGGCGGTCAGAAAAGAGGTTCTAGGCGAGGAATATGTCGACCGCGCTCTTAACAACGCCACCGATTTTAACCGCCATTTTCAGGAATTGGTGACGGAATATTGCTGGGGCGGGGTCTGGGGTTCCGATGTGCTGGAGAAAAAAACCCGTAGCATGCTTAACCTGGCCATGCTGGCCGCCCTAAACCGGCCACAGGAGTTTGAAATTCATTTTCGCGGCGCTATCAAGAATGGTTGCAGCCTGGATGAATTGCGCGACGTGTTGGAACAGATCACTATCTATTGCGGCGTGCCGGCGGGGGTTGAAGGTTTTCGCATCGCCCGCAAGGTGCTGGACGAACAAAAGGGAGGTGAGTGAGCATGGCCCCTGAGCAACAGCCAACCATAGGCTTCATCGGCCTTGGCGCCATGGGCAGCCGCATGGCGGCCAATGTCGCCGCCGCGGGCTTTCCCATGATCTGCTTCGATGCAGCCGGCACTAAGGAACGCGCGCCCGACGGTGCGGCCATTGGCGCCTCGGTCGGGGCCGTGGCCAGCAAGGCGGAGATTGTCATTTTAAGCCTGCCCAACGGCGCTGTCTCGGCCTCGGTCGCGGAAGAGATCATCGAGACCAACCAGCGCGCGGTCTCCACCATCATTGATACCTCCACCATCGGTGTCGCCGCAGCTAAGGCCGTGCACGGCCGCTTGGCGGGTTCCCACATGGCTTATATGGACGCGCCCGTATCGGGCGGTATTGCCGGCGCGGCGGCGGGCAGCCTGGCCTTGATGTTCGCCGGCGCGGAGGCGGATTTTGAAACCCTCCTCCCCATGTTGAAGGCAATGTCGAAAAACCCTTTTCATGTGGGGACGGAACCCGGCCAAGCCCAGGCCATGAAGCTATTGAACAACTTCCTCTCCGGCCTGGCCATGACCGGGACCTCGGAGGCGATTGCCTTTGGCCTGACCCAGGGCCTGGAAATGTCGACGATGCTGGATGTACTGAACGCCTCGTCGGGTCAGAATACCGCCACCTCTGATAAGTTTCCCAATCGCATAATGACGGAAGCCTACAACGCGGAATTTCTCAATACCATGTACCTTAAGGACATCAGCCTGTATGTGGAAAACGTCACCAACGCGGACACCCCCGCGGTCGTAAGCCGCAATCTTCTGGAGATCTGGCAACGTTTCGCCGCCGCTGAACCCGGCGCCGATTTGACTCGGATTTTCCCCTTTGTGCGCGACAAGCGCTGATTACGGCCCGGAAGTGTCAGGAGTAAAGAGATGAACAAAATCGACCTGGACGGCCGTACGGCGATTGTCACCGGCGGCGCGGACGGCATCGGCCGGGCCATCAGCGAGCGGTTTCTAGCCTCGGGCGCGGCGGTGGTGATGTGGGACATCAGACAGGCCAATCTGGACGCCATGTTGGCGGCAAATGACCTGGGCGACCGCTTGCAGGGGGTAAAGGTTGACGTGACCGACCCCGATCAGGTCGCTGCTGCCCGTGATAGCGCCGTTACCGGCAAGGGCAAGATCGACATTCTGGTCTGCAATGCCGGCATCGCCGGCCCAGCTAAGAAAAGTTGGGACTATAGCTATGCCGAATGGCGATCCGTTGTCGGTCTGGATCTGGACGCGGTCTTTATCTGCTGTCAAAGCCTGATACCGCACATGATGGGCAACGGTTATGGTCGGATCGTCAATATCGCCTCCATCGCCGGCAAGGAAGGCAACCCCAACGCCTGCGCCTATTCCGCCGCAAAGGCTGGGGTGATCGGGTTGACCAAATCCCTGGCCAAGGAAACGGCTGAAGCGGGTGTGCTGATCAATTGCGTCACCCCGGCTGCGATCCGCACCGCGATCTTTGACCAAATGACCCCCGAACATGTGGATTATATGCTCTCGCGCATCCCCATGGGCCGTCTGGGCCGCACCGACGAGGCCGCCGCCCTGGTCGCCTGGCTGGCCTCGGAGGACTGCAGCTTTTCCACCGGCGGCGTATTCGATCTGTCGGGCGGCCGGGCCACGTATTAATGTCTTGCCAATCCGGGCACCGGAAACCCTGGCGGGTCATCGGTAGGAACGTTGCCGGCAACAGATTGTTTTCCCGAACGCCGCTTGTCTCGGCCGCTCGGTCGCCCATATAAGGTCGCAAGCCATGATACGGTGAAAATTTGCTATTATCTTGGCGGCAACCTTGAGAATGGAGATCATCATGGCCTTAACGGGGATTAATCATCTGGCGTTCATCACCCATGATCTGGAAGCCACCATCCGCTTTTACCGCGATCTGCTGGGCATGACGCTGGAGGCCGGCATCGGCCACGACGGCTATCGCCATTATTTCTTCCGCGCGGGAGAGGCGCAAATCGCCTTTTTTGCCTACGAAGGCGCCCAACCCATGAAGCCAAAATCCCACGGCGCGCCCAGCCGGGAGCCCCTGGGTTTTGACCACGTCTCCCTGACCTGCGAAAACCGGGAAGACCTGTTTGCGGCCAAGGACAAACTGGAGGCCGCCGGTTTTGATGTTTCCGGCGCCGTGGATCATGGCACCATATGGTCGATCTATTTCTTTGACCCTAACAATATCCCGCTGGAGATCAGTTGGGACATCATGAAGATCACCCAGCCCCCCGCCGTGGCCGATGACCAGCCCTTGGCCATCGTCGCCGAAGGCGCCGGGCCGCAACCGGGCCACTGGCCGGCGGTCACCACGCCGACCCCGTTGGCGCAGATGATGGCCCATGCCGGCAACGGCTACCAGATGCGCGATGCTGCCCTGGAACAAAAACGCGGCTACTACACTCCCGAATACCTCGCCCTGATGGCGGAAACACCCGCCGCGGCGGAATAGTGCACATAAGATGACTTAGCCGCGGCGCGCCGCTATAAGAACGGTGTTCTTGTAGGCGGTTCATTGGGGTCAACGTGACGTTATTGATTTTTCCGGCGAGCGGCAGGCTTACGCCCGTTGGCACCCCTGCCTTGAATTTGGCCAACTGGCCCGGGCGTCGCCGCCGCTGGACCTGGCCATGACAGACGCCCGCGCCTACCAGGGCCTAATTCGCAAGGACCCAGGCGCCGTTCCGGCCTCTTGGAAGCGGGCCGCATTTGCGTTGTTTTTGGTGTTGGCGCTAGTGCTGCCGTTCATGCTGGACAATTACACCATCTATACCCTGGCCCTTGTGGGGGCGCTGGCCATGGCCATTCTGGGGGTTAATCTGCTGACGGGGTTGAGCGGGCAGTTCTCCATCGGCCACGGCGCTTTTTTTGCCATTGGCGCCTATAGCACCGCGATCGCCATGAACCATGGCGGGTCGTCGGCCTTTGGCGCCCTGCCCGTGGCAGCCGTGGTATCCTTCGTCGCGGGCTTTCTGTTCGGCTGGCCAGCGCTACGTCTTGGCCTGATGCATCTAATTCTGGTGACCTGGGGTTTGTCCCTGGTTCTGCCCCAGGTCTTGAAACATGAAACTTTGCAGGATTGGACCGGCGGCGTCAGCGGCGTCTATCTGGATCGCCCAGGCCCGCCCGCCTGGCTGGGCTTGAACGACGATCAATATTGGTACTTCATCACCCTGGCCATCATGATCCTGTTTTTCTGGATCGCCGGCAATCTGATCAACAGCCGATCCGGCCGGGCCCTGGCCGCCATCCGCGACAACGAGATAGCCGCCGCCCCCATGGGCATCAACGTAGCACTGTTCAAAACCACAATTTTTGGTGTATCCGCCATGTATGCCGGTATAGGCGGCGCCTTGACCGGCCTGCTGGCGGATTTCGTGGCGCCGGATTCATACGGCCTGTTCTTTTCCATTCTGCTGTTGGTCGGCGCCGTGTCGGCCGGCGTCCGCTCCGTCTGGGGCGCACTAATCGGCAGTCTGCTGGTGATCTATCTGCCGGCCGCGGCCGGCAATATGCCGGCAGCCACGGCGGTGCCCCCCTTCGGTTTTGCGGTTTTACTGGTGATCTACTTCATGCCCGACGGCGTCTCGGGCCTGGCCATGCGCGTCTACCGGCGCTTCGCAAACAATCGTAAGTACGGTTGATGCCACTCAACAGCGCTAAATTTTGGCGTTCCGGTGATCGCCCTCACTGTATCGCCACAATTTTCCACCTATATTCATCGTAGAGGGCGTCTCTGAGAAGGCGTAAAAATCATGCCGACACGCGCAGGCTTACCCAATGTGGCCGCAGCCTTGTCACTGGTCCTGATGTTCATGCTTTAAGGGCAGCCGCTTATTATAGACCCAACACCATCTTGGCCATGATATTGCGCTGAATTTCGTTGGAGCCGCCATAGATGGAGGCGGCCCGGTCATTCAAATACCGCGCCGTTACCGACATCTCATCGCGCTGGCCAATGGCCGCTATATTGGCCCCGGGCAGGCGTTCCTCCGGTTGATGGGGCGCCGCATAATAGGCCACCGCTCGCAGGGCCAACTCACTGACCGCTTGTTGCACCTCGGTCGCACGGGTCTTCAACATGGAGGACGCGGGGCCAGGGCTGCCGCGCTTGGCGATCGCGGCCATGGTACGGTGTTCGGTAAATTCCACCGTGGTCAATTCGATCTCCAGCGCCGACAACTGCCGGGCAAAGTCAGGCTCCGCCAACAGGCTCTGGCCGTCACTGTCCCGCCGTCTATCCGCCATGCGCCGCACCTCATCCAGGCCGGCCCGCAAGGCGGCGGCATGGGCCGAGCCGCCGCGTTCGAATTCCAACAGGTATTTGGCCACGGTCCAGCCATCGTTTTCCGCCCCCACCCGGTTTGTTTGTGGCACCCGCACATCATCGAAAAAGACCTGATTGAATTCGTGATCGCCGCCCAGAATATGGATCGGCGCGACCCGGATGCCGGGGCTGTCCATTTCCAGCAACAAAAAGCTGATGCCCGCCTGGGGCTTGCCCGTGGTACCGGTACGGACCAGACAGAACATACGGTTCGCATGATGAGCGTTGGTGGTCCAGATTTTGGAGCCATTGACGATATAATCATCGCCATCGGGCACCGCCCGGCATTGCAACGATGCAAGATCAGAGCCCGAGCCCGGTTCCGAATAACCCTGGCACCAGACATCTTCTCCCGACAGTATGCGCGGTAGATAGAATTCCTTTTGCGCCGCGTTGCCATGGCCCATGATGGCTGGGCCGACCATGCCCAGGCCCAGGGGCGAAAGGCGCGGCGCGCCGGCGCGAGCGTATTCCACGGCGAACAGATAGCGCTGCATGGGATCCCAGCCGGGGCCGCCATATTCCGTGGGCCAGGACGGCGCGGCCCAGCCCTGGCGATACATGATTTTGTGCCAGTCCTGGGTGGCGCCGTGTTCCGCCAATATAGTGGCGCACAGACGCGCGGCCTCGCTGATATCTGGCGTTATATTATCCTCCAGAAAGGCCCGCACATCGCTCTGGAAAACCTGCAATTCATCCGATAGCGCGATATCCATGGATTATCTCCAAGTAATTCCGTCCGATTATCCGGCCACCAGATCACGGGCTATGACCAGCTTTTGAATGTCGTTGGTGCCTTCGTAGATGCGGGCGCCACGCACTCCACGGTAATAGCGTTCCACGGGGAAGTCGCGCAAAAAGCCATAGCCACCCAGGGTCTGCATGGCGTCGGAACAGACCTTTTCGGCCATATCCGTGGCGAACAGTTTTGCCATGGAGGCCTCCGTCAGGCATTTTTGCCCGGCGCTGCGCAGGGCCGCCGCGTGCCAGATCAATTGCCGCGCGGCAGCCAACTGCGTCGCCATGTCGGCCAGACGAAAGGCCACCGCCTGATGTTCAAAGATCGGCTTGCCAAAGGCCTCCCGTTCTTGCGCATAGGCCAGGGCCACTTCATAGGCCGCCCGCGCCATGCCCAAGGCTTGCGCCGCGATCCCAATGCGGCCACCTTCCAGATTACCGAGCGCGATGCGATAGCCTTGGCCCTCGGCCCCCAACATCGCATCAAGCGGCACGCGCATGTCTTCGAAGGCCAATTGCGCGGTATCCGATGCGTTCAGGCCCATCTTCGCCTCCAGCCGCACCACCTCATAGCCAGGCGTGTCCGTGGGCACGATGAAGGCGGAAATGCCGCGCTTGCCCTGTTCCGGATCGGTGACCGCGAAGACCAGGGTCAGTTCGGCATTTTTGCCGGTGGTGATGAACTGCTTGCTGCCATTGATCACATAGCTGTCCCCGTTGCGCACAGCCCGGGTGGTTAGGGCGCCGGCGTCCGAGCCGCCCTTGGCCTCGGTCAGGGCAAAGGCGCACAGGATCTCACCCTGGGCCAGAGCACGCAGATAACGTTCCTTTTGCGCCGGGCTGCCAAATTCCAGGATCGGCATGCAGCCCACCGAATTATGGCCGCTCATCACGACCGCCACGGCGCCGTCGCCGGCGGCGATCTCCTCCAACGCCATGGCATAGGTGACATAGTCCAGCCCGGCACCGCCCCATTCCTCGGGCACCGTCATGCCCATCAGGCCCAGTTTGCCCATGGCCGTGAAGACCTCCCGTGGGAAATACGCCTTGTCTTCCCATTCCGCCGCGTACGGGGCAATCTGTTCCACGGCGAAGGCCCTGGCCATATTGCGGATCATGATCTGTTCTTCAGTCGGGATCATTGCTTTCATAACCTCGCACACAGCGCGACATAATGGGCCGGGATCAGCGCGGTTGATATTTGCGGAAGTCCGGTTTGCGCTTCTCGCGGAAGGCGTTCACGCCCTCTTTGGATTCCTCGGTTTCGTAATAGGCCTTGACCGATTGGAAGCCCAATACGCCCAGGCCGCGAATATGCTCCGTATCGGCGTTAAAGCTGCGCTTGGCGATGGCCAGGGCCGTGGGGCTTTTGGCCATGATCTCCTGGCACCAGGTTTCCACCTCCTCGTCCAGCTTGTCGAAGGGTACCACTGTGTTAACCAGACCCATGTCCATAGCCTCCTGGGCCGAATAGCGGCGGCACAGATACCATATTTCCCGGGCCTTCTTCTCACCCACCAGACGCGCCATATAGGCCGTGCCAAAGCCCGGATCGACCGAACCCATGCCCGGCCCCACCTGGCCGAATATAGCATTGTCAGAGGCGATGGTCAGATCGCACAGAATATGCAGGACATGGCCGCCGCCGATGGCATAGCCGTTGACCCGGGCGATCACCGGTTTCGGTATATCACGGATAATGGTGTGCAACTCTTCCACCGGCATGCCCGTGGTACCGCGGCCACCATAGCTGCCTTCGTGAGAGTCCGCCGACTGGTCGCCACCGGTACAAAAGGCCTTGTCGCCGACCCCGGTTAGAACCACGACGCCGATATCGGGGTTCCAGCCAGCCAGATTGAAGGCCTTGATCAGTTCCTCGGCCGTCTGATTGCGGAAGGCGTTGTATTTTTCCGGGCGGTTAATGGTGATCGTCGCCACGCCGTCCTTTTCCGTATAGATCAGATCGTTGAATTCCATGATCAAAGGCCCTCTAGTTGTCTAATTTTCCGGGCCACCCGCTCCTCCATCCCGCCCATTAATGATACCCTGTGGGTGGACCAGGCGGGGGAGCGGGTGGCTAGATAACTGCAAATTCGCCTAACCGTGCATGGTCAGGCCGCCAGAGACGGAGATCGTCTGGCCGGTGACATAGGAGGCGTCATCGGAGAGAAAATAGCCTACCAGGCCGGGATAATCCTCCGGCTCAGCCACCCGTTTCATGGGCACGGCGCGTTCGAGGGCCGCCACCAGCTTCGGGCCTTGTTCGGCTAGCAACGGCGTATTGGTCGGCCCGGGGCAAATGGTATTCAAGGTGATGCTCTTGCGCGCCAGTTCCCGGCTCATGGTCTTGGAAAAGGCAATCAGGCCGCCCTTGCAGGCGGCGTAGACCGCCTCGCCCGACGAGCCTACCCGGCCGGCATCGGAGGAGATATTGACCACCCGGCCGCTGCCGCGCTCCGCCATGCCTTTTAGGACCACGTGACACAGGTTCAAGGGGCCATACAAATTGATTGCCACGACCTTGTGCCACAGCTCCAGATCCGTATCCAGGAACGGCATGGATTTGTCCCAGCCGGCGTTGTTGACCAAGCCACCGGTGGGGCCGCAATCAACTTCAAAGGCCGCGACCGTGCGCTCTACGTTGCCGTAATCGCTGATATCACAGGTATAGCCATGGGCCGTGCCACCCGCCGCGCTGATTTTCTCCGCCACTGATTTAGCGCCATCGCCGTTCAGATCAAAAATCCCGACATTGCAGCCCTCTTCGCCCAGGCGCAGACTAATGGCCTGGCCAATGCCGCTGGCACCTCCGGTGACAATGACATTTTTACCTTTTAATCCGCGCATATAGAACTCTCCCATGCTGTATAATTTTCTTTCGCCAAAGCATAAAAGTAAAAAAAGTTTGAGTCTCGAATTTGTTGGAGCCTGCTACAATCAGCCGCATCGTCTAGCTGCCACGGCCTAATAGCGTGGCACAAAATGAATGAGGATAGATATGACCGTTCGCCTTTACGCCATGACCTGTGGCTGGCTAAGCATGCCCATGCGGGTTGTTCTGGACGGGGAAGAGGGCGAACTGCGCATGCCCGTGCCCAGCTACCTGATTGACCACCCCAAGGGCCATGTCCTGTTTGATAGCGGCTTGCACACCGAAATGCAGCATCCGACCAGCGAGCGCATGACTTTCCTGGCCAAACGCTTCAAGTCGGAATTCAGGGCCGGTGAAGAGCTTGGCGCGCGCCTGGAACGCTGCGACGTGGACGTCAACAAAGTGCGCTATCTGATCAATTCGCACCTGCATTTTGATCACGCGGGCGGCAATCATCAAGTCAAGAACGCGCAATTAGTGGTGCAACAGCGCGAATGGCAGGCCGCCCACGACGCGGATCTGATCCAGGCGAACGGTTTTGCCCCGGAAGATTACGACCACGGCCATGATCTGAATTTGGTCGACGGCGAACACGATCTGTTTGGCGACGGCAGCGTGGTCTGCATCCCCACCTATGGCCACACGCCGGGCCATCAATCCTTGAAGGTGCGCCTGGGCAGCGGCAATGTGCTGCTGACCGGGGATGCCTGTTATTTACGCCAGACCCTGGAGAACCTGCATCTGCCCCGGGTACTGCACGACCGGGACCAGATGCTGGAAAGCCTGCACCGCATCCGCTCCCTGCAAACCGCCGGCGCCCGTATATTCTATGGCCATGACGCCGAATTTTGGAAAACCGTACCACAGGCCCCGGCCGAGGTGGCTTAAGTCCGTCGAGGGTCGAGCATGTGGACTTCAACACTGGAAACCGGGACGTTCACGAAGCCGGTGCGCCTCTTACGTTTGGCTGTTTTCTGCCGCCGGATAATCACGAAAACCCCTGCCGCGCCACCGCCGGAAAGGACATCGCCACGGCGGAGTAAGCGGCGGCGATGAGCCCGCCTGCGAGTGCAATTCGCCGTTAAAAGATATCCGATAAAATTCCAACCGGCGATTACCAGACGAGCCCGCCAACAAGGCCAGAACCTCCGCCTGCAGCAGGCCAGTACTTAGGCCATGCGCTGGCAGAAAATTCAAGATCGCGCCATTGCTCAATCCGACCTCAAAGGCGGCCACGATGGCGCTGGGCGCAGAGCCAAGGAGAACTGAAAAGAAAACGCCGCTAGTTGGTAAAATCCCCGGCTCGGGCATCCTCGTCATCGCAACTGGCAACAGCGACAACGCAAACAGTAGAGCTGCTAACAGATTCGCCTGCTGGCTGATGAATGACGACAAGGCGAGAAAACCGGGTGCGGCAACATGGGTCGACTTCGTGGTGCAGAAAACCCTAAATGCGCAATAGGGTACATATATATTAAAGTGTTGGATAAAAAGGGAGGGTCGTCGGAATGGAAATCGGGGTAGCGGGCGAAATGTTGCCGATGCGCGAAAGCCTCGCTCGTGAGGTCGAGATCGCCTGGGGGCGGTTGGCGCAGCCGGGCACTTGGTGGACCGGGGCGGAGCGGCTGGCGATCGCGGGGGAGGCGCGCCGCGCCCAGGACTGTGGTCTGTGCCAGCGGCGCAAGGCGGCCCTGTCTCCCTATATTGTTGAGGGCGAGCACGATGGGGCCGCTGATTTGGCCCCGGCGGTGGTGGAGGCGGTCCACCGCCTGGTAACCGATGCCGGGCGGATTACGGAACGCTGGATCCAGTCCCTGCTTACCGGCGGCGAGATGCCGGCATTGGAAGAAACCGGGTATGTGGAGATTGTGGGCGTCATCGCCATGATAACGGCGCTGGACGTCCTGCATCAGGCCCTAGGCTTGCCCCTTCGGGATCTGCCGGCGCCTGCTGCCGGCTCACCTAACCGCCGCCGTCCCGAAGGCGCGAAACGAAACCTGGCCTGGGTATCGACCCTGGCGCCTGAAGATGTGGGCCCGGACGACCCCAATCCCTATCCGGTGCATGGCGACAAGAACATTCATCGCGGCCTAAGTCTGGTGCCCCAAGAGGTCTTCAATTTCTTCGATCTGGATGTAGAGCTTTATTTGCAGGATCACGAGATCAGGGATTTCGCCCACGAATTCCGCGCCATCAGCCATGCTCAGATAGAGCTGATCGCCGGGCGAACTTCCGCACTCAACGGGTGTTATTATTGAACCACCTCCCATTCAGCCCTGCTCCGTGAGAGCGGCAACATTTCTGGTGATGCCTACGACCTCTCGGCCATCATGACGGCGGACGGAGCCGGTAGCGTGCCCCATGGCCAAATCCTGATCGATCTAGTGGAGGCGGTGCATGGCGGCGGGGGCGCTGCCATGGCGGCGGCGCGCCGTGCCGTGCGAGAAAGCTTGGGGGACGACGCCTTTGTCGACGCCTGCGCCACCATCGCCTCATTCAGCGCGGTGGTGAAGATCGCCGATGGTGCCGGTATTCCGTTGGAAGACTACAAGGAAAAAGCAACCCGCGAACTGCGGCGGGAACTAGCAATCAACAGTTTTCAAAGCTAGGGATAATTTGGCGATCTATCCCTGCGTCATGATAACCTGATGCAACCTGATACAACCTGATCAAGGTTGAGGGCGGACCATCTTGGAGATGCCCACACATAGAAAGTAAGGGCTGGATTGGCGACGGAGAGCATCGACACGTTGCGCGCGCGCTATGGTCCCGCGTATCGATGGATCGTCACCCTGACAGGGATGACCGCTGCCATGACGATGATTTTGTCGTCGACCATGGTGAACGTGGCGGTGCCGACCATCATGGGAACCTTTGGCGTTGGTCAAAGCGAAGCGCAATGGATGTCGACGGCCTTTCTCGCCGCGATGACGGCGAGCCAGCTGCTCGGCGCCTGGGTGATTTCGGTGTTCGGGCCGCGCGGCGGCTATCTCGGCGCGGTGATATTGTTTTTCATCGGATCATTGATCGGAGCCTGGGCGCCCAATATCGACGTTCTGATCTTCTCCCGGACCCTGCAGGGCCTAGCTGCCGGTATCGTGCAGCCGATTGCGATGGTGACTATTTTTCGCGTCTTTCCAGCCCAGCAACGCGGCCTGGCGATGAGTATCTATGGAATGGGCATCATGCTGGCTCCGATCATGGGGCCCGTGGTTGGCGGTATCACAATCGATGTTCTGAGCTGGCGGAATTTGTTCTTCATTCCCTTGCCTATCGCCGGCCTGGCGCTGCTGCTGGGCAGCCTGTTCATGCCGACGCGCGACGAGGACACCGACCGCCTGCCATTTGATTGGATCGGGTATGGCTTGGTCGTCGGCGCCATCATCTGCAGCATGACCGCAATCGCCAACGGCCAGCGCGACGGCTGGGGCTCCGACAAGATCGTGCTGTTGGGATCGGCCGGTATCGCCTTTGCCGCCACCTTTGTCATTTCTCAGCTGCTTTCCAGGGCTCCAATCCTCGAATTTGGGGTCTTCCGCTACCGGCAATTCGCGGCCGCCGCGGCGCTCGGTTTTGTTTTCGGGGCCGGCAATTTCGCCTCGACCTACATTATCCCGGTCTTCGTCCAGACCGTGCAGAACTTCACCCCGACGGCCGCCGGCCTGGTGACGGCGCCAGCCGGTTTCGTCGTAATGCTGTTCTTTCCCATCGCCGGCCGCATGGTCGATACCTTTCCCCCACATTACCTGGCGATTGTCGGCCTGCTGCTCTTCGCCCTGGGTGCGGCATTGCTGCATCTGACCGACGTTAATACCGCCTTTTATACCTTGGTTTTCTACGTCATCATCGGGCGCATCGGACAAAGCATCATGTTGCCGGCGATCAACGTCTCCGCGCTCGGTGCCCTGCCGCCGGACAAGCTCAATAACGGATCGGGCACGATCAATTTTGTCCGCCTGATGGGCGGCGCGTTTGGCGTGAACCTGCTGGTTGTCTTCATGGAACAGCGCACGGAGTTCCATTCCAGCGTACTGACCGCGACGCAAACGCCCACCAACGCCGCCAGCCGGGAACTCATGGGCCGGGTTTCGGACTTGCTGGCCCATGGCGGCGTGTCCGAGGAGCTGCTGCGTCCGGGATCGCTGCATTTCCTTGGCCGCGTGATCGAGGCGCAGGCCAATACCATGGGCTTCAAGGACGGTTTTATGATCATCGCCGTGGTCTTCGTCTGCGCCTTGCTGCCGGCCCTCATGCTGGGCAAATCAAAGAAGAAATAGCCAAAGCAAGGGGGCCGCCGACCTTAAAGCAGGTAAGGGTTTCCGTCGGCATCCTCCATCCGATAGGCCCGCGCCGCCGCGCCGGCGAACAGGTCCCGTTTTTCCGCCGCCGTAGCGCCGGCGGCCAGTCGTTTAAAGGCGTTCCAGCAGATCTGGTAACTGCACCAGCGTTTCTGGACCGGGAAGTTGGATTCGAACATGGCGCGGGATGCGCCGAAGGCTTCGATGCAGGTCTCGATCCAGGGGCGCCACGCTGCCGCCACCTCTTCCGAACCCGGCGGCAGGCTGCGGTCGCCCGCAAAGCCGGGCATGCGGATGGGCAACGCGCCCAGTTTGACGTAAACGTTCTGACGCTCAGCGAGACGGCGGATGCGGCCACGCCAGTCAGCGAATACCTCCTCCCCCCGCCCCCGGTAGGGGCCGCCAAGGATGGGGCTGCCGACATGATTAAGGACGATGGTCAGGTCGGGGAAGGCATCCGCCAGGTCGGCAATCTCCTCGAGCTGTGGGTGGTAGAGCCAGCTATCGAAGGTCAGGTTCATGGCCGCCAGCACCGCCACTGCCTGCCGCACCGGCCCCTCCGCCAGCATGTTGGGGGCGGCGGTGACGTTGTGAATGCGGTCGTCAGCGTCCCAACCGGTGGAATATCTGATGCCGCGAAAACGGCCGCCCGAGGCCGCCAGGTGCCGCGCCAACAAAGGTTCGACCGCGGCGCCCAGGGTCATGTCTACATTTCCGAACATGGCCGCGCAGGCCTGCGTGGCGCCGAATTGGCCGCTAGCGCTCATGGCCGCCTGGCCGGCCACGAACTCCGTCTCGCCAAGGGAACGTTCCGCCTCCGGCCCCGCTTGGCGGTACATGGAATGGCATTCGGCAAAGACCGTGGCGGTGATGTTGTGACCGCTCGCAAGATCGGCGGCAAGCTCCCCCATCAAATAGGTATGGCCATTGCGCAACCACAGATGGTGGTGGGGATCAATAATGGCCAGGTCCGGCTCTAGGATCGGTTCCTCAAGCTTAGCGATCCAGACATCGTCCGGGGCCGTTTGTCCCATATTCGCGGCCATCTTTGTTTCTCCCGTTGTGCGCTGTCAGATACTGATCCATTACCCACTGTATCAGACAACGGGCGCAAGTCTTCAAATCCGGCGCCCATTACACCTGGGCGACTTTTTCCAGGGGCTCGGCCCGGCTGGGGGCCAGGTTGTCATAGAGGTCGGCGACAAGGTCCGATTTCAACGATTGGCGTGCGGGATCAATCCACAGATTGTGCCATTGCAAGGGATCCTCGGATAGATCGTAGAGTTCGCCCACGTCATCGCTGTCGTAATAATTGGTCTTTTCATAGACCGTGCAGATATAGCCGTCGCGGTACAAGGTGCGCATGGTGATGTCCTGTCCTGCGAAGCCGTCCTGCCATTCGGTGATCGTACGTTCATGCCCTTGGTTGTCCGACTCATGCGTAGGCAGGGGTGCGCCCTGCATCCAATTGGGCACCGGCAGGCCGGCCAGGCGGCAGATTGTCGGCGCAAGATCGACATGTCCGACGGGCGCATGAATCTCCGCCGGCGCGATCCCCGCGCTGAGCGCCGGGCGCCAGATAAACGGTAGCCGCATCAGCGCGTCCACATGATAAGGCCCCTTGAACAACATGCCGAAATCACCCTGCAGCTCGCCATGGTCCGTGGTGTAGAAAACATCTGTGTCCCTACCCCAGCCCAACGCTTCGATACGGTGCATGACCCGGCCCACGGCCTCGTCGATCAACTCGTTCTCTACATGCACCATGGCATTGACCTCGCGGATCTGGTCCGGCGTCAATTGCGCGGGCACGAAGGTGGCCGGGACTTCGAAATTAAATTGCCGGCACCCTTCATACCACTCCAGCCAGTGGCGTGGCTTGCCAGCTAGGATTTTCGCCGTCCGTTCCGGCGAACCCGGATAGCCAACGGGCAAATCCAGATCATGCCAATCCACGCGTTCAAGTTCCTCTTGCGGCGGATCCCAGGGATGATGGGGATCGGGAAAGCTCATCCAGACGAACCAGTCTTCGCCGGGGTCCAGGCTATCCAGAAAGGCGGTGGTGCGGTCCGCCGTCCAGTCCGTGTGATAATGCCCACGGGGGATTGGATTATGCCAGACTTGGGGCGCCCGGGTATCACCGCCCCCACGCCCGCTGGGTCCGCCCCCGGTGGTATATTCGTGAAAGCCATCGACTTCGCCGGGATAGCCGTCACGCAGCCAGCGCGGATAGTGGGTCAGGCTCCGCCCGGCGCGCCCGGTGTGGCCGCACAACTCCATCCGGTCAAAGCCGCGATGCGGCCCGGTCTCGCCCCGGCTGGCGGCCCAGTTCTCAAAATAATCGGTGTGCGAAGCGGGCTCGAAATGGGCCTTGCCCAGCAGTGCCGTACGGTACCCGTTCCGGTTCAGGTAGGCCGCTAGATTGGGCGCGTTCTCGGGCAACGGGATGCCGTTCGATATGACACCGTGGGTGCGGATATACTGTCCGGTCAGAATGGTCGCGCGTTCAGGCATGCAGACCGTATTCTGGTTGCGTGCCTGACGAAAGTTCAGGCCATCCGCGGCCAGGCGGTCGATCGCCGGCGTCCGCGCCACCGTGCCCCCGGTGCAGCCCAAGGCATCATGACGCTGCTGGTCTGTGGTGATAAGTAAGATTTTGCGTCCCATGTCACGCCCCTTTTCCCATCCATTCCGGCTTATTCTTGTGGACGAATAATCGTCTTGCCGACGATGGCGCGGTCCATCAGTTCCTGGATGGACGGACCGATCTGATCCAGCGGGCGGACGGCGTGGATTACCGGTATTAATTCTTTCCGGGCTACCATGTCCAGAACAGCCACCTGCTCTTCCGTGGTCCAGCCGTTGGAGCCAATGATGTTCTGCTCGTAAGTCCAGATATAACGGATGTCGGTGGGCGGGTTAAAGCCGGCGGTAGCGCCACAGGTCAGCATGCGCCCATCGGGCGCCAGGCAGCGCAGGGACTGAGCCCAGGTTTCACCGCCAATATAATTGATAATTACATCGACCCCGCCGCCGACCCACAGGCGGGGTTTTCTGGCGATGGCATGGGTCGCGGCGACGATTTCTTCTTTCGAAGTATCTATTACATGATCGGCACCTAATTCCTTGAGCTTGTCCAGCTTCCATTGGGCACTGCCAGTGACGATGACGGTGGCGCCGGCGGCTTTGGCAAGCTGTACGCAGCAGGTGCCAACACCGCCCGTGGCGCCAAGGATCAGCACTGTCTCGCCGGCTTTGACCTTACCCCGGGTCACTATCATGCGGTAAGCGGTGCCATAGGCGATGGGCAGGGCGGCTGCATGGTCGTCGCTTACCGCCTCGGGGGTGCGGATCAGATGGCTGGCCGGGATCCGGGCAAATTCGGCCGCCGCGCCCAGGCGTGTTTCGCCGGTCATCCCCTCGGCGGCGACGAAGGGATGGGGGCAGACCCGGTCGCCAATGGCCCATTCAGCGCTCACATTAGCGCCCAATTCGACAATTTCGCCCGCGTAATCACCGCCCGGCACCATGGGAAAGGGCGTCTTCAGGCTGGTCGTGCCGCCCAGGATCATGGGGTCAAAGCCGTTGAGGGAAACCGCGTTCACTTTGATCACGGCGTCATCAAGGCCGCATTCCGGATCCGCAATTTCGCCGATGCTGATTTTGTCCACGCCGCCATGTTCACTGAAGATTGCCGCCCGCATCACATATCCTCCAATCTTTTGGTAAGCGATTAAGGGCAGAGTTTAGCCGTAGCTATTCGTTAAATCTATGTGCCAACCTTTCCGCCCGCAACGCCTTGATCAGGGCCTGGAACTTGTTCATCAGAAAACGGTACCGGCGCGGCGTAGGAGAGGTGATGCAAGACCGGAAGGAAAGGACAGCATTATTAGCGGACTAAAGGCGTTTTGCGAACCCGCCGCCGCGCCGTGGCCGGGCTGTCCGCCGACAGGCCCGAGCGCCTGGCGTCAAGGTCACCCGTCCGCTTCGCCGAAGAAGTCGAGCAGTTGGGCGAGCGTCCAGTCCGGGCGGTCCTCCGGGATCCAATGGCCGCAATCGGGTACGACGCCGCCGCGCACGTCGCGGGCAACTCGGCGCTAGGATTTGATAGCGGCCATCCCCCGACCCCGGCCCAGCGCACCACCCTGGCAAAGCACGGGCATCTCGAGAGAACCGGCGGTGCGGAAAGCTTCGTTGTCAACCACGTCCAGCGACGTTGCCCGGTAAAGATTGAAGCCGGCCCGCATCGCCCCCGGCAGGCGGTAGGTCCTGAGGTATTCCCGCTGGGTGTCTTCCGGGATAGCGTCTGGCCGGCCGCCCCAGTTGCGGTAGAAGAAGCCGAGATAGAGATCCTCGCGCCTGGCGGTCAGCGCCTCGGGCAAATCGAGTTCCCAGTGCAGGCCGTGGTGCTAGCGGTTGGCGAACATCGCCGGCGTGCTGTCGCCCGGCACCGGCGCGTCGAACGCCACCAGCCGACGCACCGCGTTGCGATGCTACGCCGCCAGTGCGAAGGCAGTCGGCCCACCCCAGTCGTGGCCGACGACGAAATTTCTCTCATGCCCCAGAACGTCATGGACAAGACGCCAGATATCGTCCGCCAGCGTCTTCTTGTCGTAGCCGCCGATGGGGCGCGAGGAATCACCCAGCCCGCGCAGGTCCGGTGCAACCACCTGGTAGCGCTGTGCCAAGCCGGGGATGATGTGGCGCCACATGTACCAGGTCTGCGGCTAGCCATGTATACGCACCACCGCCAGTCCTGCGCCCGCGGAGACGTAGTGCAGCGTAACCTTGCCGAGATCCGCATAACCGTGCCGGAACCCTTCCGTCATGCGCCCGCCCCGTCTTTTCCCTTCGCGCACCATGTCATTACCATCGCTTTCCCCGGTTCAGGCCGTCGCCTCCGTATCCATTGTTGGTTGGGTAACCCCGTTGGTTTCAGGATACTTCGCCAACAGGGCCGCAGTTTCAAAGGCAGCGCGCGCTGGCTTATGGCACGAACTTTCCGCTGCGTGGGACGATCGCCTCGAACGCTGGGGGTAGGCAAGTGAACGTTACCTCAATTTATTGGAGCACGGTAGGGCGGGCAGACCGGACGGATACTCTAGCTCGATACCTTCACGCTTATTGCAAATGTCATCTAGTCTGTTTAGAAAAAAGTCTGCGATTTGTGTGCCATTGGCACGACGCGCTGGCAATGGCCCAATCGCCGTGACGGGGAAACTACATCTGATTGCGGGCATGGCCATGGGTAAGGTAAGTCTATTGCTAGTGACCTTGATTGACGTCTAAATCCGCTGACGTCAATCTAATTGCCGCATGAACCAAAATCGGCGATGCGGTCATTGTCCATCGTGCCAATACCGGCCGTTACTTGCCTCTGCGGTCGGTGGGTGTATGTTGCGACTTTCGGATTTTAGTGTCGCAGCAACGGCGCGCGAAAATGTGCGCCACGGGAGGGTAAGACAGATCATGACAGAGCAAATCAACGCCGGCCAAATGCTGAAGGACAAGGTTATTCTGGTAACGGGCGCGGGGCGCGGCGTGGGCCGTGACATCGCCCTGTTGGCCGCCTCTCACGGCGCCAAGGTGATTGTCAACGATCTGGGCGGGGAGGCCGACGGGGAGGGCGCAGACAGGACCCCAGCCATGGAAGTGGTGGGCGACATTAAGGCGGCGGGCGGTGAGGCGGCCGCCAATTATGGCTCCGTCGCCGACTTCGGCGCAGCCGAGGCCATGGTGCAACAGGCCGTGGACACCTATGGCCGCATCGACGGCGTCGTCAACAATGCTGGCATTCTGCGCGACGTCATTTTTCATAAGATGACCGAGGAAGAATGGGACATTGTCATCGCCGTGCATTTGAAGGGCAGTTTCAATGTGGCCCGCGCCGCCGCGACGCATTTTCGCGAACAGAACAGCGGCGCCTTCGTGAACATGACCTCCACCTCCGGTCTGGTGGGTAATTTCGGCCAGGCCAACTATGCCGCCGCCAAGCTGGGCATCGCGGGTTTATCCAAATCCCTGGCTCTGGATATGTCGCGCTTTGGCGTCCGTTCCAACTGCATCTCGCCCTTTGCCTGGAGCCGCCTGATCGGCACCATCCCGATCGCCGACGAGGCCCAGGCCGCCCGTGTTGAAAAAATCAAGGCCATGACCCCGGCCAAGATTGCCCCCATGGCGGTGTTCCTGCTGTCCGAGGCGGCCAGGGAGGTCACTGGGCAGATTTTTGGCGTGCGGCACAACGAAATCTTCCTGTTCAATCAGCCCCGGCCAATCCGCTCCGTGCAACGGACCGAAGGCTGGACGCCGGAGACCATCGCCGAACACGCCCTGCCGGCTATGCAGGCAAGTTTCATGCCGCTGGATCGCAGCCAGGACGTGTTTAGCTGGGATCCGGTCTAGAGTAATTCCAAAGATCTGAGCATTTTCAGAATGAAAATGCTCCAGACCCATTTAACGCGCCGGAGATCAAAATCGTCGCGCACGTATCCGGTAATATTTGTCTTGAAATGACCTGAGTACGTTAGGGGCCAAACATGCGTACCAACAACGTCAAAAATATCTGGGCTGATGGCGGCGTCGTGGTCCACGGCTGGCTGGGCATTCCCAGTTCCGTCAGCGCCGAAGTTATGACCCCTGCCGGGTTTAATTCCGCCACCGTGGATTTACAGCACGTCCTGGTCGGTTATCAGGCATCGGTATCCATGCTGCAGGCCATTTCCACTCTGGACGCGATCTGTGTGGACCCGGCGGATCTGTCCATCAGCCTGGACCAATCTTGAAAGGGCTAGAAATAGATGCCGAAAATATTGCTGGCTGGCGTTTTCCATCCCGATACGGAAACTTTGCTGGCGGAGCGCCCGGACATTCAGGTGGAAACCCTGGTGGAACCCACGGAGCAGGAATTGATCGATGCCATTCCGGGCTGTCATGGGCTAGTCCTGCGCACCACTGTCTTTGGCGCGGCAGCCTGCGCCAAGGCCGATAGCCTGAGGGTCATCGCCCGCCACGGGGTCGGCTACGACAATGTGGACGTGGCGGCGGCGACGGCCCATGGCCTGCCCGTGGCAGTGGTGGGCGAGGCTAATTCCAATGCCGTGTGCGAGCATGCCTTTATGTTGATGCTGGCCACGGTGAAAGACGCACTGCCCCTGGATGCCGCCGTACGCAAACAGGATTACGCCCGGCGCAACGCCATGACCGCCGGCGAGGTGGCGGGCAAGACTATCCTGATCGTCGGCTTTGGCCGCATCGGCACCCGCATGGCAAAGCGCTGCGCCGCCTTTGACATGAATGTCATCGTGGCCGATCCTTATGTGCCGCAACGGGTGGTCCGGGGCAATGGTTATGACTATGTGGAGGATTTCCGCGATGCCCTGGACCGGGCGGATATTGTCACTATGCACCGTCCCGGCAACCAGGACGGTAGCCCGGTGATGACCGGCCAGGAACTCTCCCGCATGCGCAAGGGCGCGGTACTGATCAATACAGCGCGGGGCACGCTGCTGGATGAAGACGCGTTGTATCAGGCCCTGACCAACGGCCCGTTGGGCGCCGCTGGGCTGGATGTGACCCGCGACGAACCACCCAGCCCCGATCTGCCCCTGCTGAGTTTGGACAATGTCATGTTCAGCCCCCATATCGCCGGCGTGACGCGGGAGGCGTTCCGCGCCATGGGTCTGCGGGCGGCGCAAAACTGCCTGGACGCCATTGATGGCAAGCTGGACCCTTACTATCTGATCAACCCAGAGGCATTGCAGCCCGGAAATGGCTAACGCGGCACCAACTTTCGTGGATGCGGACGGCGTCTGGGTCGAAATTCTGGGCGACCGGCGATCCGCGCCGGCGTTGTTCCTGGACCGGGACGGCGTCGTGGTGGTGGAAACCCACTATCTGCACGAGGTGGAAAAGACCGAATTGATCCCCGGCGCCGGTGAGACCATTGCGCTGGCCAACCAGCGGGGCCTGCACGTAGTCCTGGTGACCAACCAATCCGGCGTCGGGCGCGGCTATTACGGTTGGGCGGAATTCCAGGCGGTGCAAGACAAAATCGTGGCCGATCTGGCCGCCCTGGGGGCCCATATGGATGCGGTCTGTGCCTGCCCCCATCACCCGGAGGCCGAGGCGCCCTACGGCCGCGAACATGCGGACCGCAAACCAAATCCTGGCATGTTGTTAAAGGCCGCGGACGCCCTGGGTATAGCGCTGGCGCCATCCTGGATCGTTGGCGATCTGCCCACCGATATGGGCGCGGGGCGCAATGCCGGCCTGGCGGGCGGCGTTCACGTCCTGACCGGGTTCGGCCCCGGCCAGCGGGACGCGGCATTGGCCCATGCTAGCGCTGATTTCCAGGTCTTTGGCGCCCACAGCATCGACGGCGTACGAGATCTTATCCCCCTGCTATCGGATTAGTCCGCGCTATTTTCCCTTAAAATCGGGCTTTTCCTTGGCCAGGAAGACTTTGTGACCGATCTGAAAATCCTCGGTGGCAAAGGAAACGTAGTTTTCCTCAATCTCCGCCTGGGTCAGGGGCTCCGGCGCAGCCAGGCGGTGGGCGAATTTTTTATGGCAGCGGGCCACCTCACACCCATATAGATTTAGAAAACCGCCAAAAAAATAAAACCCCTCGATTTGACGTCAAGTAATTAGCGTTGAGCGAATCCTGATACGTAACCCTTCAATGTTGGACAAATTGTTCTTAATCATAGTCCTATGTATAGCCCGCTGTGTTGAATGAGATACCGAGCACTATCCTGCGACGGCGGATAAGGTTCTTTCCTTGAGCGCGGGGCCGGAGTGGCGAGAGATCGCGCGGACGATACTACCCGATTACTCCTGCTCTATTATTTGCGCGGTCCAACCCAAAACCGGACACATCGCGAAAACCAGTGTGACGGTGTCTTTGTCGCCGGGCCCGTCATATTGGCAAGCAACCGCAACTGGCGCGAACACCCGCCAGCACCTAAGCTGAGGATATCAGATAGGGGGACAAGACAATGGTCACATTCGCGGACTACCGGAACATGGATGCCACGGCTCTGGCCGAGGAGATCGCCAAGGGTGAACTGACGGCGGCGGAGGTGCTGGAGGCGGCGATTGCCCGGGCCGATGCGGTGAACCGCGGCCTAAACGCCATCGTGCACAGCCAATATGATCAGGCCCGGCAAACAATTGCCGATAACAAGGTCCCCGATGGGCCCTTTAAAGGCGTGCCCTATTTGTTAAAGGACCTGGGCGCCTTCGACGCGGGCCAGCCCTGCACCATGGGCAGCCGCCTGTGGGCCGATTTTATACCCGATCATGACGCCACCTATACGGAACGCTGCAAGGCCGCCGGCCTGGTCATCATGGGGCGAACCAACACGCCGGAAATGGGACTGAACGCCTCTACCGAGCCGACCTTGCACGGGGCCACGCCGAACCCCTGGAATGCGACGCGGTCCCCTGGCGGCTCGTCGGGCGGCTCGGCGGCGGCAGTGGCGGCAGGTATCCTGCCCATGGCACATGCCACGGACGGTGGCGGCTCGATCCGAATTCCTGCCGCTAACTGCGGCCTGTTCGGAGTTAAGCCTACCCGTGGCCGCAACCCGTCCGGACCCGATGTGGGCGAGGGCTGGAGCGGCATGTCCACCGGCCATGTGGTCAGCCGCTCGGTGCGGGATTCTGCCCGCATGATGGACTGCACCCACGGCCCCGCGCCGGGCGACCCTTATGCCGCGCCGCCGCCCGCCCGGCCCTTTGCCGCGGAAGCCGGCGCCGATCCGGGGAATTTGCGGATTGCCCTGATGACCAATGGTTTTGATGGCCGGCCTCTGGATCCCGAATGCATCAAGGGCGCGGAAGATGCGGCGAAACTGTGCGCGGATCTGGGCCATGGGGTCGAGCCAGCACAGCCAAAGCTGGACGTGGGCGCGTTGGGCCAGGCCACCCGGACCATTATCGCCGGTAATGTCCACACCGCCGTGCGCCTACGCTGCGAGGCCCTGGGGCGGGAGCCCAGCGGCCAGGATGTCGAGGCCATAACCTGGGCCTTTGCTCGGGAAGGTGCCAGCGCCAGCGCCGGCGATTATGCCGCGGCGGTCATGGTCATGCATCAACAGGGCCGGCAACTGGCGGCCTTCTTCCAGGATTACGATGTGATCCTGTCATCCACTCTGCGCCATCCGCCCCTGCCCCTTGGCGCCATCGATATGGAGGGCACGGATCTGGACCATTATTACAAGACGCTGTTCGAGGACGAGATCGCCATCACGCCGTTCTATAACAACACGGGTTGCCCCGCCATGACCGTACCCTTGCACTGGAGCGCCGACGGCCTCCCCGTGGGCGTCCATTTCGGCGCCGCCTTTGGTGATGAAGCCACGCTGTTCCGCCTGGCCAGTCAGTTGGAAGTGGCCAAACCCTGGTTCGATAAAGTGCCCGACCTGGGTTAGGCGATCGCGTCGCCGCCGGGGCGGCATTCGATCAATTGTTGATATGCCAGGCCGGCTTCGCGGTGGATGTGGGCGGCCTGGTATACTGGCATGGCTATCATTTGTAAAAAGGCCTCACGGCTTGGATATTCGACCACGACCACTTCATCCCAAAGATCGCCGTCATCGCCGATAAACACCACTTCCGGCTGTCCGGACCAGACAATGCGGCCGCCCAGAGACGCGACGATTTTGCCCACCGCGGCGCCGTAGTGCAGATAAGCTTCGCGCCCCGTGACGTCGTCATCGTCGACTTCGCCCGGCTGGTATTGGGCCCGGTCATAAAATTTCAGCAAATTGATCATCTGGATTGTCCCCTGGCGCGGGTGATCCCGAAAATCCCGCAATTGCGCGCCGCTCGGTTGTGTTTTTTGGCTCATCTCTCTACTCCTTCATATTGCCCGTAAATTTAACGCTTGCGGTCAAACTAACCCTGAAGTTAGCCCCATGAACAGCATTGGCCATTGCGGGCGGGCTGACTTTTGGCGATAACTTACACCATGGAAAAGATTACCGTAATCGGCGCGGGGGCCTGGGGCACCGCGCTGGCGCAAATGCTGGCGGCTGCCGGGCGGAAGACTTTAATCTGGGGCCACGAGGCAGAGGTCGTTGCGACCATAAACAAGGATCACGCCAATCCGCTGTTCCTGCCGGATGTATCCCTGCATGGGGATCTGCGGGCCACGGATGATTTGGCCGAGGCGGCCCAGGCCGAGCTGATTTTGCTGGTCACCCCGGCGCAGTTTCTGCGCGCCGTGACCGCCGATCTAGCCAAACATGTAAAGGCCGGCACCCCGGCGGTAATCTGCGCCAAGGGGATTGAAAAGGACAGCTATGCCCTGATGAGCGAGGTGCTGGCCGACACCATGCCGGAGGCGCCACAGGCGGTTCTGTCGGGCCCAACCTTCGCGATCGAAGTGGCCCGGGGCCTGCCGACGGCGGTCACCCTGGCCTGCCCTGACGAGGCCCTGGGCGGACGTATTGTCGAAGCCGTCGGTCAGCCCCATTTCCGGCCCTATTGGACCGACGATCTAATCGGGGCACAGATAGGTGGTGCGGTGAAGAACGTCCTGGCGATCGCCTGCGGTGTTGTTGAAGGGCGGGGCCTGGGCGACAACGGGCGGGCCGCGTTGATGACCCGTGGCCTGGCCGAGATGATGCGGTATGGCCAGATGCGTGGCGGCCGAGCGGAAACCCTGATGGGCCTGTCGGGCCTGGGCGATCTGGGCCTGACCTGCAATTCCGACCAGTCGCGCAACATGTCCCTGGGCATCGAATTGGGTGAGGGCCGGCTAATCGGGGATATTCTGGCCGAGAGGCGTTCCGTAGCCGAGGGCGCTTACACGGTCAGTGCCATTTCCGATCATGTCAGCCCGATGGATTTCGAAATGCCTATATGTACCGCCATGGATGGGGTCCTGAACTACGAGGCCGATATCAACGCCACTATCAAAGGCATGTTGGAACGGCCCTTCAAGCCAGAGCAGGGTTAGAACCGAATCACAAACCGTAAAAATGGGGAGACGGCATGGCCTATTGGCTATTTAAAACAGAACCGGGGGCCTGGTCGTGGGACGATCAGGTAAAGAAAGGCAAGGTGGGGGAGGGCTGGGACGGCGTGCGCAACTATCAGGCCGGAAATAATATGAAAGCGATGAAGGTTGGCGACAAGGGCTTTTTCTATCATTCGGTCAACGAAAAGCAGGTGGTGGGCATTGTCGAGGTTTGCCAGGAATGGCACCTGGACCCGACTGACCCATCGGGCCGTTTTGGCATGGTTACTGTCCGCGCCGTCGAGGCCCTGCCCACGCCCGTAACCCTGGTCGATATCAAGGCGGATGAACAGCTGGCCGAATTGCCCCTTGTCAAGCAATCGCGCCTGTCGGTGCTGCCCGTGGATAGCAAAAGCTGGAAGATTATTTGCCGCAAGGGCGGCCTCAAGGCATAAGTCATCTGGATTTGGAGTATCTTATGAGTATTCCCGCCAACGATTGGATTGCCCACCACGCCCGATATTCGCCGGCGCAGGAAGCAGCCCACGATCTGGCTTCCGGCCGCCGTTTCACCTATGCGCAATTTCATGCGCGTATCGACCGGGCCGCAGTATATCTGCGGGATGGGATGGGCGTCGTTGACGGCGACCGGGTGGCAGTGCTTTGCCAAAACGACACCGACGTGTTCGAATTACAGTTCGCCTGCCGGCGGATTGGGGCCATTTTCCTGCCCCTGAACTGGCGTCTGGCTGTGCCCGAATTGCAATATATCTGCGATGATGCGACCCCCAAGGCAATTCTACATGGCATCGAATTCGTGGAAGTGGCGGCGGAAGTGCAGCGCCTGGCGGGCGTACCGCGCATCGCAACGATGAACAATGGAGGCGACAGCGATTACGAGACGGGACTGGCCGCGGCCAAGGGCACGGTGAGGCCAGTAGCACGGAATTTAAACGATATCTGGACGGTGATGTACACCTCAGGCACCACGGGCCGTCCAAAAGGCGCCAAGATCACTTACCAAATGACTGTCTTTAACGCCATTCAGTGCGCCATGACGGTAGAGATTACCTCTCGTTCCAAGAACCTGGTTTTCCTGCCAACTTTCCACACCGGCGGCTTAAATGTCTATGCCAACCCTGTTTTTCATACGGGCGGCTGCAACGTGGTGCTGCGGTCATTCGATCCAGCTTATTTCCTGGACATCCTGTCGGACAAGGCGCTGCATCTGACCCATGCTCTTGGTGTACCAACGAACTTTCTGATGATGGCGCAAGAACCGGGTTTCGCCAGCGCCGATCTTTCGCACCTGGTCAGCCTTGGCGTGGGCGGTGCGGCGGCGCCCCTGAAATTGATCGAGGATTACGGCGCCAAGAACATCATGCTGCAACAAGGCTGGGGCATGACAGAAACCGGACCATTGGGCTTGATCCTAGCGGGCGCGCAGGCGGTCTCGCGGGTTGGCTCGTCCGGCTTGCCACCGATGTATGTCAGCCTCAAGATCTGTGACGAGGCGGGCGACGAAGTTACCCTGGGGAAGACTGGTGAATTACTGATCAAGGCCCCGACGGTGACACCGGGTTATTGGAACCGGGAGGACGAACATGATACTTTCTTCACTCCCGACGGATGGTTTCATACCGGGGACGCGGCCCGGCAGGACGCAGACGGCTACTACTACATCGTCGACCGGACCAAGGACATGTTCATCTCCGGTGGCGAGAACGTCTATCCGGTGGAAGTGGAGAATGTAATCTTCCAAATAGATGGTGTTCTGGAAAACGCCGTGATCGGCGTGCCGGACGAAAAATGGGGCGAAATCGGCCGTGCCTGCGTGGTCCTGAAACCCGGCTCAAACCTGACCGAAGACGCCATCATTGAACATTGCCAGGGGCAATTGGCCCGCTACAAGGTGCCAAAGCAGGTCCGTTTCATGGATGAGCTTCCCCACAATGCAACCGGTAAGGTTTTGAAACACGAATTACCCAGAGATTAGAATGAGTTAGAAAAACTCCGGTTCAGGCCTACTGGCTGACCGCCAATCAACTTTGTGATGCCCGGTACTGTCGGCCTGATCGCTTTTAATGACCATGGGCGCAACTATTCACGGCCAATCCAAGTTTTGGCCGCGCGCTGGCGTATGCGTACAGG
>Ga0209403_10001031_pt1 | contig 37526 bp, 31 predicted proteins | sample ArcticOcean_MG_C_8_FD_187440 | JGI IMG/M metagenome (GOLD analysis project Ga0209403, IMG submission 187440) | Marine microbial communities from western Arctic Ocean - ArcticOcean_MG_CB11_86 (SPAdes) (version 2) | ecosystem: Environmental > Aquatic > Marine > Oceanic | place: Arctic Ocean...
AAGAACGGATCGAAAATGCGCTTTTGGGTCTCTTCGGACATGCCCACGCCGTTGTCTTCGACCTTGAGCTGAACCATTTGTTCTCTCTGGCCAGTTGAAATCTTGATCGTACCGCCCTCGACCAGTGCGTCCGCAGCGTTTGTGATCAGATGAACCAGAATGTGGTGCAGCCCTACAGGATCCGCAACGACCGGGGGCACATCGTGGAACTCGGTTTCCACCTGTATCGTAATCCCGTCCACCTCCGCCTCGTCCTTCCACCTGGGGCTGGTATCTTCGATAACCTGCTGCACGATCGTGTTGAAATTGTCGATCTTGTGCGGTGGAATATCGTTTCCTCTGCCCACCGAGAGATTCAACCGCTGGACAAGGTCTTTTGCTCGCAGCGCGCTTTCAATGATCTCCTTTGCGTTCTCTTTCGCATTCTCGTCGTTACTCTGCATCTCGATCAGCTGCGCGTATCCCAGCACACCCACCAGAATATTGTTGAAATTGTGCGCGACCCCTCTCGCCATCTCTTCCAGTGCGTGAAGTCGCTCCAGGCGGATGATCTCTCGCTCGGATTGCAAGCGGCGGGACACGTCCACAGCGACACCCAGCAAGTGCGTACATGTTCCGGTATCATCGATAACAGGTGTGAGTGCCAGTTCCAAATTGCTTGAAGCCCCGTGCGCCTCAAGCGTAATCGTAATCTGTCCCGGTATCCCCTTCTGAATCGCCGCGTTTGCCTCTTCGACAACCGCTCTGGCAGTATCCACCTCCAATACATCACCAGGAGATTTGTTCACGATCGCCGACTCAGAAAGCCCTGTGGTCTGAAGGAATGTTTGATTCACTGAAGCGAAAACCAGAGATCCGTCATCTTCAACACGAATCAAACAGATCAGATCGGAAGCCCGGTCGTAAATCATTTTCAAATCGCGATACGCTTCGTTTAGCTCCCGGTATAGCTGCCTGTTGTCTGCAGTCACCGCAATCTGGTCCGCCAGAGGGAGCAGGAATTCCAAATGGTGATCTTCGTAAGCACCCGGGGTTGTGCTGGCTACACTCAGCGTGCCAACCACTTCGCCTCTCGAAATCAGCGGAATAATGATGTCTGAGCGTATTCCGCTTTCTCTGGTTCTGTCACTGACCCGGAATCTGGAATCTTCGAGGATATCCCGCCTGAAGAGCGGTTCTCTATGCTTGACTACCCAGTCTGTCGCGGAGCCCGCTTCCCCAATCGGTCCGGGAGCCGTGACCACCTCTCCGGTCTGCAGGTGCTCCCACTCCTGTTCTCCTCGTAAAAGCGAAACCGAAGTAATATCGAAAGGGATCGTGCCGCGTACGCACGCCTCGAACACCTCACCAAGACTCTCCAGGTCCGGCGCCACACTCAATCTGCGAAGGGCGAAATTGGCGGACTCCAGCCGATCGACGCGCCCCTGCAGCACCTCCCGTTCCTTGAGCAGTTGTCCCCTGGATCTGTTGTCCACCGTTATGGCCCTCAATTCGATGTCAAACGTCGCACCTGATCTTTACCACCCATCCGGATGTAGCGTCGCAATAAAAAAAACCGTCATCGCAAGCAGACAGCCCGTGAGGCTCTGGATTCGGAAGCGGGACATCGATCCGGTCCAACTCTCCCTCGCCCTCGACACCCAGCTTCACGATCACCCGATCACCCGTGTGCACCACCCAGATGCCATCTTCCACCCTCACCACGCCGTGCGCCCTGCCGTAGAGCAAAGGGAGAACGCGCAGCTCAGCCCCATCGGAAATCCGAATCTGCGTCAGCGTCTGGCTCTTCAGGGTGGTCAACCACAGCGTGCCTGGCTCGAAAGGGTCGTACTCGACCCCGTGCGTGCCGCCCCCACCTGAAAGTTCGAAGCGATCCAGCGTGTGACCGGTTTCCGGGTCCACCTTGAGAATCTCGCCGGATTTCGCGTCGCTTGGTCTCGCCTCGCGCCACTTGGAGCCGTCTCCATTCGCCGCCACCCAGAGCGCCCCGTCACCAAGGGTCAGTCCACTCGTGTTGGAAGACTCGGTGGGGATCTCCCGAATCATCCAGAGCACACCGTATTCGTCCTTCTCCCCTTTTCGCATCAGTGCGAGCCGGTCGCTCACCTGGTCTGCCACCCATATCCCGTCCGCTGTGTCCTGGATTCCGTTGGGAACGGAATAGGGTGCCCTGAACATTTTTTCGAAAGTAGGATTCATTGTCTAATCACCCTGCCTGTTCCTGAGTCATCTCGTCACTCAGGTTTTGGAAAATCCGGTTTGCCGTAAAAGCCGTCGTGAAACACTTCCCAGAAACTGTCGCCCTTATACCGAACGGTGAAGGCGTCTACCCGTTCGGCACTCGCCTTGATCTTCGCCGGCCAGGGCTCTTCCCGTTCGATCTCCATCGTCACCGGGGCCGACACAGTGAGAGGCGAGCAATTTCCAGCCTGGCTCACCGCAATCTGAATCTGTTTCCGAATGAGCGCTCGTGCGTCCACCGGGGCAAGGTGGATGGCGCTCACTTCGGAAAGCCCTTCCTTCACTGGCGCCGTCACGATTCCGTCCACCCACGCTTCCGATTCGTTGCAGGCGTGGGAATCTCCCGAAGTAAAAATCCAGGGGATCCCCAACTCGCCGGCCAAATACGCGGCCATCCCCATCTCTCCGGTTTCCCGGCCATTCACCCTGTAGATCACGCCTCGACTCATCGAGTGCGCCAGACACGCGTTAGGCGTGCCCCCCATTGCGTGCATCCCCACCTGAACCAGCGCGTCGAAGTCACCTCTGATACCGATCAGCCAGGAAGGTCGCTCCTTACCCCTTCCAATCTTCACCCCGGGGATCAACTCCTCCGGCAAAATGGTTCTGCCCGCACCGTGGGCATCGTTGATGAGGATCTCCTCGACACCTGCCGCGAAAAGGCCTTCGGCTGCCGCATTTACCTCTCCCGTCAGCAGCCGCTGAATCTCGGATCGTTCGTAGACACCCTTTGCCTCGTTGGCATACTCGTAGTGTCGGGGATCCCAGTCATCCACACCGGCGACCCCCTCCATATCCGTCATCATATAGACCGATTTAACCGAACCCATAACGCCCTCGCTTCGTGCTTTCCGCACCCTCGCCCGGACGCGTCTCTTTGGACACACCATACGCCACCCATTCGTCTTCGGAGGGCACCCGAACGAACCAGGCCTTGCCTTCCGGCGGGGACAGCACAATGCCGCAAATCGTTTCGCCGCAACCGTTCACATTTTTCCTGCAAATCCCGATCGGGGCATTTACCCGATCCCCTAGAATCTCCCTCAGGTCCTCCGGCTCCAGAGAACCATGCCCTTTCAGCAGCCGCGTGGCGCGACCCCACCGCAAAATACTCTGTCCGCGCTGACTCCACGCCCTGCACTCCAAAGGTTTCAGACGTTCGGCAAGATAGTGATTAGCGTGTGCCATTGGACCGTCGAACGGAACCAGCACCTCGTAATCTCTCGCAGAAGACTCGATGCTATAGATTTCCCCGTGCTTGTCGCACAGCACATAATTCATTCCCGATGCCCGGGTCGCCGCTCCCACTGCGTCTATCGCATCACCGATACGTTCTGTTTCCAGAACCTTCCGGATGATGAAAGGGTAGGGAACACCTGGACCAGAATCCGACGGAACCAGATTGTTGATCACAACGCTGATGCCGAGCTCGTTCATACCGCTGCAGCCCAGCATTCCGGCGTTCGTGTAGAACAGCGAAGAGGGGACGTCTGAATCTACAACTCGAAGGAGGATAGCGGCCTCCGAAAAATAGGCAGGCAAATCGTAATTCTGTGCAATCAGGGCCCCCTCACCTTTCAGATTCCCGGGAACCATCAAGGACGTGCAGCCCGATTGCACGAAGGGAGGAGACAGAAAATCGAACATATCGAGAAACGCATTCAGACAGAACAGCTCCTCGAATGAAACGTCCGCTGCCTCGGCGATCCCCCGGGCCTCGACCATCAGATCAGGTGCATACCGCTCGGTCGGCTCCAGATAGGTAGCCGATATCTCTAGCGCCCGGGTCTTCGTCAGCGGCTCAACACCAGAACTCCTGCTCACCGAATCCAGATATTCGAAATAGGCGGGCAGCAAGTTCTGGATCTCGTCCCGGAACACCTCGCCGTGAGCACGGCCTCGTTCGCCTGGACCGCCGGAGACTTCAAGATACGGAAGTGCGTGTTCCATCAACTCTCCTGTCGAAAGGGTCTTACTTCCGTCCCTTGCTCCTGGACTTGGTCGCCTTCTTCACCTTCTTTGCTCCCTTCTTCGCATCCCTCGCCTGCAGCGTTTTTGCCCTGGCCACAGACCCGATGCCGATTTTGTTATACGCCGTCTTCGAATCAGGAAACGGGCCATCCCAGTCCGTACCGTGCCAGTTGAGATTCGTAAACATCGGATTGGGCTTCCCCACTTCCTTCTCCCGTTTGGCAATCCAGGCCTCCATCCGGGCCTTCAACATCCTGACCACTTCGGGCTCCTTGTCAGCCACATTGTTGTTCTCGCCAGGGTCCGTCACCAGATTGTACAGCTCCACCTCGGGCTTAAAGTGGAAGTCCGGCTCCAGCGCCACAATCAGTTTCCACTCAGGTGTCCGCCACCCGTGTTTGCGCATCCACGTTGCCTCGGTGATGTAAAACTCCGTGTCATTGTGATCGCGCTTGCCATTGATCAGCGGCATCAAACTGCGCCCGTCGAATTTGATCTTCGGGCGAACACCCAGAAGCTCGAGAACGGTTGGGACCAGGTCTTGATGCGTCGTGTATCCAGGTACGCGCTTTCCTGCAGGCAGTCGCCCGGGCAATCGCATCACCAGCGGAACGTGGAGCGTGCAGTCATAGGTCCCGTGGTGATCGAAATAACAATCATGATCCATCAGCGTTTCACCGTGATCGCCATTGAAGACAACCAGCGTTTCGTCCGCGAGGCCCAGTTCATCGATACGGTTCAAGATCTGTTGAATGCAAGCGTCCATATAAGCCAGTGCGCCATCATAGAGCGCAATGATGTACTCGGCATCAGTTACGCCCGGGGGCATCCAGCTCTTGAAAAAGTTCTTGAACGGTTTGAACTTGAACACCGGATCCATCGACTTGTTGGACTTGTCGAACGCATCGCCGGTATAAAACATGTTGTTGAATGGTGACGGCGGCAGATACGGAGAGTGGGGATCCATATGTCTCAAAAAGAGGAAGAACGGCTTGTCGCCCGAGGCCATTCGCTCGAGTTCAGGAATGGCGACATCGTTCAACCCTTCTGCCTTCCGCAGCGGATTTTCTTCCCAGCTTCCCCACGCCTTGTAGTCCAGATAATTATCGAATCCACGAGAACTCGGATTCCCTGTGAATCCCACACAAGTCGTATCATATCCCGCGCCTCGAAGCATCTCGGGCAGGGTTTTCACATCTTCCGTCAACCCGCCCTTGTGCCTCAATGCCACCACCTGCGTGGAGAAACAATCCATACCGGTAAGCATAGAGGCGTAAGCGGACGTCGTAGGTACGTGCGGACAATAATTCCTCTCGAACAGCACGCCCTGCGAAGCCAGCTTGTCGATGTGCGGCATGGTCAGCTTCGGATAACCATAACTGTTCATATGGTCGGCCCAGAGACTATCCACGCCGAATAAAATCAGGTTCCGCTTGGCCATCAATTCACCTCCGGATAGTACATTGAAAACGGTCGGGAGATCACCGGGATCCCGAAGCCGTTCATTTCTTTTTCAAAGGAAGCTTTACGGGCTTCTTCGTCTTGTAACATTCCAGCGCAGCGAAAGCGACTTCGTGTGTTACAATCGCGTCGTCCAGGTTCGCGTGCGACTCCTTGCGCTTCTGGATGCATTCCACAAAGTGGTCCATCTGCCCCTGGAACGGGTGATGACTCACATCGGCGCTGTCGGGCAGTATCGAAGGAATCTCTACCCAGTCTTTCTGCCCGGGATACTTGTGAGACCACACCTTGTTGTCCTTGATCGTGCCCTTGTTTCCAAAAACTTCGAGCGGGAAGGAATACGGCATGATGCACCCGTAATTGACCGACACTTTGCCGACCGCCCCGTTCGAAAACTTCACCAGTGCCACCTCGAGATCGTCATACTCCAGAGGAAGCCCGTCGACCCACTTGTTCTGGATATAGTCGAACTCCTTCTTCAGACCTTTCCGGAAGCCACCTGAGTAGGCAAACACTTCCACCGGGGTTGCGGCCTCGAACTCACCTTTTCCGGCGAACCACCTGAGCGCGTCAATCGCGTGGCAGCCGCCGGTAACAAATGCGCTAACGCCTGTGCGCTTCTTCCTGGCTTCGTCCCAGCCCGTCCACCAGCTCGCGATATCGTGCTGGTAATCGGTCTCCACATAGTAGACATCACCAATTGTATCCTCGGCTATCATCGACTTGAGTGTTTCGAAAAGCGGATTCCAGCGCAGAACGAAACTGACATTGGTGCGCACCTTGGCCTTCTTCACCGCCCGCTGCATCGCCCGCATTTCCGCCGGGGTATTCGCGATCGGCTTTTCGATCACAACATGCTTTCCGGCCTCGGCTGCAGCAATCGTATTGGACGCGTGATACCTTTGCGGCGTACACACACAAACGATATCCACCCCCGGGTGCTGCAGCGCCCGTTGATAGTTGGTATAGATCCCCACATTCTCCAGACCCGCTTCGTCTGCCCTGGCCTGTGCGCTCGCGCGCTTTCGGCTGGAAACAGCGACCACCTCTGTATGCGGATTGTTGTTGAACGCAGAAATGTGCTGGGTTGAAACCCACCCCGCACCGTGAACAAGCACGCCCAGTTTCTTCGCCATCTTATCCTCCTTGGTTCGAGTGCTTATGTGCTCCGGAATGACCGCCGCCGGAACCGCTTGCTAAAGCTGTGATTGATCGAACAGGGGCACCTCGTGAAACGCCGAGTCACCCACCTCCAGCGATCCCCTGGTCAATGTTCGGTTATTCTCGATATGTGCCATCAGCTTTTGATGATAGTCTGCTGCGATCTCGGGGTGGTCTGCCACCACATCGGACAACTCATCCGGATCGGCCTCAAGGTCGTACAATTGTGGAGAAGACAATTTTCGGCGATTTTCAGGCATCTCCTCCCAGTTGTTCTGGACCCACGGCGTCTGATAATTCCATTTGCGCGAGCGAACACTCGCATAGTTCCCGAATGCGGTGATCACGAATTCCTTGTCTTCGAAGGCTTCTCCCCTCATCATCGCACTGAGATCGGTACCTGTACAACGATCCGGGACTTCCTGATCCATCAGGCTCAGCAGCGTGGGCATCAAATCCTGATGCTGCACATATTGAGGAACGACTCGTCCTCCAAATGTGGTAACATCCGGGTGCCGAATCAACATCGGCACCTGAGTGCATTGCCATCTGAGACGATCGGGCCCCTTGTGCAGTTGGCCCTGCTCACCCATCATCGTTCCGTGATCCGACAGGAAAACCACGATCGTATTCTTGAGCAGGTCCTGGTTCTCGGCCACCTCCATCAGCTTGCCGAACCATCGGTCAATCAGTTCGCACAGGCCCCGGTAGTGCGCCCTTACCCGATGCACCTGATTCTCGCTCATCTCATCCGTGGTACCCGGTGGAAAGATCCACTCTACGCCATCGTGGCCATCTCCTTCATAGTGCTTCTCCACCAGGTCTTTCGGAGCGAACCAGGGCTCGTGCGGGAAGAAACATTCCAGCCAGAGCATAAATGGCTGCTGACCTGAATTCTGCTTCAGAAAGTCCCTCCCCTTTCTGAGCACCCGAACACTGCACCAGTCGGTTTCATCCTTCCAGTCCCGACTGTTCATCAGGAACTGGGTCAACAGTGCGTTCGCCTTCCCGGTGGGTTCGAATTTCTCGATTGGCACTTCGTCCCGAGGCCCCGCCACCAGATAATCCATCTCCTGACCGCGTTCCCAATTGAACTGGTGGAATCCCCGATGAAAATTCTTCCCCGGTTTGAACTGGTGGGGCAGATCGCTGATCAAACCGGTGGTATATCCTCGTTCAACGAGCCATTCAGCAAGTGTCACATCCTCGTAGAACAGCGGGTGCCATCCCGCAAGATTTACCCGGTCCCACTTCTGAGGGGCCCACAGAAACGGGAATATCGGTCGGCCGGTATACAACACCCGCCTAGCGGGCAAGGTGGGTGTGCCCTCGCCGAATGCAGAATCGAAACGGACCCCCTCATCCGAAAGTCGATCCAGATTCGGCGTCCTGACCGGAGAATCGTCCCGGTAACAACTGAGATGATCTACACGGAAGGTATCACTGCAAAGAACAAGCAGATTCAAGCGCCACTCCATTCCGAAATTTTGATATCGTGTAGCTGTCCTGGGTTTTCCATCAAAACGCTACGAAGAGCCACCGTTTTCCCGAGTGCCCTCCGCAGCTGCAAAGCAGCGAAGGAGGGTGTATCGAGGGACCGGCATCTGCCGGCGAATCCCTGAAGGAATTCGCGGGTCCCAATACTAGAATCCTTTAGTGATCTTCTTGAATGCCTCGGCATACTGTGCCAGAACGCCATCTGCGTCATGATCGCTGCCAACGGCGTGGATCACCTCGAGCGAGAAATACCCGTCAAATCCCGCTTCGTTGAGCAGTCGCAGGGGCGTCCCGTGATCGATGGTGCCTTCGCCCAGTCCAACAGTCGTAATACGTCCTTCAGGCGTCTCGTACAATCCGTCGTGTGCGTGCAAGTGTGCGGTCAAATGACCGATAGTAGCCATCGTCTCCGCAGGGCGCTCCATGAATCGCGCCGGATGCATCAGATCCCAGAGGACGCGCAGATTCGGGTGCGAAACACGCTCCACGACCTCACGAACCTGTGCGGAAACACACCACTCATCGTGCGTCTCGAACAACACCGTTACATTTCGTTCTGCGGCGTGATCCATAACCCGCTTGTAGGCCTCCACAGTCCGGTGAACAATCCCGTTGAATTCGCCGCCACCTCGAGCGCCTCCAAACGTCCGCAAATAGGGGGCGCCCAGGTCGCCAGCCAGATCGATTCCGGCGTTGGCTTCCTCGATCGTCTTGTCGAGTTCACCCGGATCGGCCGTCGCAAACTTTGCGCCCGTCGCAACGCAGCAGATTTCAAGTCCTTCCTTGTCGAATCGACCTCGTAGAGATGCCCTGTCTGAAGCGGACATCTCCAGCTCGATTCCGGAAGCGTGGCCCCACCCGATTCGCGGTTCCAAACCGGTATACCCGTTGCGTTTCATCCCCTCGATCACCTCATCCAGCGTCCAGTCCGGACACACACTGGTCATGGTTGCCAGTTTGATCATTTCATGCTCCTTTTGTCGTGGTGGCTCAATGTTTGTCAGTTTCGTCCAATACTGTCTACAACCTAACGCCGCCTCAAGGTGATCGCAAGCGGAAATCGAGACCGGATCGGTCCCGAAATCGACCGTCTGACCGATATTTGACATCCCTTGAACGCGGGCCTATCTTTCTCTCCATATGGGACCTTCGCTTGCCAATTTTCAGGAAAGTATTTTCCACTATGAGTGAACCAACCCTCTTTCCGCTGCGACCTGGATTTCGTGAAATGGTTTGGGGTGGTCGCGGCCTGGAAACACGCTTCGGGAAACCGCTTCCAGCGGGTCGGCCATTTGGCGAATCCTGGGAGGTGTCTGCGCTGCCCGAACTGGAAAGCGAGTGCGCCTACGGCCCATCATCCGGTCTCACGCTCGGAGCCCTCGTAAACACCTACGGTGAACGGCTCCTGGGCAAAGCTGTGTCAGAGCGTTACGGCGGGCGGTTCCCACTCCTGATCAAACTCCTGGATGCGTGTCAGGATCTCTCCATCCAGGTCCATCCGGACGATGAATACGCCACTAGAAACGGGCTCGGTACGTTCGGTAAATCGGAAGCCTGGTATGTGCTTCATTCCGCCGGAGGAAGGATTGCGCTGGGCCTGCAGGAAGGCATTGGGCGGGAGGCGTTCGAGCAGGCGATACTGCAGGGAAAGGTTGGAGATACCATCCAATACAAAGGAGTTCAGTCTGGTGACCTCGTCTATCTCCCGCCGGGAACGGTGCACGCCCTGTGCCAGGGTGTCATGATCTACGAAGTCCAGCAGTCCAGCGACATCACATTCCGAATTCACGACTACGACCGTCCGGGTCTAGACGGGAAACCACGTGAGCTTCACACCGGCCAGGCCCTCGAAGTCATAGACTTTCAGTCTGCCCCGGAAATTCGCGACACACGCAATGAATCGGATTCGCTGCTTCTCGAGACCGAACATTTCTCCCTGGAGAAGTTCACGCTGAAATCCGGACCTGGCACACATACGCCATATGGCTCATTCGCTGCTGCAACCCTGATCGAAGGCGCAGCCGATATCCAATCCGAGGGGACGCAATACACCCTGAAGAAAGGGGACACCTGCCTCATTTCCGCGGACTGTCCGTTCGAAATCACACCCCATCACGGGACACCGGTCGTGTATCTCGTCGCCTCAGTACCCTGAAGCGATTTGACAAAATGAAAAAGGGCGCCGATTCGATCGAATCGGCGCCCTCTGCTATTTCTGGAAACTCGTCCATTACCCCTGGCTGTATTCACCATCGACCAGACGCCATATCTTCAGAGGATTGTCGTCCTGCAGCTCCCGGGGAAGCGCGCTCTGGGGAAATCCCTGGTAGCACATCAGGCGAGTGAATCTGAAAATCGCAGCAGTGCCCACCGAGGTGGATCGCCCATCTGTTGAAGCTGGATAAGGGCCGCCGTGATGCATGGATGCGCAGACCTCCACACCCGTTGGAAACCCATTGAAAATCAGTCGCCCCACCTTGTTCTCGAGAATCGTCACGAGATCCGAGAATTCCGCCAGGTCCTTTTCGGTACCGTGAATCGTGGCGGTCAGGTGACCTTCCAGCCCGCGAGCGACCTTCTCCATATCCTCCTTCGACCGGCAGCCAACCATCAAGGTACTCGGACCAAACACCTCGTGCGCGAGCTGCTCGGTGTTCAAAAAAGTCTCCACATCGGTAGAAAACACGTGCGCTGCTGCCTGGGTCTTCTGTGGATCTGCTTCGGCGGATGCCCGGGCAACCAGAGTGACTCCTGCAGAAGATTGAACCGCCGCAATGCCCGCATCGTACGCCTCCCGAATCCCCGGGTTCAGCATAGTGGCATTGGGCGAGTCCGAGAATAATCCTTCCAGTTTCCCCTTCACCGAATCCAGATCATCTCCGTCCAACCCCAGAACCAGCCCAGGATTGGTGCAGAATTGGCCCACTCCCAGATTCACAGACTGGCACAGACCTTCGGCAAACTGGTCGCCTCTTTCCCTCAGGGCTCCCGGAAGAACAAACACCGGGTTCAGACTGCCCATTTCAGCGTAGACCGGGATGGGGGAAGGTCGGCTCGAAGCCACATCGAACAATTCACGTCCACCTTTCAGCGATCCGGTGAAACCCACCGCTCGGGTCAGGGGATGCTTCACCAGCGCCGTACCCACTACTCTGCCTTGACCGTGCAGCAGCGAGAACACCCCATCGGGCATTCCCGAATCCGAAACCGCCTTTTGAATCGCGCGGCCAACCATCTCGGCCGTCCCGGCGTGAGACCGGTGAGCCTTTACAACAACCGGACATCCGGCCGCCAGGGCCGATGCCGTATCACCACCTGCCACGGAGAAGGCCAGTGGAAAGTTGCTGGCGCCGAACACAACGACCGGGCCCATCGGCATCAACATCAGCCGCACATCCGGCTTGGGCAGCGGCGCACGGTCGAGCAATGCGTGATCGATACGTGCGTCCACCCAGGACCCATCACGCACAAGAGCTGCAAACATTCTGATCTGGCCCACCGTGCGGCCGCGCTCGCCCAGGAGACGCGCCTCGGGCAATCCCGATTCCGCCATGCACCTGTGGATCAGGTCTTCGCCCAGGGCCTCGATCTCTGCTGCGATACGCTCCAGAAAATCGGCGCGATCACTGGCAGATTTGCGACGGTATACGTCAAAAGCAGATGCAGCAAGCGACAGACTTGTGTCCACATCGGACTCGGTGGCGCCGGTGAACACCGGATCCATTTCCATTCCTACTGATGGGTTGTAGGACTTGAAGGAATAGTCACCCCCGTCTGCCGTCCCAATGCCAATCAGGTTCTTCCCGTGTAATTCCATGCTCGATTCCTCCAGATTTCAGGTCGAATTTCCGGGTCAATGATAAGTGCCCGAAAGCAAAACCACAACCGCAATTGCTGCCAAAAGTGTGACTAATGGACTCGCCTTGTGCGCTCCTGTCACAGGTGACCGCCATGAAGCCCGTCGAAAAAAACTGGTATTTTGCTCCTACATCCGCCCAGGAAAACAATCACAACACACTATTTATACAACACTTATGTAAAAATTCGTTTCTCTCTTTGTCTGCCTCCGAAACGGCAAACAGAATGGCACGTAATTTGTTAACAGTACAGGTGAGATGTGCTAACCGTTAAACGGGAGAAACCAAAATGAAAACACCAGTACTGTTCCTGACACTCCTGAGCCTGGCGTGCCTGCTGTTCCCCGCAAGAGCAGATGCAGGTGGGCTGGGTATCGGTATCGATGCGGGTTTGGCCATGCCGGCAAACGGGCAGTTTCGGTCAACCGGTAATCTGGTCAACCAGTATGAGCCATGGAAGCCCGGCGCCCCACTTTCCGGAACAACGCCAACCGGATCCATCGATCAGGTTGCCGGCACTCTGAGTTTTCACGGCAGGCAGATGGGCGTGAATCTTGGAGGTGAGATATTTCTCAAGGTCCGCAGATACCGGATTGGCATTCACGCGTCGCGGTATACCAGAAACAACTTGCGAGGATCCCTTTCTTCTACGACCCCCTCCGCGCTTTCCGGACTAACGAGAACATTTACAACGATTCAGATGTCTAACAGAATGGATGTTTCTAAAATAGGTACGTCCACACCCTATATCGGCGCCGGCCTGGGCGGGTTCAAACTGAAAGAACAGATTGTGAACCAACCCTATTTCGCCCAGAAAGGGGTTATGATCGAGGGCATCGTGGGGGTCTCGAGTGCCGTTGGACAGGCCACCAGTCTGTTCACTGAACTGAAGCTCAACATTGCAGAGCTGGATGAAGTTACTGGGAGGAAGGATCCTGCCATCGCCATGCTCGGACTGTCGATCGGCATCAGATTCGGAGGGTGAGATCGAATTTCCCAGAAAAAGGCCTGCGTCGCCATACAGCAACACAGGCCCTCCATTTAACCACCTGCCAACCTACGCTGGCTTCCCACCCTTCTGGGACCGTGCCCAGGAATCCCTGAGTGAAATGGTCCTGTTGAAAACCAGCTTCTCGTCGGTCGAGTCCCTGTCCACACAGAAGTAGCCCAGTCTCTCGAACTGAAAGACCGTCCCCGGTCCTGATCCCGCAACACTCGGCTCCACGAAACACGGAGAGCGAACCTCCAGCGAATTTGGATTCAGATTCGCCAGAAAATCCTTCCCGTCCTTTTCTTCGTATGGATTCTCGTTGCTGAACAGCCTGTCGAACAGCCGCACCTCCACTTCCACCGCGTGTTTCGCCGAAACCCAGTGCATTGTTGCGCGCACCTTGCGGCCATCCGGTGTGGATCCTCCGCGACTTTCCGGATCGAAGCTGCAGCGGAGCTCCACGATATTTCCCGCATCATCTTTCACGACATCATTGCAGGTAATATAGCACGCGGATCTCAAGCGAACCTCGCGCCCGGGCGCCAGTCGATAAAACTTCTTTGGCGGGTCCTCCATGAAATCACCACGCTCTATATAGAGCTCTCTCGAAAAGGGTACCTGACGCGTTCCGGCGGATGGATCCTCCGGATTGTTATTCGCTTCAAAGGTCTCCTCCTCACCCTCCGGGTAATTCTCGATCACCACTTTCAAAGGATCGATCACACCCATCACCCTTGGGGCCACACGGTTCAGGTGTTCCCTGATATAATATTCCAGGAGATCGATCTCGGCCGTGGTGTCCCGCTTGGTCATCCCGATCCGCCGGACGAAATTTCGAAGCGCCTCCGGAGGAACGCCGCGTCTCCGCATCCCTGAAAGCGTTGCCATTCGCGGATCGTCCCATCCATTGACAAGCCCTTCGTTTACCAGCCTGCCCAGATTCCGCTTGCTCATCATCGTGTAAGTAATGAACAGCTTGGGAAACTCGATCTGCCGGGAAGGAAAGATCTCCAGTTCACGGATATACCAATCGTAAAGGGGGCGGTGGTCCTCATACTCTCCCGAACATAACGAATGTGTCACACCCTCTATCGCATCCGACTGGCCGTGTGCAAAATCATACATCGGGTAGATGCACCAGTCATTGCCCGTCCGGTGATGTGCTGTGTGTATGATCCTGTACATTACGGGATCCCGCATATTCATATTGGGTGAGGCCATATCGATCTTTGCACGGAGCGTTCTTGTGCCGTTCTCGAACTCGCCCGCTTTCATCCGCTCGAACAGATCCAGATTCTCCTCAACCGAACGATTCCGATGGGGGCTTTCCTTACCTGGCTCGGTCAAGGTCCCCCGGTATTCACGCATTTCCTCTGTGTTCAGGTCGCAAACGAAGGCCTTTTCCTTTCGAATCAGTTTCACGGCCAGATCGTACAGCTGCCCAAAGTAGTCAGAGGCGAAATAGAGATGATCCCCCCATTCGTACCCCATCCAGCGGATATCCTCCTGAATGGAGTCGACATATTCCACATCTTCCTTGACCGGATTCGTGTCGTCGAATCTCAGATTGCAGTACCCTCCGAACTCTTCTGCCACATCGAAATTCAGCGAAAACGACTTCAGATGACCAATGTGAATGTACCCGTTCGGTTCAGGTGGCCAGCGTGTAACAATGCCTTCTGCCTTTCCGGATGCCAGGTCGGCTCTGATCTCATCCCGGATAAAATCAGACGGTATGGATTCCTCTGAATGCTTCCCTTCATGCTCAGCCATTTTTTGCCTCGTATCAGATACGTATAGAAAGGTCAGGTTATCAGATCTCAGTCGCGTCGTTCCTTCACTGAGAGGACAACCCCCAGAGGAAATACAATGCCAGGGCACCTGTATGACAACGCACGTGAACCCTCACCATCGCTATCGACCACCTTGCTGCTAAATGATAAAACAGCGTCTCTGCCAAAGACAGAGACGCTGACGGAAACTATGGCTGCCCCCCAGGGATTCGAACCCCGATACTACGGACCAGAACCGCATGTCTTGCCATTAGACGAGGGGGCAGCAAAATCTAATTCCAGGTTGGATCGTTGCAGTGACTTCCTTTTTAACCCGTTGGAACGGGGGCCTCGCATCCAAATCTGTCCAGGCCGGTTCGCATGCGTCTGATGCACGCCTCCTTGCCCAGTACTTCCATCAACTCGAAAAGTCCCGGCCCGTGCCCTACGCCACTGATCGCCAGACGGGTGGGATGGATCAACTTGCCCGTCGAAATTCCAAGCTCTCCGGAAAGGGTGCGAGTCGCACCCTCCACCGATACCTCATCGAACGCGTCCAGCGGTTCGAGACGGGAGATCAGCGCCGCCAGGCGATCGGGACTGTCTTGCTTCCAATGCTTCTTTTTGGCCTTGGGATCGTAGTGCTCCGGATCATTGAAGATGTACTCAAACTCGAGGAAATCCTTAGTGGTCTCCAAACGCGGCTGCATCAGCGCTACTGCATCCTTGAGAACGGCCTCGCGCGCAGATGCCTCTTCAGCTGTAACCCAACCTTCGGAAATCCACATCTCCAGAGCCTGTTCATACAGCGCATCCACACCCGTTGCCCGCAAATGCTCTCCGTTGAGCCACAGCAATTTCTGCTCGTCGAATTCGGCGTCCTTCTTCAGGAGACCTTCCACCGAGAACGCTGAAATCAGCTCCTCGGGCTGGAACACCTCACGGCCGTCACCCGGCGCCCACCCCAGCAGGGCCAGGTAATTGAACACAGCCTCGGGCAGGAAGCCGCGCTCCTGATACTCCGTAACCGTCGTAGCGCCGTGACGCTTGCTCAGCTTTTTGCCATCCGACCCCAGAATCAACGTCGAGTGGCCAAATGTCGGAACAGACCAACCCAGGGCGCTGAAAAGCAAGATCTGCTTGGGGGTGTTGGACAGGTGATCCGCCGAACGAAATACCAGCGTCACCTCCATATCGTGGTCGTCCACAACAACCGCCAGATTGTAGACTGGAGAACCATCCGACCGCTGGATGACGAAATCTTCGATCTCTTTATTGTTCCATCGCTGTACACCGCGAATGGTATCTTGCCAGACCGTTTCGCCCTCGGGAATCTTGAACCTAACCACGCGATCCCTGCCCTCTTTCTCAAAGGCTTCACGTTTTTCTTCGCTCAGATCGCGGTCATACTGGACGCGCTGATTGGTCTGCTTCGCATTGTCCCGCAACGCCTGAAGCTCTTCAGGTGTTTCGTATGCGTAATAGGCATGCCCGGAGTCTAGCAGTCTCTGCACCGCTTCACGGTGTCTCTCGACCTGTTTGGACTGGTAGACAGGTTCACCGTCGAACGCTATACCCAACCACGCCAGACCATTCAAAATCGTTTCAAGGGAAGAATCGGAGGACCTGTCATAGTCCGTATCTTCCACTCGCAGCACCAATTTTCCGCCGTAGCGTTTCACATACAAATAGTTGAAAAGCGCCGCACGGGCGTTCCCCAGGTGAAATCCACCGGTTGGTGATGGTGCGAATCTTAGCGTGGCTTCTGACATTCTTGTTCCCAGATTTCCAGACAAAAAAGTGGCGGAGAGGGAGGGATTCGAACCCTCGGTAGAGGAGAACCCCTACAACGGCTTAGCAGGCCGCCCTGTTCAGCCAGCTCCAGCACCTCTCCGTGATGATCTGATTGTTACCGATCAAGAGAATAAAGCTACTAAATTCCCTCAGCGAAATCAAGAAAAAACCGGAAATTACCGGCACCTTTCTCGTCTCGTCCCGGGGGGCCTTCAGCCCGCGTAGTGGTGCATTGTTCGACTGTTCGAATTACCGAATCTCACGACCGAGTGGTGTTCGCCCAGACGGCATCCGGTCGAATCTGCCTTCGCCTTCCCTGCATTCCCGCTGAAAGATTACCTATGGCGTGATCTGATTTATCCAGAGTATAAACGATTTATAAACAATTTTTTATTCACATCTACCTGTTGCCTGGCGTTTCTGACACCCTGCATTTCCTTCCCGGTTTCTGAGAATCAGTCCTATCAAAGGGCCCAATTCTCCTTCCTGAACCAATCTCATCCTTTTCAGGGCTTCCATGGCCCGAAATTGCCGAAAGTGCGCCCAATTTAAGAGTTGCTTTGCCCAGATGATTCCTGTATTTTTACCACGGTTTGAACGTGTTTTTAGTTGTCTATCGCTTGCAAAAACGTTGGGCTCCTTCGTGCGGCCAACGTCCGAGGAGGGGGCCGGTTGCTTCAGGCGTATACCAGGCTGGTTACCGGCGCACAGATGGGCCGGATAGACCGCGGGGCCATTGAAAGAGGTATTCCTGGCACAAAACTGATGCTGGCAGCGGGCAAGGGCGTCTTCAAGGTCCTTGAATCCATTTCAAACGATCTGGAACACCGCAGAATCGTCATCCTCTGCGGAAAAGGGAACAACGGAGGTGATGGGTTCATAGTCGGCACCCTCGCACATCGGGCAAAAGCCGAAGTCACCCTGTTTCTCTTCGCGGATCCGGATCAGGTCCAGGGCGATGCAGCGCACTTCCTGCAGGAAGCCACGGAACAGGGTTTGGCCATCACCCGCATCGAGTCAGAACAGGAACTCGACCAGGTTTCCAGTGCAATTTCCAAAGCAAATCTGGTGATCGATGCCCTCCTGGGGACTGGCCTGAAAGGGTCTCCGAGAAGTGTGATTGCAGCAGCAATCGACCTGGTCGACAAGAGCGACTGCCCGGTGATTTCTGTAGACGTGCCTTCGGGAATGAATCCCGATAACGGAAGTGTGGCGGGGTCCTGCATCAACGCTGATCATACGGTAACTTTCGCATATCCCAAACGCGGTCACTTCTTTCAACCCGGCCGTGCGCGGTGTGGTCGCCTGCATCTCGTCGACATCGGAATCACCGACCAGGATGCAGAAGCCGAAAATGTTCCTACAAGCCTGATAGCGCCCTCCGGCGCGAAGGCCTTGCTGCCTCGAAGAGCGCCGGACGCGCACAAAGGAGATTGTGGCCGCGTTGTCATCCTTGCAGGATCCGTTGGACTTACGGGAGCGGCCGCACTCGCCGCAAAGGCAGCGGCAAAAACGGGAGCAGGTCTGATCACCGTGGGTACTCCCGAGAGCCTCAACGATATTCTTGAAGTCAAACTGACGGAAGCAATGACACGACCGCTTCCGGAAGTCAGACACGCCAGATGCCTTGCGTTGAGAGCCAGAGGTCAGATTCAGGACCTGATCGAATCGGCCGACTGTGTCGCCATTGGACCCGGCCTTGGGAGACACCGCGAAACTGCAGAACTCGTGCGCAGGCTCCTGGGTGACATCAAAGTCCCCGTCATCCTCGATGCGGATGCCCTCAACGCGCTAAACGGGGATTCAAGTCTGCTGAAGCAATTGGCGGTGCCGGCGATCATCACCCCGCATCCAGGCGAGTTCAGTCACCTGACCGGGATCGAGATTGGCCGGGTGAAATCCCATCCGATCTGCGAGTGCAAGAAGCTGGCAAAAGCAGCAGGTGTGACAGTTGTCCTGAAAGGCTCCCCAACGGTAATCGCCACACCCGAAGGTTCAGCCTTTGTTAACTCCAGCGGAAACGCGGGAATGGCAACGGGTGGAACAGGTGATGTCCTCACAGGCGTCCTGACTGCACTGGTCGGTCAGGGATTGGATTCTGTTCACGCCGCAACACTGGGCACTTATCTCCACGGGTTGGCGGGTGACCTTGCCGCAGAAGTGACCGGAATGGCGGGACTCACCGCCGGCGATCTGGTGGACCACCTGCCGGCAGCCGAACAAACGATAAGGAAGCTTGAAGACCGGAACCGCTATATAATTACTGCGTTCAACTAAGCCACACAGAAAGTCCCCATGGCAAACATTCGCGAAAGCATCAATGAAATGATCGAGGAGTCTTATCTCCTCGGTCTTACAGAAAACGAAATAAAAGAAGACCTCGACAACTTTGTTGAAATCTGTGGAAAGGTCATTCACGAAAATGTGCACGACCGGAAGCAGATGCAGAAACTTACAGAAAAGCTCGCCAGGGCTCGCGCCTTGAGTCTCATCGAGGATCACGGCGAGCCGACGCTCTCGGAAGGAGAGGATCGGTTTCCAATAGAAGAAACTGCCGTTCAATCTTCCAAAGAGCGATTCGCAGAAAAGGTCGCCCGCAACAAAAGGCTCATTATGCGGACCATTCGGGAATGCGACCCGAAACTGGAGCAGTTGATCGAGCAGGAAAGATTTCCGGATCAGTCGACCGAGTCTATTTCTCAGTCGCTCCCAATAGATCAGCCGCCCGCCAAGAGCAGGGCCAAAGACCTGTTCTTGAAAACGTGCTACGTGGTCACACTGCTCTTTATGTTGTTGCTCGTATACCTGGTCCTCCTCCAGAACATCTAATCAATGAAATCATCAAGAATCGTATCCAATCGCCTGCGGTCTTCCTGAATAGGGAAACGGTCGCGGGCGTTTCTTTGGTCGGCAGATCCCGATCTGCCCCAGGGTTCACGCTCGAGTGAGAAAGCATGCCGAAACGTACTGATATAAAGAAAATCATGTTGATTGGATCCGGACCCATCATCATTGGCCAGGCCTGCGAATTCGATTATTCGGGAACACAAGCCTGCAAGGCGCTTAAAGAGGAAGGCTACGAGGTCGTACTCGTAAACAGCAATCCCGCCACGATTATGACGGATCCCGAAATGGCGGATCGCACATACATCGAACCGGTCACGGCCGATGTTTGTGCCGCGGTCATCGAGCGGGAGCGCCCCCAGGCACTGCTGCCCACCCTGGGTGGGCAGACCGGGTTGAATGTCGCAATGGAACTTCACCAGAGCGGCGTACTTGAAAAATTTGGTGTCGAAATGATCGGGGCGAAACCGGATGCCATCGAAAAAGCCGAGAACCGGGAGCGCTTCCAGGTGGCCATGTCCAGCATCGGCATCGAATCTCCCCTGGGTGGGTTCGCGCACACCATAGAAGAGGCGATCGAAGTCGTGGAGCGCATCGGGTACCCGGCCATCATCAGACCTTCCTACACCCTGGGTGGCACTGGCGGAGGCACCGCCTACAATGCCGAAGAATATGAAATCGTCGCCTCCCGCGGACTCGACCTGTCTCCCACCAGCGAGATACTGGTCGAGGAGTCCATCATCGGATGGAAGGAATTCGAACTGGAGGTCATGCGCGATCTCAACGACAACGTCGTGATCATCTGCTCCATCGAAAATTTCGATCCAATGGGAATTCACACGGGAGACTCCATCACCGTGGCCCCTGTACAGACGCTGACCGACAAAGAATATCAGGCAATGAGAGACGCGAGCATCGCCGTCATTCGTGAAATCGGTGTGGAGACAGGTGGGTCGAACATTCAGTTCGCCGTAAATCCCCAGAACGGACGAATGGTCATCATTGAAATGAATCCCCGTGTATCTCGCAGCTCAGCCCTTGCGTCGAAGGCCACCGGATTTCCGATCGCCAAAATTGCCGCGAAACTTGCCGTGGGTTATACGCTGGACGAGATCCGCAACGACATCACGAAGGAAACGCCCGCATCATTTGAACCCACCATCGATTACTGCGTCGTAAAGATACCACGCTGGACATTCGAAAAATTCCCCCAAACGGAAGACCTGCTCGGAACCCAGATGAAATCCGTAGGCGAAACCATGGCCATAGGGAGAACCTTCAAGGAAGCCTTCCAGAAAGCCTTCCGTTCCCTGGAAACCGGCCGCGCCGGGTTTGGCGGCGATGGGAAAGATCTGGATATTGAAACTCTGGATCGTGACACACTGGAGCACCAGTTGAGAACCCCAAATTCGCAGCGTGTCTTCTACATCAAGGCAGCCATGGATATGGGTCTCTCGGTATCTGAAATTCATGAACTCACAGGGATCGACCCTTGGTTTCTGGAAAACCTGCTCCAGATTGTAAAACTGGAAGAAGACCTGACCTCATTGATGTCCTGACCATTTACTAGCCCTTTACCTTAGTGATCGAGCGATGATGAAAAAGCAACACACGCTGGACGAGCTCCAGTCGAGAATCGAACGCGACAAACTTGTGAAGGCCAAAGAGGCGGGATTCAGTGATCGCCAGCTTGCCCACATCTGGCGCACCGACGAGTGGACGGTTCGTGCCCTTCGCAAAGCGCTCAATGTAATCCCGGTGTTCAAGACCGTGGACACCTGTGCGGCTGAATTCGAGGCCTACACGCCCTATCACTATTCCACATATGAAACGGTCACCGAGGCGGTTCGGACGGACCGGGAAAAGATCATGATCCTTGGCGGTGGACCGAACCGGATCGGCCAGGGTATCGAATTCGACTATTGCTGTGTTCATGCAGCGTTCGCATTGAAGGAAGATGGATTCGAGACGATCATGGTCAACTCGAATCCCGAAACGGTGAGCACCGACTACGACACCTCCGACAAACTCTACTTCGAGCCGCTCACCGCGGAAGACGTCCTGAATATTGCGGATGTCGAACAGCCCGACGGAGTCATCGTCCAGTTTGGAGGACAGACCCCGCTGAATCTCGCCCGGGATCTCGAAAAGGGGGGCGTCAAGATCATCGGGACCTCTCCGGACAGCATCGATCTGGCCGAGGACAGAAAGCGGTTCGGCGCATTGATCGAGAAACTGGGCATTCGACAGCCGGAAAATGGCACTGCGACAAATGTGGACGAAGCAGTGGCAATCGCAGATACGATCGGTTATCCCATATTGGTAAGGCCTTCATATGTGCTGGGTGGTCGGGCAATGGCAATCGTCTACGAGCGGGATGCCCTCCTCAGATACATGCGTGAGGCCATCGAGGCCTCACCTGATGGCCCGATCCTCATCGACCGGTTCCTGGACGATGCGCACGAATTCGACGTGGACGCCGTCAGCGACTCTGAAACGGTGGTCATCGGCGGAATCATGCAGCACATCGAAAGCGCCGGCATCCATTCTGGAGACAGCGCGTGCGTGCTGCCCCCATACGAAATTACGGACAGCAACCTGGCGGAGATCCGCAAGCATACCCATTCCCTGGCGAAGGCGCTTGACGTGATCGGGCTGATGAATGTCCAGTTTGCAGTGCAGGATGGCCAGGTATACATCATCGAGGTGAATCCCCGAGCATCCCGGACCGTCCCCTTCGTCAGCAAGACCATCGGCGTGCCGCTTGCAAAAGTGGCGGCAAGGATTATGGTAGGAAAAACCCTGGTGGAACAGGGATTGACGGAAGAAGTCAAATTCAATCACATTGCGGTCAAGGAAGCGGTTTTGCCCTTCAGCAAATTCCCGGGTGTGGACACCCTGTTGGGACCTGAAATGAAGTCCACGGGAGAAGTCATGGGAATCGACACGGACTTCGGTCTCAGCTTCCACAAAGCGCAGCTCGGAGCAGGCGTTCGCCTACCGGTTGAAGGCACGGTATTCATATCCGTGAACAACCGGCATAAAGACGCGGTAGGACCCATTGCCCGCCGCCTCGCAGATCTTGGATTCAAAATCCTAGCTACAGGGGGAACGCGTGATCATCTAATCGCCCAGGACATTCCCGCGGAGCAGATCTTGAAGATCCAGCAAGGTCGCCCCAATATCCTGGATGCGATCAAAAACAGGACCATCGACCTGATGATCAACACACCTGCCGGAGAAGCCTCCCACGCGGACGACGATCAGATTCGAAGGGCGGCCCTGCAATACGGCATTCCCTACACGACCACGCTCGCCGGGGCCTCCGCCGCCGTAAGTGGAATCGAATCGATCAGCAAGAACGGATCCATACGTATCCGCTCACTTCAGGAATTTCACGCAACCGGTGGCTGAGAACTTTATGGGCCTTTTCAACAAATTGAGACTTTTGGTAACCGTGGTGTTGTGCAGCTCCACGCTTTCGAGCTGTGTCTATTACAACACCTTCTTCAATGCCAAGAAGCGATATAATGAAGCCGAACAACGTCGGGCCGAAGCCGAAAATGCGCCAGACAATCAGCGTAATACAAGAGCGATCTATGCCTACCGCGAACTGTACATGAAGGTCATCCGAAAGGCATCGATCGTCCTGGATCGACACCCCGACAGCAAGTGGGTGGATGACAGTCTGCTACTGATCGGAAAGTGTTTCTACTGGCGCGGCGGCTACAAGGACGCGCTCTTGAAATTTCAAGAATTGCAGGAGAACTTCCCCAACAGCGAACACATCGCGGAATCACTTTACTGGCAGGGGCGTTCACTCCGCGCTTACGGAAAATTGGACGAGGCAAGAGCGGTACTGGGTTATCTGAGCACCGCGAAGAACCCTTCCTTCTCCGGAAGGGCACAGCTTGCGCTGGCAGAACTGGAGTCGCACGAAGGAAACTACGAAGCGGCAATAGAGGCCTATTTAAAACTGCTGTCACAAAAGGACAAGAACATCAAGTCCAGGGTTTGGGACGGACTTGGAGGCGCAAGATATCAACTCGAGCAGTACGACAAAGCGCTTCTGGCATATCGTAAGGTGCTCAAAACAAAGTCCAGCCTCAAAGAGAACTACGAAACCAGACTGCAAATCGCCCGTATTCTGGAACGGCAGATGAAGCTGGACGACGCCCTGAAGGTCTACAATGATATTTTGAAGGAGAAGCTTCTAAAATCCTTCGGGCCGGCAGTCCAGATAAAGCGAGGACACGTTTACGATCTGAAAGGGGATCTGCCCCGTGCAATCGAGATCTACGAAAAAGTGATCGAAGACCATGCCCGTACCGATGAAAGTGCAGAAGCCTATTACCGAATGGGTCTGATCGAGCAGAAACAGCGGAAGGATCTCGTGAAAGCCAGGGAGCTCTTTGAAGAGGCGCGGAAACAGAAACCGGGGTCCGAAGCGGGCATCCTGGCCAGAGAGCTTGAACGGAATCTGTCGGACCTGAAAAAATACCGCAAGACAGCAGAGAAGAACAACAAGAGAAGTCTGGATGCCATGTTCAATATGGCTCAGCTCTATCTTTTCAACCTCGCGGAACCCGACTCCGCCCTGGCGTGCTATCGCAAGGCGCTGGCCATTGCCGACACCACTGAGTCGGAACTTGCTCCCAAAGCGCTGTACGCCATTGGCCTTGTGTATGCGGACACCCTGAAAAACGAGGGAGAGGCCACAAAGGCATTCCAGGAGCTGGTGGATACCTATCCGGTCAGTTCCTATGCAATCATGGCCAGAAATCGACTGGAAGGCACCCGTTCAGACGACGCCCTGGCAGAGGCCCGGTTCCTCGAAGCTGAAGCTCTGCGCGTGGAAGGCGCCAGCGCGGAAGACTACCTCGACATCCTCCGCAAGCTTCCCGGGGAATATCCCAACAGCATTTTTGCACCCAGAGCATTATATGCGGTGGGTTTTGCGTACGAAACCAGTCTGGCCAATCTCGACACAGCGCGGACCTATTATGAAAGATTGGTACAACACTATCCCATGACGGACTTCGCAGAAACCGCCGGACAGAAACTGGACAGTAAACTCCTCGAACCAGAATCAAAGGAAGAACCGGAAAAAGCCGGGGATCCGGCGGAGGGAAAGGCAGAAACCACCGAAACGTTGGCTGATGACAAGAAACAGGAATCACCCCAGAGCCCCGAATCAGAACCTGCCAAACAACCTGAACAGAACCGGAAACCGGAAAAAATCGAGTCGGATGGAAAAGCGGGAACGCAGGACATGAAAGAAAGTCCCGCTGAGAAACCCCGCGAGACGCAAGCCGGTTCGGACTCGGCGTCAGCCAGGGATGTGAAATCGCCTGGCGACCTGAAGAGGAAGATCGCACCAAAGGGGGAACCACAATCGAATGAGGTTCAGAAGGCGGACTCTCCAGCTGCCAAACCTGCGGAGACCAGTTCATCTGCAGACAGTTCCGCCGCGTCCTCCGACACGACCCAATCCTCTGGAAAAAACATACCCAAAGCACCACCGGCAGAGCGCAAATGACCACAACCATCCTTCAGGAAGATGCTGAGATTGTTCTGAACGAACAGATCGCCGACGGACTCTTCCTGATGCGGCTGACCGCTCCGGAAGTCGCTTCAGCGATCCGTCCTGCGCAGTTTGTCCAGGTGCAAACCGATCCCGAACTCTCCCCATTTCTCAGGCGACCGTTCAGCGCGCTGCGTATAGACCGTGAAGCGGGTTGGGTGGACATCCTCTACGACGTCATTGGCCGAGGCACCGCCCGAATGGCGGCGGCCGGGCCAGGAAGTCGCCTGAACCTGCTTGGCCCGTTGGGCATAGCCTATTCGCCTCCCGAGTCCGGTCCGCTTCTGCTTGTTGCGGGCGGAGTAGGCATTGTCCCACTCGCCTTCCTGGGTTGGGAACATCCCGATCGGCGTTCCAAAATGACTTTTCTGATGGGCTCCGCGAGCAAGATCAGGATGCCAGACCTGAACGACCTCTTACCTGCCGATTTGAACCGCCACATAGCGACCGACGATGGCAGCATGGGGCACCAGGGATTCGTTACAGACTTGATCCCAACTCACGCAACCCGCGAAACCACCATCCTCACCTGCGGCCCTCACGCGATGATGGCCAGGGTGACGACAATCGCCGCGGAACTTGAAATTCCCTGCTTCGCCTCTCTCGAGAACCACATGGCCTGCGGCTTCGGAGCCTGCGTTGGATGTGTGGTCGAATACCGGGAGGCGGAACGGGAAGACCTCCGATACCGCAAGGTCTGCACCGAGGGACCCGTTGTTGACGCCCACGCCATTGTCTGGTAGGAAGCTATGGACCTCACCACACATATTGGAGGCGGCCTCAGCCTGAAGAACCCCGTCATGATGGCATCCGGGACCTTTGGCCACGGCGCTGAATACAGCCACCTCTTCGACCTGGGTCGACTTGGCGGCGTGGTCACAAAAACAATCACCTATCACCCAAGGGCGGGCAACGCAACTCCCAGAACGGTCGAAACCCCATCGGGAATGCTGAACTCGATCGGGCTAACCAACCCTGGCCTGGATGCGTTTATTGAAGAAAAGGTCCCTCCACTCAGGGAACTGGACACGGCGCGGGTAGTCAGTATTGCAGGAACATCGAACGATGAATTCGCCGAAATGGCGAAACGATTCAATGACTTGCCGGGTGTCGATGCGCTGGAACTGAACATCTCGTCACCCAACATGAAAGACGGCGGTCAACTCTTCGGGTGCCGGGAAACTGCGGCTCACGATGTCACCGCAGCCGTCAAAGCGGTCTCTTCCCTGCCCGTAATCGTGAAGCTCACGCCGAACGTGACAGACATCACTGCAGTGGCCTCGGCGGTGGAGGAAGGTGGGGCAGATGGCATTGCTCTCATCAACACGCTTCTGGGAATGGCCGTTGACGTAAACACCCGGCGGCCGGTTCTTGGAAACATCACCGGTGGCCTGTCGGGTCCGGCCATAAAACCCGTAGCTCTGGCGATGGTCTGGAAAGTCGCCGCAAAAGTATCCATACCCATTGTGGGCATGGGTGGAATCGTAACGGCCCGGGACGCAATAGAATTTCTCATCGCAGGTGCGTCCGCCATCCAGGTTGGTACCACGACATTCATCAACCCCTGGGCGGGCCTGGAGATTGTCGATGGTATTGCCGAATACTGCCACGACCAGGGCATTTCCAGTCTCTCACGGATTGTGGGCAGCCTGGATACCAAACCTCTGGCGTAACATACCTTCCTCCCCGACTGCAGTCGTCCTCCTCCTGAGTCTCCTCATTCTGGAGACCGGGTGTGTTTCGCTACCCAGATATCGCACAAACCCGCCTGCCACGAATACGCCGAACAAGGAATCGAAGGAAACCACCGCACCGATATCTACCAAAGGGGCATACGAGGTCGGTATGGCCTCTTACTACGCGCACAAGTTTCACGGCAGGCCAACGGCAAGCGGTGAAATCTTCGACATGAACGGCATCAGCGCCGCCCACCGCGTCCTGCCTCTGGGGACCATCATCCGCGTCACCCATCTTGGGAATGGACTCAGTCTTCAATGCAAGGTCAATGACCGCGGGCCATTCGTCAAAAACCGGGTACTGGATCTGTCTCTCGGTGCCGCAAAAAAACTTAAAATGGTCGAATCCGGAACGGCCAAAATCAAGATCGAGATTATAAAAGCGGTCGAATAAAAAAACCGCTCTCTCCCAGAGAACGGCTCCGCTGAATCCCTCCTGAATTTTTCCTTACTTGCTTTCATCCCCTCGTTTCGGTTTCCGCTGTTCCGCCTTTTCCCAGATCAACCTTTCGAATTTCAACCTGGCGTCTTCATCCTTGTCCTGTGCCTCCTGGAGAATTTTTGAAATAATCATGGCGAGGCGTTCGGGGTTCTTTTTCCCGATACTGGCAAGCGTCTTCAGTTCCTGAACCTGCTTTTCCCGCATCGTCTTTGGAGGAGCAGGTGTAACGCGCTTCTTCGCGACCGCCTTCCCCTTCTTCATCGGGGCCTGCGTCTTACCCGGTTTGGTCAGTGTGACCCGCTGCTTCTTTAGCGGCTTCATCAGCTTGTCCATCAAGCCGCTCCGGGGTTTCTTTTTAGGGTTCTTGGCCATACCTAAGCCCTAACCATCTGGCGCATAAGGAACAAGTTTGGTCCATACGGACCAGGAAACTGAGAACGCGGCAGCTTCATCAAAACTCGGACATTCTTCACAAACATTTGATAATAAATGCCTTGGGACCATTCTCCTGGGTGGACTGTTAAATGGTACAGTTCTTGCGATCTGTTCCCTTCGTCAGCACATCACAAGGGTGGAGGGAACATGACCAATTTGCACTACGGCGATCTGCAGGACCAGGGAGACACCGCTGAACCCCGGAGAATGGCGACCTCGCCAACGACATCACAGGAAGGCGTCCGACAGCCGCTTGGCGTGCTCCTGGTTTGCACCCGCAATGCCCATTGGCACGGAGCACCCGAGGAAGCGCGTCACCCGTTCGATCTCACCATTCCTAAAATCCTCAAATTCTGGGAAAAACGGGTCGGGGGCCGCATCTACAGGGTCTATGCCGGCGGTGAAACCGGAAATTCCAAATGGGAATTCTTCACCCTTCTGGAGTGCGACGATCTGCCAGCCTGGAATGCAAGGCTCCAGAAACTTGAGGAGGCCGGGTTCAACACCTTTTTCGACTGGGACATCATTGCGTTAGGCAGAAGTCTCGGATAAAGGAAAACCCTACTGCGCCACGACCTGGTCTGTACTCAGCCTCCGGAAACCGACCTGCGCTGCAAAGCTCACGCCCAGCATCCTCCCCATCACCTGCCAGTTATCCAGATCCACCACAGTCATCCCCGCACCTCCACGCTGAATATCTACTGTCCCCACATAAGCCCTGGACCCATCCGGAAGGATGCCCAGCGCCGCCGTGCCATCTCCTACCTTAAGCGACCTAGAAATCAGATTCCGGCTCACGCTCACCGACAACAAAAGGCCCTGTGAACCCACATAAAGCGTTTCTCCATCCGGCGAGAACGCCATTCCGCGGGAGGCATCACCCGGCACCTGAATTGCCCCCACCACCCGGTCACGCACCAGATCCAGAACCGAAATCACCCCCCGGTCCAGATTGGTCACATAGGCCCTGAGCCCATCTCTTGTCACTTTGATCTCTCCGGGTATGGCTCCGATCTCGATCGTACCTGTGACTTGCCGCGTATCCGTGTCCACGACAGAAATATTTCGACTGAATGCATTGACCACGTAGAGTTTCTTTCCGTCGGGTGTGATCCCGATATCCACCGGCACCTCTCCCACGCGGATCGTGTCAGTCACCACCCTGGCAGCAGGGTCGATCACCAGCAGGACATCCAGTTTCTCCTGCGTAAGATAAACTATCTGTTCATTGGGACTCAGGACCAGCCTGCCCTGCGAATTGGTCGGGATGGAATAAACCACCTCATGCTGCGGATCGAGCACGAACAGCCCGAAGCCTTCCGAAACGTAAATCAGGTTCTCGTCCTTCGAAATCCGCAATCCAGTCGGCCCACGAAATGGAAGTACATCGTAAATCAGGTGAGAATTTGTGTCGAATACAGGAACATTCCCGTCAGCCGGATTGACCACATAAACCGCAAACTCCGCATCAGGCGACTGCACGGCAACCCGGCTCCCGTAGACGCCGCTGAAAGAAACGAAATCCGAAAAATCAACAGATCCGTCACTGTTCAGATCCATCAGTGAATTGAATGTGGCATCACCGCTCCGGGAATTGTAGCTGCTCACGAAGAGCAGGAAATCCGCAAACCCGATCAACCCATCCCGATTGAAATCCGCCGCATCCAGCGTTTCCGCCTGCCAACGGACCGGGCCCTGTGCCTGCCAATGGACCCGCTCGCCACTCCATAGAATTCCGGGACTGGAGAAAGCCAGGAAAAGACCCAACAGGAGAAGTTGAACCCACTTCTGCCGTGGCGCACCTTCACGCCGAGCCGTTGTCCTGTGCGATCTCAACCCGATTTCCACCTGCCTTCTTGGCCGCATAAACCGCTCCATTCAACCGGCTGAAGATTTCCTCCGCCAATGCCCGGCCATTGGCACTTTCAGGGGGTTCCACCGAAGTCACCCCAACGCTAACCGTTATCTGTGCGGTTCCTTCACCGCAGGGAAATCCGTGTGCGCGAACCCTTGCGCGAATCATATTGCCCTTACCCCTGGCCGCGTCCAAATCCGATGGATTCAGAATGACCGCGAAGTGCGTACCGTCCAAATGACCGATGCGGTCACTTTCTTCAAGGAGCGACTTGAGCAATTCGCCCAGACCACGGATCATTTGATCACCCGCTTCGCGCCCGTGTGCCTCGTTAATGGGTCCCAGATTATCCGCCGAAAGCAGAATGAACCCCACGGGCTCATTCGCCTTGCCCGCCTGCTGAACTGCCTGAGGCGCAAGTGCGCGCATGAAGGAGATCTTGTTTGGAAGACCGGTGAGCGCTTCTGTGCCAGCGAGTCGAGCCCAGCGCCGGTTCTCCTTTTTCAGCCGCTCGATTTCTTCCTTCTGCGTTTGACAGTCCGCTTCCAATTCCTGGAGGCGTCTTATCAGGCTTGCGGTATCATTTCCCGTGTTCATAGATCCTGTCAGTAACCTGCCGATCAATTCGGAACGATTCTCAGGTGCGTTCGAATGACCGAAGCAATTCGTAAAGAATGATCCCGCCGGCAACCGAAACGTTCAACGAAACCTTTTGACCCAGCATTGGAATGTCCACCACCGCATCACAAAACGCCAGCGTCTCGGGTTGCACCCCTTCCACTTCATGACCGACCACCACTGCCACCGGAAACGAATAGGCAAACGACCGGTAATCGGTACACCCCGAGGTCTTCTCCAGAGCAATCGTCTGGACCCCTTCACACTTCAGAGATTCCAGAACGACCAGCGTATCATCGACGTATACCCACGGTACCGTCTCCTCCGAACCCAGCGCAACCCGGCTGATCTCTTTCCTGGGAGGAGAGCCGGTGAATCCCGTGAGGTACACGCCCGCGGCGTTAACGCCATCCGCAGATCGAAAGATCGCTCCAACATTGAAAAGTGACCTGACATTTTCGGCCACAATAAAAATCGGATTCCTGTCACCTACGGGAATATAATTCATCTGTCTTGCACACAATAGGAAAGCCACCCGGGTGATGAACCTGAGTGGCTCTTCCTGGCTTGAACGTAGCCACAATTATCCAGACAAGTGCTAATGCGCAACGGGTGCCTTCAGATATTCAGGAAGGATCGACATGCTCTTCTTCGGTCTGCTTATCTGCGGCCATTCGACCATTGAATCGTGTCTGGAGATCCTGGACGGAATCTTCCAGACGTTCGTATGCCTTCCGTCCCGCCTCAGACGCCAGAAATACCCCGACGGTTCCACCCACCACCACACCTGCAAAAAAACCTGCCCAAAACAGGTCCTTGTGTTCTTCACGGCTCCAGAGCATACGCTGCTTCTCCCTTAGATTACTCGGATCGGCTATCTTTCCCCTGCTTCAACATTCTCTTCAAAACCTTGGCCGCGACTTCTGCATCTTTACCAGACAACTTGAATCGTTCCTTCAAATTAGTCTGCCGATCTACCGGGCGCTTTGGCTCATTTTCTTCAAGTTCGTCCAGAGCCATATCTGCCACTGCGTTCGAACCGGTTCCGTCTGCACCACCAGCACCACCGCCGCCTGCAGCGCCAGGAGCAACAGGCCGTTTGCTCCAGAAGGTGACCCCCATATAAGCGAGCCCCAAAACCAGAATCAGACCCACCAGCATGGTTAATTCTTCTGTAAAATTCATAGGGAACTCCCTTTAAATAAGCACTTTTCGGGTTTGACTAAATTTCGCGGATCACCCTCCAGAAGTCAAGAGGAAAGGTCGACTCAGCCTTTATCCGCCCCATCCCTGTCAAACACCTCCTTCGATGTGACAAGCGCATCCCATGTGGCCGGAAATCCACCAAAGGCGCACATTTGCAGCAGCACTTCCTCCACCTCCTGGCGGGACGCCCCGGCACCCACGGCCCGGGAGATGTGGACTCCCAGCTGATCCTGCCGCCCCAGCACGGTGAGTGCGGCTATGGTACAAAGCAACCGCGTCTTGAGATCCAGACCATCTCTCGCGTACAGATCCCCCATCACGAACTCCATTACAAAACGCTCGAAGTCCGGATGGAGATCCCGAAATTTCTCAACCACCGCCTCAGTCCCTTCAGTTCCAACCATCTCACGCATCAGCGCCAAACCACTTTCGTATCTATCCTCACTCATCTTGCACTCTCCAATTTGCAACGGTCATTCCTCCCAACCCGCACCTCCCGCATCGATAACTGCACGCGCGACACGCAGCATATTGCCGCCCAGAATCTTCTGAATATCCTCATCCGAGTATCCGCGTTGAACCAGCCCAACGGTAAACAGCGGCCAGTTCGTCCAGGCCAGACTCTTCACCATCCGCTCATCACGATACTTTTCCGGAAAGGCGTCTTCCGGCCAGAAACCGCCCCATCTTACCCGGGCTTTCGCTCTGCCCGACACCTTTTTGCGCTCACCATCGACAGCCCGGGAGGCGTAGGCCGTATCCGTACCTATCGTAACGCGATCGACCCCAAACTTCTTCGCCACATAATCCACGTGATCCAGGACTGCGGAAATGTCCCCTGTTCCGCCCAGGAAGGAAGGAATACAGCAGATGCCGATATAGCCATCCGTATCCACAATAGCCCGGATCACCTCGTCGGGCTTGCAGCGGATATGCTCATTCACCGCGCAGCATCCCGAGTGGCTGGCCACCATCGGCACAGAGGACACCCTGGCCGCTTCCAGACTCGTCTGCCACCCTGCGTGCGCCACATCCACGATTACCCCCACGCGGTTCATCTCCGCCACCACTGCCCTGCCGAAGTCGCTCAGCCCACCGTTCGCGGGTTCAGCGCACCCGTCACCGATCATATTGCGCCGGTTATACGTCAAGTGCATAATGCGAATCCCGAGCTGATAGAAAATCCGGATATATCTCAGCTCCTCCTCCACGGACACCCACTGCTGCGAAAGCGGAACACCATTCCCACTCATATAGAAACAGTGTTTGCCCTGATTGTGAGCGGCCACCACATCGTCGGGACCGACGGCACGGACCAAAAAATCTCTCATCGAATCGGCCACAAAAGTAAACCGTGCGAGACGCTTGATCAGCCGCTGCGGATCCTGTCCTTCCTCACCCGCATTCTGGACAATGCACGTCACGCCGGCCTCTTCCCAGGCCTCTCTGAACTCGCGTCCCTCCGATGCATCTCTCACGCATCGGGTCATCCCCATATCCTCTTCCATATCCTGCAGCTCTGCGTGTGACGCGCCGCTCTCAATTGCTGCCTGCACCGCATCGCCATCGATCGCCGACCTGGGTGCGAACCCGTAGGTATCGCACACGACCGAATTCCTGTGCAGCTCCATCCCATGTTCGAGGTCCTTCGCACTGGGACTCAGAATATCCAGCCCAACGTCGCGGGCTTCCTTGATCTTCTCATTCACAGCACACCTCCCGAAACCTTCCCACTCGTGAATTGGAACCTACAGATCCCGCATCTTGATATTCCGGTACGCAACCGGACCGTGATCTCCCTGGAGCATCAATGGGCCTGTTGCCGATTCGGGCTCTAAACCACCCCGGGTCGGACCCTTCATTTCCACGCCTTCGTGAATCACCTGCCCGTTCCACACCACGCGTTCGAAAACCGCGTTCTGAACCTTGATTCCGTCCTCGAAAACGGGCGCCCTGAACGTCACCATGTAGGACTGCCACTCACCCGGGGGACGGCTTGCGTTCACGCGTGGCGCCTGTCCACCCACCGGCTTTTCGTCGATCCACCTGCAATAGATCCCACCACACGTATTGTATTTCAACTCGTCCGCGCCCCAGCTGTCCAGAATCTGGATCTCGTATCGCCCCATCAAATAGATTCCAGAATTCGAACCTTCGGGCACAACGAACTCAACTGACAGTTCACAATCGCCGAACTCCGAACTCGTCCAGATATTTGCTGTGCGTCCGGTTGGGCCATTCAACAGGAGCCCTTCCCCATCTTCTATCTCGAACAGCTTTGGATCATCCGCCCGGGGTTTCACCGAGCCTGCGACACACCACTCATGATCAGCACCAGTCGGTCCACCATTCCACCCCGTCAGATCTTTTCCGTTGAAGACTTCCCTGGCCTCGCTCATTTCGGCCTCAGTTTTGGGATTGGGGTAAAGCGAGTGCTCTTTGAGCTCCCCTGGACATCGGAGATCCTCCGTTTCACTCAGGATGACATTGGCTTGGCTGGGAACGACCGCAAATTTACGTGCCGAGGTAGCCAAGGTGCATGTCGTTCGGATCGCCACCGACCACTACGGGAACCGCTCCAGGGATAAGCTTCTTGCCATCGGAAAGACCCTCATTTCTTGGGGCCAGCTCCTGAACCATCCGCCCGCGCCAGAGTTCCAGCGTCTCCCGGTGACCAGCATTCTCGGATAACTCGATACACTCCAGAGGATCGTTGGTCATATTGAACAACTGCTCTTCGCCTGTAATCGGATTCCAGATATACTTCCACTTTCCATCGGTCAAATACTGATTCGCATTTTCCGGATGGTAACACGGAGAGTGCTCGCCGTGGTAGTACTCCCGCCAGTTCTCCGTCTCTCCTCGCAGAAGCGGCAGCATACTCTTCCCTTCGACCGTATCCGGAATGGGTGCGTCGGCGAGATCCAGAAATGTGGGCATGATATCCTCCCACCCCACAACCGAATCCACCACCTGGTTCTGATTCACCTCGAGCTGCCTGTTGAATCGCATCACGAATGGCACCCTGGCAGACGCCTCGTATCCATACGTCTTCCGCCACAGATTGTGGTCGCCCAGCATCTCGCCGTGATCGGACGTGAACAGAATGAACGTATCGTCCAGCACACCCTGTTGTCTCATCATGTGGAAAAACCGTCCAACCTGAGCGTCCAGATAAGCCAGAAACGCGAAGTAGGCCGCTCGAACCCTCTGATTCAAATGGTCGGGGATTTTCCCTCGCCACGAATCCACATCCAGTGGGTAACCCGCCTCCTCAGCGTGGCGTTGCGACCACTCTCCCACTGCTGGCGCGGGCATCTCCCTGTCAATGAACTGATCGTAATATACCCGCGGAGGACAGAGCGGGGGATGCGGTCCGTTGAATGAGAGACACAGAAAGAAGGGTCGTGTGGGATCGCGTTTCTTCAGGAAATCGAACGCCCGGCTCACAAGCCAGGTCTCCTCCATCAGTGTCTCCGGCAGGTGGTTCGGTCGCGCCATCCACGAATTCCCGGGCACCCCGTGGGCCATCTTATTCACATCGATGCCAGGCTGTTTCGCCAACCACTCATTGTGTTCGCCCGACAGAATCAGCTGCTCGAATCCCAGGTGTTTCCTCGGCGGATTGAAATGCGTCTTCCCGATATTGATCGTCTGGTATCCCGCCTTCGTCAACTCGCCCGCCATCGTCACATCGTAATCCCACGGAACGCCATCCTTATATCCCACAACCCCCTGGGTGTAAGGCGTCTGCCCCGTCATCAACGAGCGCCTGGCAGGCACGCACGACGGACACGGCGTGTACCCGTGAGGAAAAATCGCTCCTTCACGTGACAACGAATCCAGATGTGGTGTCTCCGCCACAGGGTGCCCCAAACGACTCAAACAATCCCCTCGAAAGTGGTCCGTACAAATCAGCAAGATATTCGGTTGCTCAGCCATCTAACACTCCAATCACGAAAACAGGGTTCCCCCCGCCTTTGCCTCTTGCCCTCGAAACTCGATACTCGTAACTCGTAACTCGAAACTCGAAACTCGAAACTCGCCCCTGATTGTACCTTCCCTCCCAGAAACAATCAAGCCCTAATTATCTTGTCATCTCGATCCCCGAAACACCTTGACCGTTCTCCCTCTCTGATCCATATTTCGCCCTCATTTTTCCAATCTTACAAGGAGCGATCCGTGAGCAATAGCATCCCACTTACAGACTTCAGCACCGTCTCTGTTCCGACTACTGACAATGAACTCAGCAGTCGCTTTCTCGGCCTCGTAGCCCACTGGGTCCCGGTGGCACTTCGCTATTACCAGCCCTGGTCTGATCGACCGGATTGCGGCCACTTCTTCGGCGGCACCTTTGCGTACGGCCTGGACACCTCGATGTGTCTTACGTCCCTCGCCCTGGTCGCCGCATCACCAAATTACGCGCCTGTCGAAGGCCAACCCTCGGCCGAGCACCTCCGACGAATCGTCCGACGGAGTATCCGATACCTCTGCTTCACCCACGACATGGGCCCCTCCGACTGTGTGCGTCCGTCCGAGGGCCCCAGCAAGCCCGGCACCAAATGGGGCGAACGCGGCCTGGGCTTCTTTCGCGAAAGCCAGTGCGGACGAACCCTCGCCGAAATCACATTCGCAGCCGCCCACATCCACGAATCCCTTGAAGATGAGGAGCGGGAAATCCTGGCAGCGATCGCGGCAGACTACCTCGACCGGTTCGGCATGATGCCGCCCAAATCTGGCGTCTACAACGACACACAGACGGAAGAAAACGCATGGACCGCCCTGGGACTCGTCGCCTGCCTCCTGCTTGTGCCCGATCATCCGCAAAGCGACGAAATCTGGGAATCCACAAAACGCTGGATGTTCTGCACCAACACCCGACCCGAAGACATGTTCGACACCACCGTATTCGCAGATGGGAAGACGGTGAGGGAACTCTGCCGAAAAACCTTCACCGCGCATCCGGACGGCACTGCGGAGAACCACGGATTCGTCCACCCGAGTTATATGGGCAGCGGTGTCGGTCTGCCCGGAAAAGCGCTCAACCTCCTGAACCTCTTCAACCACCCCGCTCCCCCCCACCTGCTCTGGCGTATGCGCGACATCTACAACGTCCTCAAATCCTGGTGCGACCACACGGGCGCGCCCCAGGCCATTCAGGGCATGGACTGGCCCTATTACAACTATCCCAACAAGGCCTTCCTCCACACCACTGGTAACCTGCACCTGGGTGATCCCGACGCCGCACTCCTCGAACGTCGCACACTGGAAACTCTCGAGCGGAGCTCTACAGCCAACGGCGGCCGGATGGTCACGCAGGAAGTCATCGACAACGCAAGCTACGGCGCTCGCTCAAGCCTGCTCGGGGAACGCATGAGCGACTTCCTCGCCCAGGGCGCCCTCGCCCATCGCCTTCACGGAGTCGGTCAAACGCCATCCGATCCCTCGGAAATGGAATCACGCTTATCCGGCGTCACCGTATATCCACAAGGCGGCGCCCTCGTTCACCGACATACCCAGGGCGTCTCCAGCTTCTCCTGGCGCAATCGCGTGATGGTCCTGCCTGCGCCTCGCGAGGGACTCAAGTTCCTCGGCGCAGCCGATCGCTCGCTGCTCGCGCACATCCAGGTCGCCCACAAGTCCAACCGTTCTGAGCAAGTCGCCCTCAAGATCCGCGAAAACGCCGACTCCGCCTCAGCCGCATTCGTCCAGGACCTCTGCGAAGGAACCGTCCGCCGCACCGCCTGCTTCGCCTCGATGCCCGACGGCAAAACCCTCACCGCGGAGTGGCTCACCGCACTGGAAGACATCACCGTCGAATCTCTCCACCAGGGAACACTCAGCATCATCAACGATGGCTACTTCGGCGAGCACCCGGAGCATATGGGCTTGCGCAAGGTTCACCACGTCAATGGAGAATACACCTTCGAAGGGCACGTCACGGGCATCGAGGAAGACAGCCAATGTGTCCAATTCGAAGGTGCCGAGTGGCTCAATATCGATGATCGCTACGGCATCGTCTTCCGCGGATCTACAGGTGCGAGGTATGAGAATTGGCGGG
>Ga0209403_10001032_pt1 | contig 37525 bp, 32 predicted proteins | sample ArcticOcean_MG_C_8_FD_187440 | JGI IMG/M metagenome (GOLD analysis project Ga0209403, IMG submission 187440) | Marine microbial communities from western Arctic Ocean - ArcticOcean_MG_CB11_86 (SPAdes) (version 2) | ecosystem: Environmental > Aquatic > Marine > Oceanic | place: Arctic Ocean...
CAGCATCCTTCCGGGGCGTGATGGCCTTGTGCACATCTCGAAGCTGGGTGGCGGCAAGCGGATCGACCGGGTCGAGGATGTCCTCGAGCTGGGCCAGGAGATCCAGGTGATCGTCGAGGACGTGGATCCGAACGGCAAGATCTCCCTGAAGCCTGCCGGTGACGCCCCGTCCAAGCCGGCTCCGGCTGCTCCGACTGCCCCCGTGGTGGATTCCGAGGACGACGCCCCGGTGGCCGACTCCGACGATGCTGACCTCGACGAGTCCGTGTCTGACGATGCTGACCTCGACGAGTCCGTGTCTGACGATGCTGACCTCGACGAGTCCGGGTCTGACGATGCTGACCTCGACGAGTCCGGGTCTGACGATGCCGACTACGACGATGATGCCCCGGTGGCCGCATCCGACGGTCCGATCCAGTCCAACTTCGAGGACGCCTTCAAGTCCGAGCTGGAAGCCGTGCACGGAGACCTGGGCAACGCAGTGTCGGCCAACCGCGGTGGCGGCGGTGGTGGCGGCGGTGGCGGCGGTCGTCGCCGTCGGAGTCGCTGAGCGTCCCGTTGGACGAGGGTCGCCCACGCGGCGACCGCATGGCCACCGGAACGGTGGTTGAACTGAGCCTGCCCGAGAACGGTCCACTTGCCGGTCCGAGTGTGGTGTCCGAGCTGATGCCGGACGCCCACTCGGTCTCGGTAGGGGTGTGGGTCGCCGTCGGTGGGCGTGACGAGGATCCGTCCATGAGCGGCGCCTCGCACTTCCTGGAGCACCTGCTCTTCAAGGGAACCGAGCGCCGGACGGCGCGCGCCATAGCGGAGCTGGTGGACTCCACCGGTGGCGAGATGAACGCGTTCACCTCCAAGGAGTACACGGCGTACTACGCCCGTGTGCCGGCAGGGGGCCAGGAGATGGCCACCTCCCTGCTGGCCGACGTCCTGAGGGACCCGGCCCTACGTGCTGCTGACGTCGAGACCGAGCGTCAGGTGATCCTCGAGGAGATCCACCTCCAGGCCGATGATCCCGATGACGTGGCCTTCGGTCTGCTCTACGAGGCCCTCTTCCCGGAGCATCCACTGGGGCGGGAGGTGCTGGGCACGGAGTCCTCGGTGGCTGCCATCGACCGTGACGACATCATCGGGTTCCACGACCACTGGTACCGGGCGCCCAACCTCGTGGTGGCTGCGGCAGGCGCCGTCGACCACGACGCTCTGGTGGCCCAGGTGGCCGAGGCCTTCTCCGGTCGGACCGGGGGTGCTGCTCCTGTCCGTTCGTCTCCGGTCGCCGAGCCGGTCGAGGCCAGGCGCCTGACGCGCCCGACCGAGGCGACACACGTGGCCTGGGGCTGGCTGGGATTGCGGCGCGATGATCCGCGTCGCCACGCTCTGGCGCTCGGCATCCACGTGCTGGGTGGTGGGCTGTCCAGCCGCCTCTTCCAGACCGTGCGGGAGGACCGTGGCCTGGCATACAGCGTCTTTTCGTCCATGGCCGGTTATGCGGACGCCGGGGTGGTGTCGGTGTACGCGGGCACGGCGCCGGAACGTGCCGACGAGCTCCAGAGGGTCGTCGCTGGCCAGGTGGCCGAGGTGGCCTCCAACGGAATCACCGCCGCCGAGCTGGCGATCGCACGCGACGGGTTCGAGGGTTCGATCCTGCTGGGACTGGAGGACTCGGGCAGCCGCATGTCCCGGCTGGGAACGAGCCAGAGCCTCCTGGGTCGTGTCGTTCCCCTGGACGAGTACGTGGAGACCCTGCGTGCGGTCACCCTCGAGGACGTGAACGCCGTCCTGGCCGAGGTGCTGTCGCCGCAGCCGGCCGTGGCGATCGTCGGCTCGGGAACCTGACCCGGCGCGTCCCGATTCTGGCGCCGGCGGCCTTGCATCGGGCTGTAGCCGGGCCCGAACTCGGCCGGCTGGCCGCGGTGGTGACCGCTAGCCTCGGGACATGTCAGGAGATCCGATCCGCGTCGGGGTGCTGGGGGCCGCCGGCCGCATGGGTCGGGCAGTGGCCGATGCCGTCACCGCCGCCGACGGCATGGTGCTGGTGGCAGCCGTCGACCCGTCGGCACCCGGCAGCAGGGTCTGCGACGTAGAGGTCGTCGCCGACATCCGCGACCTCGTGGAGGCCGGCGTTGACGTGGTGGTGGACTTCACCGTGGCCGAGGCCAGCCGGGTGAACCTGGGCGTCCTGGCGTCTGCCGGCGTGCACGCCGTGGTCGGAACCAGCGGTCTGGACGAGACGGACATCGGGGAACTTCGGGCGGCGTTCACCTCCAGCAACTGCCTGATCGCTCCCAACTTCGCCATCGGTGCCGTGCTGATGATGCGTTTCGCCGAGTTGGCGGCACCGTGGTTCGAGACGGCCGAGATCATCGAGGTCCACCACGACGGCAAGGTCGACGCCCCGTCCGGCACGGCGATCGCCACGGCCGAGCGGATGGCGGCGGCTTCGGCTGACTGGGCACCGGATCCGACCACCCGTGTGGTGATGGCGGGTGCCAGGGGCGCTGCGGGTCCGGCGGACATCCGGATCCACTCGCTGCGCATGCGCGGCGCGGTCGCCGACCAGGAGGTCGTGCTGGGAACCGACGGCCAGACCCTGACCATCCGACATGACACGATCGACCGGGGGTCGTTCATGCCCGGCGTGGTTCTGGCCGTTCGCCGGATCGCCGGGATACCCGGGCTGACCGTGGGCCTTGACGTCCTGCTCGGCATCTGACCGCGCCGGGAACCACGCCGTGACGCCGGGCGCCCGACCGTGAGCCCCGGGACCCGTCGGCTGCTGCGCCCGGCCTGGCTGGTATCCCACGTGCTCGTCGTCGGCCTCCTGGTCGTCACGGCGAACCTGGGCTTCTGGCAGCTCCATCGCCTGGACGCACGGCGGACCTACAACGCAGTGGTGGCAGCCCGGGCCGACGAGCCCGTGGTCGCCCTGGCCGAGGCGTTCGGAGCCCTGAAGCGTGGTGGCACGCCGGAGGACCTCAGGTACGTGCGTGTGGTGGTGTCCGGTACCTGGGCCGACGGACAGGTGTACCTGGCGAACCGGTCCATGGACGGCGTGCCCGGCGTGCACGTGGTCTCGCTGCTGCGGATCGACGGAGTCCAGTCCGGGGCAGGGGTCGGGGTGGTCGTGGATCGGGGCTTCGTTCACAGGGGCCTGTTCCTCGAGGGTGATTCGGCTGCCTGGGCACCGGACACGGCTGACGTGGAGCTCGTCGGAAGCCTGGATGTCTCACGGACCGGCGAGCGGGGCAGTGGGGTGGAGGTGGACCGGATCGACCTGGAGGCGCTGTCCGAACGGTGGGGGACGAGCCTCGCACCGATGTGGATACGGGCGGCCGGCGACGGCCCGGCGGGTATGCCGGTGGCGGCCCCGGTCGTAGACCTGGGCGCCGGCTCGCACTTCTCGTATGCCGTGCAGTGGTTCGTGTTCACCCTCATCGGGTTGGGTGGCTATCCGCTGGTGCTCGTCCGGCTGGCGCGTCGCGACCCGGCGCTAGCGTGAGCGCCATGACCAGCCCCAGCAGCGCCGACCTGCGAGTCGTGCATGCACTCCGGGTCCGGGGCTTCGTCGACATGCCGCTGGTTGCCGAGGTCGCCGGCATGGCCGTCGACGAGGCGACGCGCCTGCTTGCAGCCCTGGAGGCGGTGGGCCACGCCCGCCACCGTGAGGGCCGGATGTCGGGCTGGATGCTCACCTCCGATGGTCGGGCCCACGGCGAGGCACTGCTGGCCGGGGAACTGGACGGCGCCGGCTGCCGCGTCGAGGTGGAAGGGGCCTACAGCCGGTTCCTTGAAGGCAACCAGGGCTTTCTGGGACTGTGCACGGACTGGCAGCTTCGTCCGGATCCGGCTGATCCGGCAGGTGGATCGATCGTGAACGACCATGCGGACCCGGACTACGACGCTGCGGTCATCGGCCGCATGGCGGAGATAGATTCGGCCATCCAGCCTGTCTGCGCAGCCCTGGCGGCGGTCCTGGAGCGCTTCGATGGCTACGGCGAGAGGTTCGCCACGGCGCTGGACCGGGTCAGGGGAGGCGACCTGGACTGGTTCACGAAGCCGATGATCGACTCGTACCACACGGTCTGGTTCGAGCTGCACGAGAACCTGCTGGCCACGTTGGGCATCCAGCGGGCGAAGGAATACGTCGCCGGCTGAACAGCACAGAAACAGTCCAGTCAAGGTCAGTCCAGGCAAGGTCAGTTCAGGCCCGGCCAGTCAATCCAGGTCAAACAGGAGGCAATCCAGCATGGAGCCGAGGTTCGGGCGGGTGATCACCGCCATGATCACGCCGTTCACCGCCGACGGGGCGCTGGACCTGGACGGAGCGGTCGACCTGGCTGGTTGGCTCGTGGAGCAGGGCAACGACGGCCTGGTGCTGGCTGGCACCACTGGCGAGTCGCCAACGCTCACCCACGAGGAGCAGATCGACCTGGTGGAAGCGGTATCCGGAGCAGTCGACTGCCATGTGATCGCCGGTGCCGGCAGCAACGACACGGCGGCTGCGATGGAACTCACCCGTCGCTGCAGCGACGCCGGGGCTGATGCCATCCTCACGGTCACGCCGTACTACAACCGACCGTCCCAACTGGGGCTGTTCAACCACTTCCGGGCGGTCGCCGAGGCGACGGACCTTCCGGTGATGCTCTACGACATTCCGCCACGGTCCGGGCGCAAGATCCACACTGACACCATCCTGCGACTCGCCGACGAGGTCCAGAACATCGTGGCGGTCAAGGATGCCGCCGGCGACGTGGCCGAGACGGCCCGCCTGGTCGCGGCCGCACCGGCCGGGTTGGAGGTCTACAGCGGGGAGGACTCCCTGACCCTGGCGCTCTTGGCGGTCGGCGCGGTCGGCGTGGTGAGCGTGGCATCGCACTGGGCCACGCCGGAGACCGTCGTCATGATGGACGCCTTCTTCTCCGGTGACGTGGCTGCGGCGACCGAGGCCAACCGGCGCCTCATCCCATCGTGGGACTTCGAGTCGAGCGATCTCACGCCGAACCCGATTCCATCCAAGGCCATGATGAAGGTCCTGGGCCTGCCCGGCGGCGACTGCCGTTCCCCGATGGGTCCCGAGCCGGCCGACCTGGCCGACCGGGCTCGTCTCGTCCTGGCCGGTCTCGGCCGCGCCTGAGTGAAGAGGTACTGATTCGATGGCCCCTCCCGTAAACCTCACGTTCCTAGGCGGCCTCGGCGAGATCGGACGCAACTGTGCCGCCCTCGAGGTCGAGGGACGCATCGTCATGCTGGACTGCGGCCAGCTGTTCCCGGACGACCTTCCGGGGGTCGACGCGGTACTCCCGGACTTCACCTGGCTGCTGGAACGGGCCGACCGCATCGAGGGGTGCGTGGTCACCCACGCCCACGAGGACCACATCGGTGGGCTGCCCTACCTGCTGAAGGACCTCGCCGCCGAAGGGGTCTCGATACCCATCTACGGGGCGCCGTTCACCCTTGGCATGGTGCGCGGCAAGCTGAAGGGCGCCGGGGTGCCGATACCCGAGCTGGTCGAGCTGGGCGATCACGCCAAGCTCCGCATAGGACCGTTCGACTGCGAGTTCCTGCCGGTCACCCATTCGACGCCGAGCGGTCTGATGACCATCTTCGGCACGCCACAGGGGCGCATCCTGCACTCCAGCGACTTCAAGTTGGATCCGACGCCCGTGGACGGTCGGGTCACCGACCTGCCGCGGCTCCGGGAGCTGGCCGGGTCGGCCGGGATCAGGCTGCTGCTCGCCGATTCCACGAACGCCGGCATCGCCGGATCGTCGACGTCGGAGACCACCGTCGGCCCGGTGCTCAGGCAGGTCTTCGAAGCCAACGAGGGCAGACGGATCATCGTGGGAGCGTTCTCCAGCCACGTGCACCGGATCCAGCAGGTGGTCGATGCCGCAGCGGCCACCGGTCGGACGATGGTGGTCATGGGACCGTCGATGGTCCGCAACGTGACCCTGGCGAGAGAGCTCGGCCTGCTGAGGATCTCCGACAAGATGTTGGCGCCCGACACCGAGTTGGATGACCTGGACCCGGCGCGCACGTGTGTGGTCTGTACCGGTTCGCAGGGCGAACCGCGGGCGGCCCTGAAGCGCATGGCCGACGGCAGCCACCGTTTCCTGAAGGTCGGCGATCGGGACACCGTGGTGTTCTCATCGCATCCGATTCCGGGCAACGAGGCATCCATCTCGCGTCTGCACAATGCCCTGGCGCGGCGCGGCGTGCATCTCGTGCACAGCGGCCAGCTGGGGGTCCACACGACCGGGCACGGCAAGGCCGATGAGCTGCTGGCGTTGCACGACGCGGCCGATCCGGAGCTGTTCATACCGGTGCACGGCGAGTACGCGCACCTGGTCGCCCACCACGACCTGGCGCTGGGGCGCGGTATGGCACCAGACCGGATCCTGCGTTGCACCGACGGAGACCGCGTGTCGCTGACCGATGATGGCCTCGTGCACGCCGGGCGGGTTTCCGACGAGTACGTGATGGTTGACGAGTCGGGTCGTCGTGTGTCCGAGGACCTGGTCGAGGAGCGCCGCGCCATGTCGGGTGAGGGGTTCGTCTTCATCCGCGTCGTCGTCGACGGGCGGAAGGGGCGTCTCGTCGGGGAACCGGTGGTCGAGAGCCGCGGCTGGGTCGAGCCCGCCGAACGGCAGGACTGGCATGACCAGGTTGCATCTGCGGTTGCCGACTCCGTAAGGAGCGCCGTGGATGATGGCCAGAGGGATCCGAAGGAGCTGGCCCGCCAGGTCCGCCGGGCCACCGGACGCCTCGTGTCGCGTCGTACCGGTCGGCGTCCCGCCCTGGTCCCCACCGTCGAGGTGCGCTGACCGAACCGTGATCCTGCCCCGGGCCGGTTCCGGTCCTGCCCCGGGCCTGTCACGCCCCGGTGGTACCGTCGGCCCCGATGGCCACAGGATCCGCGCGCCCCGGTTCGGGCGACAAATTCGCTGCTGGTGAGGTGAAAAACACCACGTCCGGCGGTGCTGGTGGTTCCTCTGAGGGCACCCGCGGTGAAGGATCCTCCCGAGGTTCATCAGGAGGATCGTCACGGGGTGGCGCCGATGGCGGCCGTCCCGGTGACGGGCGCGCCGACCGTCAGGTGTCGCTTCTGCGTCGCATGGCCAGGGCCACTTTCGGGGGACGCGGCGACGAGATCCTCGGACTGATACTGGTGATCGGTGGGCTCCTGACCGGGCTGTCCGTCTATCTGGACAAGGCCGGCGTGGTCGGCCGCGTCGTGGATGGCGGCCTCGGTTGGTCTGTGGGCGCAACCAGGGTGGTCCTGCCGGTGGCGATGGTGGGTACGGGCCTGGCGATGTTCCGGGAGCGCAGCGAGTTGGGAGAGATCTCCAAGCGCCTCCCGATCGGCCTCCTGATGGCGGTCCTGAGCGTGACCGGCCTGCTCCATATAGGCCGTAGCCGGCCCGGGCTGGCCGATGGAGCGGATGGCCTGGGCGAGGCCGGTGGCCTGATCGGTCTCGGAGTCGGCGGAGGCCTCGAGGCCGCCGCCGACTTCTGGGGTGCGACCCTCATCCTGATCGGCGTGGGCCTGGTGTCCGCTGCGGTGATCACGCGGACCACTGTCCGTCAGGCGGCACGTGGAGCCGCCAGGGGGGCGGCATTCACCGCTCGCCATGCGGCCCGGGGAGCGGTCGGCGGCCTGCGCCCAGCGGTCCGCGGGATCCGAAACTGGATTGAAGGCCTCCTGACGGCGCCCGGCGGCCACAATCCGGTCGTCAACGTGCCCCAGGCGCTACCACCCGTGGCTGTTCCGACGCTTGCCCCGATCCCTCCGTCGGAGCCGCTGGCGGTGGCGGGTTCTGCCGGTGCCACCCCGCCGAAGCCCCGCAGGCGCAAGGCCAGGCCCAGGTCCACCGATGGCGGTGAGCAGCTCACCATCCAGCTCGGGCCGGCGGTGGCCGACTCGCAGTGGCGCCTGCCGTCCCTCGGATACCTGTCCAGGAGCGAGACGCACGACGTCGACGCCAAGGCCGTCGAGGAGCGGGGCCTTCGACTCCAGGAGGCGTTGGCCGCCCATGGCGTCGAGACACGCCTGGTGGAGATGACCGTCGGACCGACCGTGACCCGGTTCGCCCTCCAACTCGGCGAGGGGGTGAAGGTTGCCCGGATCACGAGCCTCAACAAGGACATCGCCTATGCCCTTGCAGCAGCCGACGTCAGGATCCTGGCCCCCATTCCGGGCCAGCAGGCCATAGGAATCGAGGTCCCGAACGAGGACCGTGAGGTCGTGGTCCTGGGTGACATCCTCTCCTCGCCTGAGGCACTGAAGGCCCGCCATCCGATGGAGGTGGGGATCGGACGGGACATCAGCGGCCGGTCCGTCATGTTGAACCTGGCCACCATGCCGCACCTCCTGATTGCGGGAGCGACCGGGGCCGGGAAGTCCTCCTGCCTCAACTCCCTGATCATGTCGATTCTGATGCGTTCCACGCCGGAGCATGTGAGGATGATCCTGATCGATCCGAAGCGGGTGGAGATGGGGCAGTACGAAGGAGTGCCCCACCTGCTGACAGCGCCCGTGACCGACCCCAAGAAGGCGGCGAACGCCCTCCACTGGGCCGTCCGTGAGATGGAACGCCGCTACAACCTCCTCTCGACGTGTGGCTTCCGGGACATCGGCGGGTACAACGCGGCCTTCGACCGGGGAGACCTGAAGACACCCCTGGGGGTGGTCGACGAGGACGGCGAGTCGGTCACCTACGAGCGCCTGCCCTTCGTGCTCCTCGTCGTGGACGAGTTGGCCGACCTGATGATGGTGGCAGCCCGTGACGTGGAGGATTCCATCTGCCGTCTGGCCCAGATGGCCAGGGCTGTCGGGATCCATCTGGTCGTGGCGACCCAGCGGCCGTCGGTCAACGTGATCACCGGTGTCATCAAGGCGAACATTCCGGCGCGCCTCGCATTCGCCGTGTCCAGCCTTGCCGACAGTCGGGTGATCCTCGACCAGGCGGGTGCCGAACGCCTGGTCGGCAAGGGCGACATGCTCTTCCTCGGGCCCAGTTCCAGCGTGTCCCAGAGGATCCAGGGCGCCTGGGTAGACGAGAACGAGGTCCGACTTGTCGTGGAGTCGTGGGTCGCACAGGTGCGGGCCCTGGAGGACGCGGCGGAGGCTGACGAGGGTTCGCACGACCCGACCGGTCCCGTGGATGTGATTCCTGTGGGGATGTCGGCCGATGTGATCACCGAGGGCACCTCCCGTCCGGTGGTCGGTGGAGGATCGGATGATGACGAGTTGTTCGAGCAGGCCCGACAGTTGGTGGTGTCCAGCCAGCTCGGTTCGACGTCGATGCTGCAACGCAAGTTGCGGGTGGGCTTCGCGCGCGCCGGTCGGTTGATGGACCTTATGGAGGAGACCGGCGTGGTGGGCCCGTCGACCGGCTCGAAGGCCCGCGTGGTCCTGATCTCGGCAGAGCAGCTTGAGGACCTCCAGGGGCAGGGCTACTAGCTGCTTCCGCAGGAAGCAGGACCAAGCCCGTGAGGGGCCTGCCGGGCACGGGCCCGGGTGCAGGTAGCCGCAGCCGCCGACAGTCGGGTCCGACCTCCCGCCGGGTGTCGCTACCCTCGGGTCGTGGCCCAGAACCTCATCCTGCTCCTGGTCGGCCTGGTCGGCCTGGCCTTCGCCGCCGATCGGTTCGTGCTGGGAGCGGCGCAGGTGGCAGCCCGGCTGCAGGTTTCGACGGTGGTGACCGGCGCCCTCATCGTCGGCTTCGGGACCAGCGCTCCGGAGCTGGTCGTCTCGACCATGGCGGCGCTAACGGAGGGCGCCGAGGGGACCGCCCTGGCGATCGGCAACATCGTCGGCTCCAACGTGGCGAACCTGACGCTGGTCATGGCGCTGCCGGCACTCGTGTATGGCCATATCGCCATCGACGAGGGCGTGAAGCGCCAGGCGGCGTTGTCAGCGGTGGGGGTGACGGTCTTCGCAGCCTCCGTCCACCTCTTCGAGCCGACGATCTGGCTGGGTTTCGCCCTGGGGTTGCTCACCCTTGTGGCGCTCCGGATCGTGGTCTGGCTCGGCGACCGCTTCGGTGGGGTGCCGCCGCCTGACACGACCGAGGGATCCGGGCCGTGGATCTGGACGGTGGTCGGCCTCGTGGGGACCGTGGTGTTCGCATACCTGGTGGTCAGATCGGCCACCTCGATTGCCGACGACCTCGGCTGGACCGGTGGCTTCGTGGGCTTCGGCCTGGTGGCGGTGGGAACGTCGCTGCCCGAGCTCGTCACCGTTCTGGCGGCCGCCCGTCGTGGCGAGTCGGGACTGATCATCGGCAACCTGCTCGGGTCAAATCTCTTCAACAGCCTCACCGTCGGGTCCGCCGTGTTCCTGGTCAACGGTCGAACCCCGTTCAACGTCGCAGCGAGCTTGCCGGGCCTGGGCCTGGTCGTGATGGTCGTCGTGTCCTGGTTGGTGATCCTCCTCATGCGGACCAACAGGGGGATCGATCGGTCCGAGGCGGTGGGCCTGATCCTCGTCTACCTGACGATGCTGGGCTGGCTGGCCATGACCGGCGCCACTGTCTGAGCGCAGGCGGGCGTAGGGGCGTTGAGCGCCTAGCCTGAGCCGATCATGGGCGAAGGGACGTACCACCTCGTCACCCTCGGGTGCCCGAAGAACCAGGTCGACTCCGACAAGTTGGCCGGGACGTTGGCGGCCGATGGGATGGCGTCGACGGACAGTCCCGCCGAAGCGGACCTGATCGTCGTGAACACATGCGCATTCATCGCCGACGCACGCCAGGAGTCCGTCGACACGGTGCTGGCCCTGGCCGACCTCCGCCGGGACGGCGCACGCCTGGTGGTCACCGGCTGCATGGCCGAGAGGTACGGCGACGAGCTGGCCGCTGCCCTACCCGAGGTGGACAGCGTCGCCGGATTCGGCGTGCCGGTGGTGCTGGGTCGCCGCCCGGACGGCCCGTCGGGCAGCGGGCCACCACTGCCGTCGTTCGACCTGTTGAACCTGCCGCGGCCCGCCTCGGCCCGGCCCTGGGCCTATGTGAAGATCGCCGAGGGCTGCGACCGGGCGTGCGGGTTCTGTGCGATCCCCACCTTCAGGGGCCCACAGCGGAGCCGCTCCGTTGAGTCCATCCTGGACGAGGTGGATGCCCTGGACGTCAGGGAGGTGGTCCTGGTGGCCCAGGACCTTGCCGCCTACGGCCGCGACCAGGGCGCGGGCGAGAAGGCCATCGTGCCACTCGTCGAGGCGGTGGCCGGCAGGGTGGACCGCGTGCGGCTTCTCTACCTGTACCCGTCGGACCTGAACGACCGGCTGGTCGAAACAATATGTGCGACCGACGTGCCGTACTTCGACCTGTCCCTCCAGCATGTATCGCCGCCGTTGATGCGTCGGATGCGGCGCTGGGGCGATGGCGACCGGTTCCTGGAGCGGATCGACCACGTCCGGTCCGTCGAGCCCGATGCGGCCTTCCGGTCCAACTTCATCGTCGGTTATCCGGGTGAGACCGAGGAGGACCACGACGCCCTGCTGGACTTCGTCGCCGCTGCCGACCTCGACTGGTGCGGGTTCTTCGCCTACAGCGAGGAGGAGGGGACGTACGCCACCACTCTGGACGGCGGTGTGGATCCCAGCCTGGCCGCCGAGCGGCTCCACGAGCTGGGCGAGATGCAGGACCGCATCACGGCTGCCCGTCGGGATGCCCTCATCGGGCGGCGGATTTCGGTGCTGGTGGACGAGCCGGGGGTCGGCCGGACCCACAGGGAGGCGCCGGAGATCGACGGGATCGTCACGGTCCCCCCGGACCTCCCGGCAGGCCGGTTCGCCGACCTGACGGTGACGGGCGCCATCGGGCCGGACCTGGTGGCGGCGTGAAGCACCTCCGCACCGTCGTCTCGCCGGCGAACCTGGTGACCCTCTCCCGGCTGCTGCTGGCACCGGTGCTGTTCGCCCTGGTCCTGGGTGCCGAGGACCGCGGCGGCGTCACCTGGGCCGGTTTCGTCCTGGGACTGGTGCTCGCCTCGACCGATTACTTCGACGGGATCCTGGCCCGACGCCGCGGCACGGTCAGCCGCTGGGGTGCATTCCTGGATCCGCTGGCCGACAAGGTGGTGGTGATCGGGGTCGGGGTGAGCCTGGCGATGGTCGGTCGCTACGCATGGCTGCCGGTCGTGCTGCTCACGGTCCGGGAGGCGGCCATCACCGGTTACCGCCTGTGGTTCGCCCGCCAGGGCCTGGCGGTGCCGGCCCGGAGGTCGGCGAAGTGGAAGACCATCGTGCAGGGGGTGGCGCTGCTGATGGCCGTGCTGCCGCCGTTGGAGGACGCCGACCTGGTGGTCCAGGCCGGCCTCTGGTTGGCGGTCGCCTTCACCCTTGTGACGGGTGCCCAGTACCTGCTGGATGGTGGCCGGGCCACCAGCACCACCGGTTCCAAGTCGGCCTGAGGACCGGCGGGTAGAAGGGGAGTGGATCGTGCGTTGTGAGATCGTCGCCGTGGGCACCGAGCTGCTGCTGGGCCAGATCGTGGACACGAACTCCTCTTGGATAGGCGAGCGCCTGGCCCTGGCCGGGATCGACTGCCTCAGGCACACGGCGGTGGGCGACAACCGGGAGCGGATGCGGGTCGCCTTCACCGAGGCGCTGGACCGGTCCGACGCGGTGATCGTCACCGGGGGGCTGGGGCCCACCCAGGACGACATCACACGTGAGGTGCTGGCCGATGTGCTGGGCGTGGAGCTGATCAGGGACGCCGATGTGGTGGTCAGGATCGAGGCGGTGTTCGGTGGCAGGGGGCGGCCCATGCCGGCCAGCAACCTGCGCCAGGCCGATATGCCCGTCGGTTCGCACACGATCGCCGAGATGCCCGGGACCGCACCCGGCCTGGTCTGTCCGGTGGGTGGCGGTGGCGACGACAGCCCGAAGGTGATCTACGCGGTGCCAGGCGTGCCGTGGGAGATGAAGCAGATGCTGGACGGCACGATCCTCCCGGACCTGAAGCGTCGGGCGGGCATCTCCAGCGTCATCCGGTCGCGCACGCTTCGCACCTGGGGGCGATCGGAGTCGGGCCTGGCCGAGGACCTGGCTGCGGAGATCGAACGCCTCGACGCCGCGGGTGGTCCGACCATTGCATTCCTGGCCAGTGGGATGGAGGGCCTGAAGGTCCGGATCACCGCCAAGGCGCCGTCCGACGCCGAGGTCGACGACCTGCTGGCCGAGGAGGAGGCCCGGGTGAGGGCCATCGTGGGGCCGATCGTGTTCGGGGTCGACGACCAGACGATGGAGTCGGTCGTGTTGGACCTGCTGGTCGAACAGGGACTGCGGATGGCGACGGCGGAGTCGTTGACCGGCGGGATGATCGGGTCACGCCTGACCGACGTGCCGGGTTCCAGCCGGGCCTTCGTGGGTTCTGTCGTGGCCTACGACGGTGACGTCAAGCGGTCGCTGCTGGGGGTGCCCGATGGGTCGGTGGTGTGCGAGGCGGCGGTGACAGCCATGGCGGCCAACGTGTGTGGGGTGCTGGGGGCCGACGTGTCGGTGGCTGTCACCGGCGTGGCCGGACCGGATCCCCAGGATGGCGAGGAGCCCGGCACGGTGTGGATGGCCACCTGCGTGGACGGGGTGGTGGACGCGGTACGGACACGCTGGCCGTTCGACCGCACCCGGATCCGGCAGTTCACCGTGATCACCGTGCTCAACGCCCTGCGCCTGCGCCTGTTGGCACGACGCGACGCCTGAGGGTCCCGGTTCGGCGGCCATGCGCCTTTTCATCGCCGCCCGGCCGTCGGCGGCGGCCGTCGCGGCCATCGAGCGCCTGCCCCGTCCGGAGGCCCCGGGGGTGCGGTGGCTGTCCGCCGACCAGTGGCACGTGACGCTGCGGTTCCTGGGCGAGGCCGATCCTGATGCGGCCGCCACTGCCCTGGCCGCTCTGGTGGCTGCTCCCGCCGAGGCTGTGGCGGGCCCGGCAACCCGCCTGCTGGGCGACACCGTGCTGGTGGTTCCGGTGGCGGGCCTGGACCGGCTGGCCGCTGCGGTCGTGGCTGCCACGACCGGGGTTGGGGAGCTGCCCGAGGACCGTCCGTTCGTCGGTCACCTCACGTTGTGCCGGTTCCGGGAGGGGCCGCCGCCGGGGGCCGTCGGGGCGGCGGTCTCGGCGGCGTTCTCCGTGGAGGAGGTGGTCCTGGTCCGGAGCCGGACCCTGCCCGGTGGCGCCGTCCACGACGTGCTGGAACGGTTCCCGCTGGCCGGTTGACCCGGGTCACCGGGCCGCTCGGGCGCGAATCCGGGTACGCCTACCGGCAGGCTCCTACGGGTAGGCGCTGGGAGCGGGTCAGCCTCTGGGGCGTTCCTCCAGGACCAGGCAGGCCGAGTTGATGCAGTAGCGCTCGCCTGACGGTCCGGGGCCGTCATCGAAGACGTGGCCCAGGTGGGCGCCACAGGAACCACAGGTGGTCTCGGTGCGGGACATCCCGAGGCTGGTGTCGGTCCGGTGGTCCACCGGCGCATCGTCCATCGGCGTGGTGAAGCTGGGCCAGCCACACCCGGAGTCGTACTTGTCCTCGCTGGTGAACAGGGCCTCGCCGCAGACCACGCATGCGTAGGTGCCCGGTCGCTTCTCGTCGCAGTACCCGCCGGTGAAGGGCCGCTCGGTGGCCGCCTCCTGGGTGCACTGCCACGACATCGCCTCGAGGCGCTCCCGGAGGTCGGGGTGCTGCCCGGCGTGGGTGGCACGCTTCTCTTCCGGGGTGCGGGCGTCGGTCAGGTCCTCGTCCATGTGGCCGACGGTAGTCCCCGCACGGCCCGTGGGACATTTCTGGAGGTGGGTACTTGCACCGAACGCCTGTTCGCAATTACGCTGTTGTCATTCGATGCGGGCCCGTTGTCACAGGCCCTACCTAAGGTCACCCCCGACAACCCCGACAGACACAAAGTCAGATGACCAGGACCACGAGGGTCCGGAGAACACGGAGCACACCATGGCGAAGCACGGCAGGACAATGAGCGGCGGCGACCTCGAGGCGGGTGTCGAACGCACCAAGGCGCTGGACATGGCGCTCGGCCAGATCGAGAAGCAGTTCGGCACCGGTGCCGTCATGAAGATGGGCGACAAGGGCTCCATGTCGATCGAGACGGTGCCCACCGGCGCCCTGGCGCTCGACCTGGCGCTCGGCATCGGCGGCATCCCACGGGGCCGTGTCATCGAGATCTTCGGGCCGGAGGGCTCGGGTAAGACCACGCTGGCCACCCACGTCGTGGCCGAGGCCCAGCGCAACGGCGGCATCTGCGCCTACATAGACGCCGAGCACGCCATGGACCCGATCTACGCCCGGGCCATCGGCGTGGACGTCGACGAACTGCTCATCTCCCAGCCGGACACCGGCGAGCAGGCACTCGAGATCGCCGACATGCTCATCCGCTCCGGGGCGCTCGACGTGGTGGTCATCGACTCGGTGGCGGCACTCACCCCACGGGCCGAGATCGAGGGCGAGATGGGAGACACCCATGTCGGCCTGCAGGCCCGGCTCATGTCCCAGGCCCTGCGCAAGCTCACCTCGAACCTGAACAAGTCCCAGACGATCCTCATCTTCATCAACCAGCTGCGGGAGAAGATCGGCGTGATGTTCGGTTCGCCGGAGACCACGCCCGGCGGTCGGGCGCTGAAGTTCTACGCCTCGGTACGCCTCGACATCCGCCGGATCGAGGCCATCAAGGACGGACTCGAGGTGGTGGGCAACCGCACCCGGGTGAAGGTGGTCAAGAACAAGTGCGCACCGCCCTTCCGCCAGGCCGAATTCGACATCATGTACGGGCGGGGCATCAGCCGTGAGGGCTCGGTGGTGGACCTCGGCGTGGACCTCGGCATCGTCAAGAAGGCGGGTGCCTGGTACACGTACGAGGGGGAGCAGTTGGGCCAGGGCCGGGAGAACGCCAAGAAGTTCCTGGTCGACAACCCCGAGGTCATGGTGGAGATCACCGATCGGGTCTGGCGAGAGGTTCGGCCGCCCGAGGAGCCCGAGTCCGAGCCCGAGGCCGCTGTGGAGGAGTTCACCGAGGCCGCTGTGGAGGAGTTCACCGAGGCCGCTGTGGAGGAGTTCACCGAGGCCGACGACCTGCCCATCTCGCTGGACAGCTGACGCCCGCCCTTCCCGGGCCTCCCGACGGCCCCGGCACCGGTCCCCTCCCCGGTGCCGGGGCCGTAGCCTTCGTGGCGTGAAGCGGTCCTACGCTGTGCGCACCTACGGGTGCCAGATGAACGAGCATGACAGCGAGCGCATCGCCGGCCTGCTCGAGGCCGACGGGATGGTGCCGGCCGCATCCGAGGCCGAGGCCGACGTGATCGTCCTCAACACCTGCTGCATACGCGAGAACGCCGATAACAGGCTCTACGGGGCCTTGGGCAACCTGAAGGCCCTGAAGGAGGCCCGTCCGGACCTCCAGGTGGCGGTTGCCGGCTGCCTCGCACAGAAGGACCGCGAGCGGATCCAGGCACGGGCCGGACACGTTGACGTGGTCTTCGGGACCCACAACGTGCATCGGGCCGCCGAACTCCTGGCCGAGGCAAGGGAGCACGGCCCGGTCATGGAGATCCTGGAGGAGACGGTGCGCAGCGATGCCGACGCCTTCCCATCCGTCCTGCCCGCCCAGAGGGACTCCGACCACAAGGCCTGGGTGACCATCCAGATCGGCTGCGACAACAGCTGCGCGTTCTGCATCGTGCCGGCGGTGCGCGGCCCGGAGATGAGCCGGCCGTTCGGCCAGATGGTGGCCGAGGTGGAGTCCCTGGCCGCGGCGGGCGTCACCGAGGTGACCCTCCTGGGCCAGAACGTGAACTCGTACGGTCGTGACCTGACGCTGCGCCTCCGGTCGGAGGTGGAGCTTCCTACGGACGCCTATGAGGTGGGTGCCGACTGGGTCGGGCAGGCCGGTCGACGGGTACGCCCGCTGTTCGCCGACCTGCTGGTGGCGACCGGTGCGGTCGACGGCATCCGCCGGGTCCGCTTCACCAGCCCGCATCCCAAGGACCTGCGGTTGGAGACCATCTCGGCGATGTCGGACACCCCGGAGGTGTGCGAGCACCTCCACCTTCCCCTCCAGTCGGGCAGCGACCGGGTGCTCGCCGCCATGCACCGTGGCTACACCGCCGAGCGCTACCTGGAACGCCTGGCGGCGGCACGGGCCGGCATCGATGACCTCGCCGTCACCACCGACCTGATCGTGGGGTTCCCGGGTGAGACCGAGGCCGACTTCGACGAGACGCTCGAGGTAGTCGCCGAAGCGGCCTACGACTCGGCCTACTGCTTCGTGTTCTCCCCGCGGGAGGGCACTGAGGCGGCCACCATGGCCGACCAGTTCGTGGACCACGCTGTCTGCGTGGACCGCTTCGAGCGGCTCCAGGAGGTCCTGAAGCGCTCTGCGCGCATCACGCATGAGGCGAGGGTGGGCCGGATCGAGGAGATCGTGGTCGAAGGCCCGGCCAAGCGGGAACCCGACCAGGTGACCGGGCGGACCCGCCAGAACAAGCTGGTGCACCTGGCGGCCGCCGAGGACCTGCGGGTCGGCGCCTACGCCGACGTGAGGATCGTCACAGCCGCAACCCACTACCTCCTCGGAGAGCTGGTGGAGGTCACGGCGGCGGCTCGGCACAGACGTCGTATACCCGTCGCATCGGCCTGACCCTGATGAGCCCCAATGGGCACCTGGTGATCGTCGGCGCCACCGCCTCCGGCAAGTCGGCGATCGCCCTCGAGGTCGCCCGTCGAAGGCCCGGCGTCGAGCTGGTCTCGATGGACTCCATGGCCCTCTACCGGGGCATGGACATCGGTACGGCGGCTCCGACCGCAGCGGATCGCGCCGAGGTCCCGCACCACCTCCTGGACCTGGTCGACCCGACCGAGGACTTCACCGTGTCCGATTTCCAGGTGGCGGCCCGTGAGGCTCTGGCCGGGATGGAGGATCGTGGGTCCAGGGCCGTCCTCGTGGGGGGCACCGGTCTCCACGTCCGGGCGGTGGTCGACGACCTTGAGATCCCCGGCCGCTACGACGAGGTTCGTGCCACACTCGAGGCCGATGACGACACCTCCGGGCTGCACGCCCGGTTGGCGGCGCTGGACCCCGTTGCCGCCGGCAGGATGGAGGCCACGAATCGCCGGCGGGTGGTCCGCGCCCTTGAGGTGACCCTCGGTTCCGGACGGCCCTTCTCCTCCTTCGGACCCGGTCTGGAGGCCTACCCGGCGACGCCGTTCACCCAGGTCGGCCTCCGCGTGGACCGTGACGTCATGGACCGTCGAATCGCGGAGCGTTACCAACGCCAACTCGACGATGGGTTCCTGGACGAGGTCCGGGCGCTGGAGGGGTTGGACGGAGGGCTGTCACGCTCTGCGGCCCAGGCGCTCGGCTACAAGGAACTGCTGGCGCACCTCCGGGGCGACCGCACCCTCGAGGACGCCGTCGCCGATGCCGTGGTGGCCACCCGGCGGTTCGCCCGGCGCCAGGAACGCTGGTTCCGTCGGGATCCCAGGATCGAGTGGTTCGATGTGGCCGACGACCCGCTGGAGGCGCTGGACGAGGTTCTCGAGAGGTTCGACCGCTGCGGGGCGCCCGGATGACCGGGCACGCACGGTGTGAACGGATCGTGGCTGGGGTCCGGTGGTGGGCGAGACTGTCGCCGTGGACCTGACAAGACACCACGGCCTCGGCAACGACTTCCTGATCACGTTCGCCGAGGACGTCCCAGATGATGGCGCCGACCTGGCGCGCCGCCTGTGCGATCGGGTGGACGGGATCGGCGCTGATGGCCTCGTGTTCGGCACGCCGGTCGGCACAGCGGCCTCCCTGGCGGATGCGGAGTCCTGGGCATTCACGCTCTTCAACAGCGACGGCAGTTCAGCCGAGGTGAGTGGCAACGGCCTGGGATGCTTCGGTCAGGCGCTGCTTCGTAGGCGGGCCGTCGGGAGCACGGGCCTGGAGGTCGTGGTCGAGACGCCTGCTGGGGACCGCCGGATCACCATGGATGGCTCGAGCACGGACCTGGAGGTGGAGGCCGAGGTGGAGATGGGCGCCGCCACACCAGGTCCCTCGATCGAGGGCATCCAGATCGACCTGGGTGGCGTCCATGTCGGGGCTGTCCACAGCATCGACTTCGGCAACCCCCACCTGGTGCTCCTGGTCGACGACCCAGACGCGGTGGACCTGGCCGTCGCCGGTCCTGCGACCGAATCCTTCTTCGCCCCGACCGGCTGCAACGTCCACCTGGTGTCCGTGGTCGACCGGTCCACGGTCCGGATGCGCACGTGGGAGCGCGGAGCCGGACTGACGATGGCGTGCGGTTCGGGTGCCTGCGCGGCGGCACACGTCCTCCACGGTTGCGGCCTGGTGGGTGGCGTGGTGGAGGTTCGGATGCCCGGTGGGGCGGCGACGGTCACGGTCGGGGACACGGTGCGACTCGCCGTAACGGCGACCTTCGTGGATTCCCACTGGGTGGACCCCGGCGCCGACCATGTCGAGGTTTCTGGCCGCGGGGCGCGTGGCGATGGGTGAGCCGACCGATCTGGACGAGGTGGCGGACCTGGACTCGGATCTGAGCCAGACTTCGGACCCGGAGTCGGGCCACGATCAGGACCAGGAATCGCACCGCCGCGCCTTCGGCGAGTTCGGTGGCGAGTCGACCGGCCTCATCGATCGGACGTTCCGGGAGCGCATCGTCCTCGCCGGCGTGACCCTCGGCCGTTCCGACCAGGAGGCCACCGACGCCTCGATGGACGAGCTGGCCCGCCTGGTCGAGACCGCCGGCGCCGATCCGGTGGCCCGCGTCCTGCAGCAGAGGGACTCGCCCGACCGTGCGACCTATGTGGGCAAGGGCAAGGTCATGGAGATCAAGACGGTGTCCGAGGCGTTGGACGCCGACACCGTCGTCTTCGACAACGACCTCACCCCGGCACAGCAGGGAAACCTCGAGGAGATACTGAAGCGTTCGGCCCTGGACCGCACCGCGGTGATCCTGGACATCTTCGCCCAGAATGCCAGCAGCCCCGAGGGAAGGGCGCAGGTGGAGCTGGCCCAGCTCCGCTACCGGCTGCCCCGACTGAGGCGTTCCGGTCGCACCTTCAGCCAGCAGGCCGGTGGAATCGGCACCCGGGGCCCCGGCGAGACCCAGCTGGAGGTGGACAGGCGGCGCCTCATGCGACGCATCACCCGCCTCGAGTCGGACCTGCGTCGGATCCGCGGGAACCGCTCCACCCAGTCCAAGGCCCGAAAGCGCACAAGCAACAGGGCGGTGGCCATCGTGGGCTACACCAATGCTGGCAAGTCCACGCTCCTGAACCACCTGACCGACGCCGGCGTCCTCGTCGAGGACCGGCTCTTCGCCACCCTGGACGCCACCACCCGGCGCCTCCAGCTACCCGGTGGTGAGGCGGTGTTCCTGAGCGACACAGTGGGCTTTATCCGCAAGCTGCCACACCAGTTGGTCGAGGCCTTCAAGTCCACCCTCGACGTGGCGGTGGACGCCGACCTGCTGGTCCACGTGGTTGACGCATCGGATCCCGACCCGGAGGGCTGCATCGCCGCGGTCAGGACGGTGCTCGACGAGATCGGCGCCGACCGGGTGCCCGAGTTGTTCGTCTTCAACAAGGCCGACCTGGCGCCGGCGGCAGCGGCCCGCCTGGTGGACCGGGAGCCCGGCTCCGTGGCCATTTCGGCGACGACCGGCGACGGGATGGACGACCTCCTGGCGATGGTCGGGCGTCGGCTCCGACGCCAGACGATCGTGGCCAGGCTGCTGGTGCCGTACGCCCGCGGTGACGTGCTGGCCATGGCCCACCGGGAGGGCGAGGTGCTCGAGGTGGAGGAGGCTGTCGACGGGTGGGTCGTGCAGGTCCGCGTGGACGAGGGTTCGGCAGGCCGACTGGCCGGGTTCCGTGTCGAGGAAGAGTCCCCTGCAGGGGCGGAAGCGGATGGTCGATCATGAAATCGGAGACCGGGTCCTCCGGGTTCGCGCCGCCGCCGTACCCGTTCGACGTCCCCGTCGAGGTGCGTGCCGTGGCCGAGGCCATGCCGGGCGGGGCCGTGGACCTGTCGCGCGGCGTGCCGTGCGATCCGGTGCCGGACGTGGTGGCCGCCGCCCTTGCCGAGCCCGACCCGGCCCGTCCGTACCCGCCCTCGATCGGCACGCCGGAACTACTCGATGCGGTGGTCGGCTGGTGTGGACGCCGCATCGGCGTGGAGATCGAACCCGACCAGGTGGGGGCCTGTGTGGGGACGAAGGAGTTGGTTACGGGCCTGCCCCACCTGCTGAAGCTACGGAAGCCCGACCGCGACACAGTCCTCTACCCGGCCGTGTCCTATCCGTCCTACGAGATGGGAGCGGTGCTGGCTGGTTGCCGTGCGGTGCCGGTGCCGGTGGATGCGTCATGGCGGATCGACCTGTCGGCGATCCACGAGGACGACGCCGAGCGCGCCCTCTGCCTGTGGGTGAACACCCCCGGTAACCCGGCGGGTGCTCTTGACGACCTGGGTGCGGCGGCCGCATGGGGGAGGGCGCGGGGAATCCCGGTGCTGTCCGACGAGTGCTACGTGGAGTTCACCTGGAGCGGCCCGTCGCGCTCGATCCTCCAGCACGGAACCGAAGGGGTGCTGGCTGTCCACTCCCTCTCGAAGCGATCGAACCTGGCCGGGCTGCGCGTGGGCTTCTACGCCGGTGATCCGGAGCTGGCCTGGTACCTGCGGGAGACCCGTCGACACCAGGGCCTCCTGATCCCCGGACCCGCCCAGGCTGCAGGTGCGGCGGCACTACGGGACCAGGACCACGTCGACGTCCAGGCCGCCCGGTACCTCAGGCGCCTGGAGGTGCTGGTCGAGGTCCTGGGTTCGCTGGGGGTCCGGGCCGGGCTGCCGGAGGGCGGCTTCTACCTGTGGGTGGAGGCGCCCGGAGGCGACGAGATGGCCCTGGTGCGCCGGCTGGCCGGCGACCTGGGGGTCGTCACCAGCCCCGGAACAGTCTTTGGTCCCGGTGGTGCAGGCTGGGTGCGGTTGGCGGCCGTGGTCACCGACGACGACCTGGAGGTCGTGCGTCGTCGGGCTTCTGCGTTGGCCGGCTGACCGTCCCGGAGCGGAACGGAACTGGTTCCGGTCGGCGAGGGGCGCGGCGGTAGCCTCGGCGTCATGTCAGACCTCAAGGCACGGATCGAAGAGCTCTGGTCGGGCCGCGACGACCTGGACGTGGACGACACCGAGGCGAATGCCGTCATCCACGCCGCCATCGACCTGCTGGACACCGGTCAGGCCCGGGTGGCCGAGCCGGATGGAGCCGGTGGGGTGGTCGTGAACGAGTGGCTGAAGCTGGCCATCCTGCTGTTGTTCCGCCAGTCGAAGATGACCACCATCGAGCTGGGCCCGTTCGAGTTCGCCGACAAGATCCCGCTCAAGCGCGACTGGATCGAACGCAGGGTGAGGGTGGTTCCCGGGGCGCAGGCCCGCTGGGGGAGCTACCAGGGGCCCGGCGTCGTGATGATGCCCAGCTACACGAACATCGGTGCCTACGTGGGCGACAACACGATGGTCGACACCTGGGCGACGGTGGGGTCGTGCGCCCAGATAGGACGAAACGTCCACCTGTCCGGTGGCGTGGGCATCGGCGGCGTCCTGGAGCCACCCAACGCCGTGCCGGTGATGATCGGCGACGACTGCCTGATAGGCAGCCGCTGCATCGTGGCCGAGGGTGCCCGGGTGGGTGACGGCGTGGTGCTGGGCGCCGGAGCGGTGCTGACCGGCTCCATCCCGGTGATCGACGCTGCGACCGGCGTGGAACTGGGTCGTGGCGTGGTGCCAGCGTGGTGCGTGGCCGTCCAGGCCACCCGTACGAAGGTATTCGACGGTGGCGAGTACGGCCTGCCCTGCGTCCTGGTCCTGAAGCATTTGGAGCCCGGTGAACGCCACGACAAGTCCGCTCTGAACGACGTCCTGCGCACGCACGGCGTCGCCACCTGACGCCACCGTTCGACCGTCCCGTGACCGACCTGCTGGCCCTCACCGCTGAACTGGTTGACATCCCGTCGGTCAGCTTCGACGAAGCAGCCATCGTGGCGCACCTGGAGGCCGAGCTGCGCGCCATCCCGGGCCTGGCGGTGGACCGAATCGGCGACAACCTGGTGGCCCGCACGAACCTGGGCCGTGGACACAGGCTGATCCTGGCGGGCCATACGGACACGGTTCCCGGCGACACCTCCGGGTCACGCCTCGACGGGGACGTCCTCTGGGGACTGGGCACGACCGACATGAAGGGCGGCCTGGCCGTGATGCTGGAGCTGGCCCGCGTGGTCCGGGAACCGGCGGTCGACGTGACCTGGGTCTTCTATGCCCGTGAGGAGGTGGCGATAGTCCACAACGGCCTGCGCGAGCTATTCGCCGAGGCACCGGAGCTGCTGGCCGGCGATGTCGCCATCCTGGGAGAGCCGACAGCGGGTGCCATCGAGGCCGGCTGCCAGGGCACGATGCGTCTCGAGGTGACCCTGGCCGGGGCCAGGGCCCATACCGCCCGTCCGTGGATGGGACGCAACGCAGTGCACCGCCTGGGTGCCCTGCTGACGGCCCTCGAGGCGTACCCGCACCGCGAACCGGTGGTGGACGGCTGCCGGTACCGCGAGGCGCTCCAGGCTGTGCACGTGGAGGGTGGTGTGGCCGGCAACGTGGTGCCCGACAGCGCCATGGTGAGGATCAACCACCGCTACGCCCCGGACCGCACCGGTGCCGAAGCCGAGGCCCACGTCCGGGAGTTCCTGGCACCATTTCTTGATGGCGGCGGCGGCGACAGCGACGTCGTCGAGCTGGTGGACCACTCACCGGCCGCTCCACCCGGGTTGTCGCATCCCCTGCTGCGTGCCGTCACCGATCGGCACCACCTGGAGGTGCGGGCCAAGTTGGGCTGGACCGACGTGGCGTTCTTCGCCGAGCACGGGGTTCCGGCCGTCAACCTGGGTCCCGGGGAGCCGACGTTGGCCCACACGGCAGGGGAGTGCCTGGAGCGGGCGCCCCTGGAGTCCTGCTTCACGGTCCTGCGGGACCTGCTCGAACACGGCACCTGACCGGCCGTAGGCCATGGCCCCGGTTGCGGGCCGAGATGCATCGTGGAGCCAGGGCCCCGGTTACGGGGTCAGATGCGTCGTAGGACCGTCACGACCAGGCCGAAGATCGTCACCTCGTCCGCCGGGTGCCGCAGCTCCTGGAAGGCGGGGTTCGCCGGCACCAGGACCACGGTCTCGCCGTCGCGTTCGAAGTACTTGACGGTGCCCTCGTCGCCGGGGATGCCCGCCACCACCAGGTCACCGGGTTCGGCCGTCCGCTGGACCTTCACGACCACGTGGTCCCCGTCCAGGATGCCGGCCCCGATCATCGACTCGCCGCGGACCCGGAGCATGAACAGCTCGCCGTCTCCGGTGAACTCGATGGGCATGGGGACCGACTCCATGATGTTCTCATGGGCCAGGACGTCGGTTCCGGCGGCTACGTCGCCGACCAGGGGCACGTGGCGGGCGGTGCCCCTGTCCACGGCGGCACCGCTGACCGGATCCAGGCAGATCTCCAGCGCCCGTGGCTTGGAGGGGTCCCTTCGCAGGTAGCCGCGGTCCTGGAGCGTGGCCAGGTGGGAGTGGACCGTGGATGGTGACGTGAGGCCCACGGCCGAACCGATCTCCCGTACCGACGGCGGGTAGCCGCGCTCCCGCGTCTGGGAGTCGATGAACTCGAGGATCTCCTGCTGCCGACTGCTGAGCCCGGTGGTGGTCATGGGGGTGCGTCCTCTGGTGGTCGACCGGCCGGTTGCCGGTCCGCTTGACAGCGAACACCTGTTCGATACACTGACATCATGATCGAACACCTGTACGCCGAATACATGTTCCCCGAACAGGCGTTCCATGTCAAGGACCCGGTAGGACCCACCGGTCACCGCTGTCACACCCCATCGTCAGGATGTAGAGCATGAACACGATGACCCTGGAACTTCCGTTCGATCTGGCCGTCGAGGCCGGGTCACGTCCGGCCATGCGGCCCGGGGGGCGTGGAGTCGTGCAACGCATGCTCGTCGACGTCCTCTCGGCCGAGCCATACGCCGTTGGATCCCTGCGGGCTCCGTCAGCTGCGGGGACGGGGACTGTCGACGCCCCGGCCGTCGGTACGGGGTCCATCGGCACCAGGTCGCTCGGCACCAGGTCCCTCGGCACGCGGCCTGTCGGTACCGGATCCGTCGGTACCGGATCCGTTGGTGTGAGGGTGGCTGGTCCGGGGACCTACCGTCGCCGTCGCATCCTGGTGGCTGCGCTCCTCTGCCTGTTTCTTTCGGCTCTGCCGCTGCTGGGCGGCGAGCTGATCGGGTGGGTCACCGGTACCCCTGGAGCAACTCTGGTCGAGGCTTCCGGCCAGCCCGTCATCTACGTGGTCCAGCCTGGCGACACACTCTGGTCCATTGCCGAACGGGTGAACCCTCCCGGCCGCGACCTCCGGTACACGGTCGACCGTCTCTCCGAGGTGACCGGTGGATCGCTCCTGCATCCCGGCCAGCGGATAGTCATTCCCCACGGCTGACCTCTACGGCCACCCCGCCTCAGACGACCAGGTACCTGCAGAAGAGGAAGTCATCGTGGGCGAGCACCCGGTCCAGTCGGAGTCCCGATGGCACGGCGAACGCCCCACCGGCAAGGAGCCCGGGTCCGGCCGTACCGGCCCCGCCGACGAGATTGGGCGAGATGGTCAGGCACAGTTCGTCGACCAGGCCGGCGGCCAGCAACTGGTGGTTCAGGTGAGGTCCGCCCTCGCACAGGACGGTTCGTGCCCCGATGTCACGGAGGGTCGCCAACAACCCCGTGAGGTCGACCCGGGTGCCACCCAGGTCGATCAGGTCGGCCACATCGGCGAGGGCATCGCGTCGGTCCGCCGGGGCCGATCGCACGGTTGCGATCAGGGGAGGCTGGTCCTCAGGGAGGCGTTCGGTGAACAACGGTGCCGCCGGGTCCAGGTCCAGGCGTGCGGAGACCACCACCAACCGGGGTCGGACCGGCTGGCCAGCCGTGGCCCGAGCCGACGCCAGGCTGCCATCGGGGGTCCGCGGTGGTCGGTAGCCCTCGGCCCTAACGGTTCCGGCCCCTACGAGGATCATGTCGGCCAGGCCGCGCAGGGTCCGGAACACCTGGCGGTCCCCGGCGCCTCCCAGTCGGCTGGAAAGCCCCTGAACGGTCGTGGCGCCATCCACGGAGGCCACCATGTTGAGCATCACCCAGGGTCGGCCGGGTGGGGGTGGGCGTTCGAGGTCGAGATGGATGTCGGAGACATCCATCTCGGGGCCGGTCGTGGGGTGGAGGAGTCGCACGACGTGACGGTACAACGCCGAGGCTGTGGAGAACGTCGACGTAATCCACCGGGAAATCCACAGTGAATCCCACTATCCGTCCACAGCCTTGTGTCCGTAGGTTTCGCATTCGTGGCCGGTGGCGGTCTGCCCGGCAGAAGTCGTCTAACCGATCCGTCGGCGAGGCGTTGGGATGACCGCACCGATATCCGGGAAGGGTGTTCGCATGGCGGGCTCCTCGACCTGGGCCCGCCGTCACCGGCCACGACACCAACGGCCACCGAGTAGCCCCGGGGTCGTCACAGGTTGCCCGTACCGTCCGGAACAGTGGTCGGGCCGGTCGAAAACGGGCGCAGGAGGACGAGGAACCAGATGTCTGTAGCGCCCGAGCGGGGGGTACTTGGAATCCACCGCCACTTCACGACACCCGGAATCGACCCGTACGACGAGATCGACTGGGAGGTGCGGACGTCCCGTCTGGTGGACCACCGCGACGGTTCGGTCGCCTTCCAGCAGGACGGGGTCGAGGTGCCGTCGGACTGGTCGGTTAACGCCACCAACATCCTCGCCCAGAAGTACTTCCGCGGGCCCCTGGATGGTCCCGACAGGGAGTCGTCGCTGCGCCAGGTGGCCGACAGGGTCGCCGGCACGATCGCCGACTGGGGCCGGAGGGACGGCTACTTCACCGACGATGACGAAGCCGAGGCCTTCGCAGCCGAACTCCGATACCTGATCGTGACCCAGCGGGCCGCCTTCAACTCGCCCGTCTGGTTCAACATCGGCGTGCCCGGGGTCCCCCAGCAGGCCTCGGCCTGCTTCATCCTCTCCGTCGAAGACCAGATGTCATCGATCCTGAACTGGTACGTCGAGGAGGGAACGATCTTCAAGGGTGGTTCTGGCGCCGGCGTCAACCTGAGCGCCATCCGGTCCTCCAGGGAGGCCCTGAAGGGTGGTGGCCAGGCCAGCGGGCCTGTCAGCTTCATGAGGGGCGCGGATGCCTCGGCCGGCACCATCAAGAGCGGAGGCAAGACCCGCCGCGCCGCCAAGATGGTCATCCTGGACATCGACCACCCGGACGTCCAGGAGTTCATCTGGTGCAAGGCCCGCGAGGAGCGCAAGGTCCGGGTCCTGGCCGACGCCGGATTCGAGGTCGGGTTCGACGGCGCTGACAGCCACTCGATCATGTACCAGAACGCCAACAACTCCGTCCGCGTCACGGACGGGTTCATGGAGGCCGTGGGGGCCGATGCCGACTGGAACCTCACGGCGGTCACCGACGGCTCGGTGATCGAGACGGTCCGGGCCCGCAGCCTGTTCCGTCAGATGTCCGAGGCGGCCTGGGAGTGCGCGGATCCGGGCCTCCAGTTCGACACGGCCATCAACCGGTGGCACACGGCGTCCAACACCGGCCGGATATCGGCCAGCAACCCGTGCTCGGAGTACGTCCACCTGGACGACAGCGCGTGCAACCTGGCCAGCATCAACCTGCTGAAGTTCCTGGGGGCCTCGGACGACGACACCGATGCGATCGGGGGCTTCGACATCGACGGCTTCTGCCATGCGATCGAGGTCGTCTTCACCGCCCAGGAGATCCTCGTCGGCAACGCCGACTATCCGACGGAAACCATCGGCGAGACCACCAGGGCCTTCCGCCAACTGGGGCTGGGCTATGCCAACCTGGGTGCGCTCCTCATGGCCCTGGGCCTTCCCTATGACAGCGACGACGGTCGGGCGGTGGCTGCCGCCATCACGTCGGTGATGACAGGGCACGCCTACCGGACCTCAGCCCGGTTGGCGGACCGCATGGGGCCGTTCGACGGCTTCGAGCACAACCGCCAGCCCATGCTCGGCGTGCTGGAGATGCACCGTGATGCGTCCGAACTCCTGGATGCCGAGGTGGCGCCGGCCCTGGTGGCTGCCGGCCGCACGGCCTGGTTCGAGGCCTGTGCGCTCGCCCAGCGGGTCGGCGTGCGCAACAGCCAGGCCACCGTGCTGGCGCCCACCGGCACCATCGGCCTCCTCATGGACTGCGACACCACCGGGATCGAACCCGACCTGAGCCTCGTGAAGCACAAGCGCCTCGTCGGCGGTGGCACCATGTCGATCGTCAACCGGACCGTTCCCAGGGCGCTGCGACGCCTCGGCTACGACGAGGCGTCCGCCGCCGCCATCGAGGCCTGGGTGGACGAAAACCAGACGATGGTCGGTTGTCCGGAACTCCGGTCGGAGCACCTGGCGGTGTTCGCCACGTCGATGGGCGACAACCCGATCCACCACATGGGCCACATCCGCATGATGGGAGCGGTTCAGCCGTTCCTGTCGGGCGCCATCTCCAAGACGTGCAACATGCCGGAGACCGTCAGCGTGGACGACGTCGAGGAGCTCTACCTGGAGTCGTGGCGCCTCGGCCTCAAGGCGGTGGCCATCTACCGCGACAACTGCAAGGTCGCCCAGCCGCTCTCCGCCGGCAGTGGTTCCGGAGCGAAGCCTGCTGAGGTCGTGGCGGACTTCGCCGCAGCCCTGGCCGAGCCGGTCCGCCGCAAGCTCCCCCGGAGCCGGCGCTCCCTCACCCTGGAGTTCCGGGTGGCCGACTGCAAGGGGTTCGTCACGGTCGGGGAGTATGAGGACGGCCGTCCGGGCGAGGTCTTCCTCCGGGTCGCCAAGCAGGGGTCGACCCTCGCCGGGATCATGGATGCCTTCGCCATCTCGCTCAGCCACGGCCTCCAGTACGGCGTGCCCCTGAGGGCGTTCGTGGGTGCCTTCACGGGAATGAGGTTCGAGCCGGCCGGGATGACCGACGATCCGGACCTCCGGATCGCCACGAGCATCATCGACTACCTCTTCCGCCGCCTGGCCGTCGAGTACCTGAGCTTCGAAGAACGGGCGGAGCTGAACATCCTTACGACCAGCGAACGGACCCAGCCCACCCTGCCGGGCGTGGAGGAGTCGGCCACGGAGACCCGTCAGGGTTCCGACGTGCCGTCGGACCCACCCACCGTGCCCTCGCCGGCCCAGTTCGCAGCACAGTTGGCACTCGGATCGGGAGGGGCCGACGCTCCCCTCTGCATGCATTGCGGTGTGGCCATGCAGCGTGCAGGCTCCTGCTACGTCTGCACCGACTGTGGCGCTACGAGCGGTTGTTCGTGAGTCCCGTGGCCGGTGTCGGAGACAGTGCGGGTAGGTGCCGCTGATGGCCGTGCTTCGCTTCTCCTTCGGGACCATGGGATCCGGCAAGAGCACCCTCGCGCTCCAGATCCACCACAACCTTCTGGAGCGTGGCCTCCAGGGAATCCTCTGCAGCCAGCTGGACCGGTCCGGTGGCAGGGTCTCGAGTGCCCTCGGGGTTTCGGCTGACGCAGTGGAGGTGGGTCCGAGGCTGGACCTGTTCGAGTTGGCCCTGGCCGTGGCGTCCCGGCGTGGGCGCATCGACTACCTGGTGTGCGACGAGGCCCAGTTCTACCGTCCCCGACAGATCGACCAGTTGGCCCGGATCGTCGACGACCTCGGCGCCGACGTGTTCGCCTTCGGCCTGCTCACCTCCTTCCAGGGAGAGCTCTTCGAGGGCACGAAGCGCCTCCTCGAGCTGGCCGACGAGAGGATCGAGGTGCAGGTCGAGGCCAGGTGCTGGTGTGGTGCAAGGGCCACCCACAATGCCCGCCTGGTGGATGGGGTGCAGGTGTACGACGGAAAGCTCTTCGTGGTCGACGATCCTGAGGACCACCGGGTCGGCTACGACCTGCGTTGTCGTCGCCACTGGCTGGCCGGAGACGCCGGGCCGGTCGCCGAAACAGCTGTCGGCGGGCAGGGTTCAGAGGTCGAGGCGGCGCAGCATGTGGTCTGACAGGTCCCCCACGAGGTCCGCGGCGTAGGTTCGCTCGGCGAACCGCCAGGTGCCGTCGACGCGCTCGAACCGGTCGTGGTAGCGGCCGCTGATGATCGGTTGCAGCGGACCGTCAGTGACCTGCTGGAAGACCGTGTAGGTGCTGCGACAGGTCGCCGAGTCGGCCTCCTCGTCCACCTCCAGGATCGGGGTGGCGACCAGGTGCCGGGTGCGCGGGGTGCCATCGTCGTGGATGGCCACCAGGGACCGCCAGACCTCCAGGAGGCCGTCGCGGTCCACCACCACGGGAGGATCGACATCGGAACCGAGCACCACGCGGGCGTCGGCGAACAGGTCGGAGCACTCCTCCAACCGACCGGCGTCCATGAGCTCGGCGTAGAGGTGGATCAGGTTCGTGATCTGCGTGTCGGAGGTGGTCACGACGTGGAACATAACCCGGTGCGGCCCGTCGCCCGGCTCCCATGCGCCCGGGAACCGAGCGGTAGCGTGCGGACATGAGCGACTACCGACCTCCCCTGGACGACATCCGGCTCGTCCTCGACGAGATCAGCGACATATCGGCCGTCTGCGACCTTCCGGGCTTCGAGCACGTGGACCTGGAGACCATCGACGGCGTCCTCGACGAGCTGGGCCGTTTCGTGGCCGAGGTGGTCGCCCCGGTGAACAGGATCGGGGACGAGCAGGGCTGTTCGGTGACCGACGGCGTGGTGACCGTCCCGGACGAGTTCGGCGTCGCCTGGGACAAGTTCGTGGAGTCCGGATGGGGTGCCATCAGCCAGGATCCGGACTATGGCGGCGGTGGCTTCCCCGGCACCATCCAGACGGTGGTCACCGAGCTGCTGGCCACGGCCTCGCGTGCATGGTCGATGGGGCCGATGCTGACGGTCGGCGCCGTCGAGGCCATCCACTCCTTTGCCGACGAGGGCCTGAAGGAGACCTTCCTGCCCAAGATGGTCACCAGCGAGTGGTCGGGAACCATGAACCTCACCGAACCGCAGGCAGGTTCCGACGTGGGAGCGCTCATCACCCGTGCCGTGCCGCAGGACGACGGCACCTACCGGATCTTCGGAACCAAGATCTTCATCACGTTCGGCGAGCACGAGCTGACCGAGAACATCATCCAGCTGGTCCTGGCCCGGACCCCGGACAGCCCGCCGGGCACCAGGGGGATATCGCTGTTCATCGTCCCCAAGTACCTCGTGGCTGACGACGGCAGCCTCGGCGAGCGCAACGACTACAGGTGCGTCTCGGTCGAGCACAAGCTGGGCCTGCATGCCAGCCCGACCTGCGTACTCGCTTTCGGCGACGCCGGTGACGGTGCGGTCGGCTACCTCCTGGGCGGTGAACACCAGGGCATGAGGTGCATGTTCTCGATGATGAACAACGCCCGTCTGGGGGTGGGCATCGAGGGTCTGGCCGTCACGGAGCGGGCCCTCCAGCAGGCCTCCGACTATGCGATGGAGCGTCGACAGGGGAGGGCCATAGGTGGACCCGCCGGCGAGCAGGCGGCGATCATAAGGCACGCCGACGTGCGGCGGATGCTGCTCACGATGCGGGCCTACACCGATGCCATGCGCTGCCTGCTCTACCTGAACGCCGCCAGCCTGGATGTGGCCGACCGCCACCCGGATGCCGACACCCGCCAGCGGGCGGCTGAGCGGGCGGAGCTGCTGACGCCGATCTCGAAGGCCTGGTGCACCGACCTGGGCGTCGAGATGACCTCGGTCGGCGTGCAGGTCCACGGCGGCTATGGATACATCGAGGAGACCGGTGCCGCCCAGCACCTCCGGGACGCACGGATCTCACCGATCTACGAGGGGACCAACGGCATCCAGGCCATGGACCTGGTGGGCCGCAAGCTCCCGATGCGCGAGGGCGCGGTGATTGGCGACCTGCTGGTCGAGATCGCAGGCACGGTCTCCGACCTGGCTTCAGCGGGCGAGGACTTCGACTCGATCCGCGTGGGCCTGGCCGACGCCCTGGCGGCGACCGAGGAGGCCACGACCTGGCTGATGGTGCACGGTCTGGCCGACCCCAACGACGCCATGGCCGGCGCCTCGCCGTACCTGAGGATGTGCGGCCAGCTGGTCGGAGGCTGGCTGGTGGCACGCCTCGCCCTCGGGGCACATCGCAGGATCCGGGCCGGAGAGGGCGACGCTGACTTCCTGGGGTCCAAGATCGTGGTGGCCCGCTTCTACGCCGAGCAGCTCCTGCCCGTGACCAGGGCCCAGCTGGGTGCGGTGACCGCCGGTGCCGGCGACCTCTACGCCGTGGCGGACGATGCCTTCTCCGCCTGAGCCGGTTCTCCGGGGGTGGACATGATCCTGACCGGAGTGATCGGCGCGATTCCGAGCCCATCGGGAAACTCGGTCTCGATCGGCCCCCTGGAGCTCCGGGCCTACGGCCTGATGATCGCCCTGGGGGCATTCGTGGCGGTGGTGTGGAGCCAGAAACGCCTGGCGGCCCGCGGCGGCGATCCCGAGGACATCTCCACGATCGCCATGTGGGCGGTGCCGGCCGGCCTCATCGGTTCCCGGCTCTACCACGTGGCGACCGACTGGCGGTCCTTCAGGGGGCGCTGGGAGGATGTGCCTGCGGTCTGGCAGGGCGGTCTGGGAATCCCGGGAGGACTGATGGCCGGCGTGCTGGTGGGCGTGCTCGTGGCCCGTAGTCGCGGCCTGTCGATGGCCGCGGCGATGGACGTCATGATCCCGACCATCCCGGTGGCCCAGGCCATCGGCAGGTGGGGCAACTGGTTCAACCAGGAGGTCTTCGGCCGACCTACGGACCTGCCGTGGGCACTCGAGATCGACGCCGTTCACCGCCCGGCCGCCCACCTGGAAGCCGCCGCGTTCCATCCGACGTTCCTCTACGAGGGGCTCTGGAACGTGGCGCTGGCGGTGGTCCTCGTACGCGTTGAGCGGCGTTCCCTGCTTCGCCCCGGCTACATAGTGGCGCTGTGGGTGTTCGGATACGGATTGGGGCGGCTCTGGGTGGAGGCGCTGCGGTCCGATGCGGCCTCGCTGATCGCCGGGGTGAGGGTCAACATCTGGATGGCCCTCGTGGCGATCGTGGTGGGTGCAGTGGTGGCCCGGGCCGGGCGGATTCCACCCGGGGAGCGAACCCGGGGAGGGGCGGTCGTCCGATGAGCGGCGGCGAACTTCCCAGGAGGTCCCTGAAGAGGGTGGAGCGGACCTTCGCGTTCCTGGACCTCTGTGGATTCACCGCCTACACGGACAAGGAGGGTGACGCTGCGGCGTACGACGTGATCTCCAAGTTCCGGACGGCGGTGCGACAGGTGGCCGCCGAGAGGGGGGTTCGCCTCGCCAAGTGGCTGGGCGACGGCGTGATGATGATCGGCGTCGAGCAGGAGGACCTGGTCGAGGCGGTCATCGACATCGAGTACCTGGTCGACGAGAGCAGGTCGCCGCTACCCATGCGGGCCGGGATCGCAAGGGGTCGGGTGCTCCTAATCGACGGTGACGACCACGTCGGATCAGCGGTGATCCTGGCATCCAGACTCTGCGACCGGGCCAAGCCGCACCAGATCCTGGCCCAGGCGGGCACGGTCTCCCTCCAGATGGTGAACGCAGTGGAGATCCGCCTGGGGGAGCACGACGTGCCGGGCTTCGCCGACAGGATCGAGATAGTGCAGCTCACGTCGCCGGGCGGCCACTGAGGCACCGTGACCGCTCCGACGCTGGGAGCCGATGAGGGCTTCACACCGTTCGAGGCATCGGTCGCAGCGGTGCTCGCCGCCCTGCGGCCCGGCGAGGTGGTGACCTACGGCGAGGTGGCCGTCGAGGCCGGCCATCCCGGGGCCCACCGGGCGGTCGGGAGGTTCCTGGGAGTGCATGACGGCTACCCGTGGTGGCGGGTCGTGACCTCGACCGGGCGTCTGGTTCCGGGTCACGAGGTGGAGCAGGCGGAACGCCTGGCCGCCGAGGGGGTGGCGACCGGCGACGGCAGGGTGCGGCCCGGCTGACACTCCATCCGCCTGGCACACCCCGGGGGCCGGTGCGACGGTAGGATGGGGCACCCACCCGGGTCTGGTCGGCCGCCTGTATGCCGACCCCGGGTCGGATTCGTCACCCGGGATGAGCGGTGACGGTACCCGCCGAGGCGCGGGTGACGATTCGGTGGTCAGACCGCCGGGAAAATAGGAAGTCCAATGACGACGACCCAGTTCGCCGATCTGGGCATCGACCAGGATCTGGTTGATGTCCTTGCTGAGCGGGGGATCACCACCCCGTTCGAGATCCAGACTCTCGCCATCCCCGACGGCATCGCCGGGCGGGACGTGTGTGGCAAGGCCAAGACGGGGTCCGGCAAGACCCTCGCCTTCGGCATCCCGCTGATCCAGCGCATCTCCAAGGCGAAGCCCCACCGGCCCACCGGCCTGGCACTCGTGCCCACCCGTGAGCTGGCCGTGCAGGTCTGCAAGGAACTCGAGCCGCTGGCCGCCACGCGGGGCCTCGTCTTCGAGTCCATCTACGGTGGTTCGCCGGTCGAGAAGCAGATCGCCGCACTGAAGAGAGGCGTCGACTTCGTGGTGGCCACCCCCGGACGGATGATCGACCTCATCCAGCAGGAGGAGCTCTCGGTCGCCGACCTGGAGGGTGTGGTGATCGACGAGGCCGACCGCATGGCCGACATGGGTTTCATGCCCCAGGTCGAGTGGATTCTGAGGCGGACCGAGAAGAAGCACCAGACGCTGCTCTTCTCAGCCACCCTCGACGGCATGGTCGGCGCCCTGATCAGCCGCTACCAGACCGATCCGGTGACCCATGAGGTGGCATCGCGCGATGTGACGGTGGCCGAGATGGAGCACCGCTTCCTGGCCGTCCACGAGATGGACAGGGTGCGGGTCGCTGCCCGGATCGTGGAGGCCTCCAACAGGACGATCATCTTCTCCCGGACCAAGTGGGGTGCCGACAAGCTGACCGGGAAGCTGCTCGGTGAGGACGTGAAGGCGGCCGCCATCCACGGCGACCTGAGGCAGGCCCAGCGCGAGAAGGCACTTTCCGACTTCCAGTCCGGCAGGGTCAAGTGCCTGGTGGCCACGGACGTGGCCGCACGGGGGATCCACGTGGACGACGTGGACGTGGTCATCCACTACGACCCGCCGTCCGATGCCAAGACCTACGTGCATCGTTCGGGCCGTACCGCCCGTGCCGGGGAGTCCGGCGTGGTGGTCAGCCTGGTGCTCTGGAACGAGGAGCTCGAGGTGCGCAAGCTGTTGCGCCGCCTCGGAATGAGGCAGCCGATCGTGGAGGTCTACTCCAACGATGTGCGGCTGGACGACCTGATGGCGTGGGATCCGGCCAACGAGGCCGCCTGACCTGACGCCTCAGATCGGGACCGGCTCCAGGTGACCGACCGGCATCTGGACCTGACGGCCGACCGGCTCGCCGAGGAGGCGGCCGTGCGACTGCAGTCGGTCGACGATCGGCGACGACGCGGTGCGTTCTTCACCCCGCCGGACGTGGCTGCTGCCCTCGTAGCCGAGGTCGTGGAGCGGGGAACGGTCCTGGATCCTGCCTGTGGCGGCGGGGTGTTCCTGCTGGCCGCCGCCCGACGCCTCCTGGAGGTGGGTGCGGCCGATCGTGGTTCCATCGTGCGCAGGCACCTGTTCGGTGCCGACGTGGATCCTGCATCGGTGGACGCCACGCGTCGTGTGCTGGGGGCCTGGGCTGATGTCCACCCCGACGAGGTGTCCGGCGTGGTCGTGGCTGATCCGCTGCACGAAGTAGCCGATCCATGGCCGGACCGGCCGGCCGACGGGTTCGACGCCGTGGTCGGAAATCCGCCGTTCCTGGGCCAGCTCCTGGCCTCCACCTCGAGGACCGGTGCCGACCGCAAGCTGCTGCGGGAGCGATTCGGCGACCTCGTGGGGGCCTACACGGACGCAGCGTGGCTGTTCCTGGCCCTCGGCCTGGAGGTGCTGGCACCGGGAGGTCGGATGGTCCTCATCCAGCCGCAGTCTCTGCTGGCGGCGAGGGATGCCGGCCCCGTCCGGGACCGACTGGTGAGGTCTGGTCGGCTGACTGGCCTGTGGCTTGACCGTTCGGGCGTCTTCGCCGGTCACGTCGAGGTGTGCGCTCCGATCGTGGAGACCAGGACCACCGGGTCGCAACCCGATGGCCCGGTGCGCCTCCTCGTCGATGGTTCGGTCCAGCCGGCGGGACATGTGCCGCCACCGGTACCGGGGGAGGCCTGGGGCGGGCTGGTGGCCGGCCTCCTGGGAATTCCGGAGGTCGGATGGGTTGGTGGCCGGTCGGCTGGCGACGGGCGGATCGGCGACAGGGCAGGGGTGACGGCCGGCTTCCGGCAGCACTACTACGCCCTCGTCGGAGCCGTACACGAGCGGTCCGGTCCGGCGGACCGTCGTGCGCCGCTGCTGACCACGTCGTCTGTGGATCCGCTGCACTCCCGTTGGTCGACGGTGCCGTGCCGCTTCGACGGGCGCCGTTGGACGGCGCCGGTGGTGGACCTGGCGGTGGTCGGGGCCACCGACCCGACGGTTGGCTCCTGGTTTGAGGCACGCCGTCGTCCGAAGCTCCTGGTGGCCACCCAGACGACGGTGGTCGAGGTCGTCGTGGATCCGGTCGGGGACATGGTCCCCCTCACCCCACTGGTCGTCGTCGAGCCGGAGCCCGCCGACCTCTGGCACCTGGCTGCAGCACTCAGCGCCCCGGCGGTGACAGCTCTGGCGGCCAGGCGGGCGGTCGGCGCAGCCCGTTCGGCCGGACGCATCAAGTTGTCGGCCCGCCAGGTGGCGGACCTGCCCCTGCCCGCTGACTCGACGGCATGGGATGAGGGTGCCGACCTGGCCAGGGCGCTCCACGGGGTCGGACGGGCCGCCACCCGGGATGCCTGGATGGAGTTCGGTGGGGTCATGGGACGTGCCTACGGGGCGTCGGAGGAGGGCCTCCTGGAGTGGTGGTGGGCTCGCCATCCGGCCCGTTCCAGGGCCTGATCGGCCACCTGGCGCCGACTCGTCCCGACCCGGCACCAATCCGGCTCGCGTTGCAGGTGGTCCTTTCGCCTAGACTGTCGTCACAACATCACGAGTGGCCCGGTTCGCCGGGTCCGGCAACCTGGGACGGACACCCAAGGTGCTCACCCACCGGAGACGGTGGGGATGTGGCCCGAGAGGGCAACGAAGTGTCCGCCGGCTGGCCCACGGGTCACGCTGTCGGCGCAGAGCGCTGGTGTCACCCGGGTAGGAGACCGGCTGCATGACGCACGAACCGACGAGCGACGACGGACACTCCGTCGACCAGCCCGTCCATCCGCGCGCCTACACGGCCGACCTACCGGTCACCGGTGCATGGCGTCCGGGCGACCCGGTCGGTGATCGGCTGTTCGCCCCGGTCGGTGG
>Ga0209403_10001034_pt1 | contig 37508 bp, 36 predicted proteins | sample ArcticOcean_MG_C_8_FD_187440 | JGI IMG/M metagenome (GOLD analysis project Ga0209403, IMG submission 187440) | Marine microbial communities from western Arctic Ocean - ArcticOcean_MG_CB11_86 (SPAdes) (version 2) | ecosystem: Environmental > Aquatic > Marine > Oceanic | place: Arctic Ocean...
ATTTTTCCATACTGGATTACGTTTTTCTAGAAAGGCATTAAGGCCCTCTTTTCCTTCATTTGAGGAACGCAATTTTGCAATATGGTTAGCAGTATAGTCAATTAAAGACTGTTTTGGGTTTCCTCTTCCCACTTCATTAATAAGTTCTTTACATGCAGCGATGGCCATTGGTCCATTTTCAAGTAAATTATTGATTAACTTATTAATTTCTGAATCAATTTCATCGCTAGTAGTTATTATATCAATTAGGCCAATTTCTTTAGCCGTTACAGCATTAAATCTCTCTGCAGTTAGAAAGAATCTTCTGGCATTTTTTTCGGATATAGCATTGATTACATATGGACTAATCGTAGAAGGAGCTAAGCCAAATTTAGTTTCTGAAAGGCAAAATTGTGCATTTTCTGTGGCTATTGCTACGTCACAACAAGCCACTAATCCAACACCCCCTCCATAAGCCGCACCGTGGACTCTGGCAATCGTCGGTTTAGGGCAACCATTTAAAATTGCCAGCATGTTTGCCATAGACTTAGCGTCAATTAAATTCTCAATTTCATCGTAATCAGACATACGCCGCATCCATTCTAAGTCAGCGCCAGCAGAAAAACTTTTACCTTCTCCGCTTAAAACTAAAACTCTAATGGTCGGATCATCTGTCACTAAAGCAAACGCTTTTGTTAAAGCAGCAATAACTGTATCATCAAAGGCATTATGTTTCTCAGGTTGAGTGAGAGTTATCCGCGCTATATGATTGTCAATATTTATTCTTATTTTATCAGTAGCCATTTGTATTTACATTCTGAAGATACCAAAAGAAGTTGGTTTTATTGGTTTATTTAATGAAGCAGATATGCTGAGACCTAAAACACGACGAGTTTCGGCTGGGTCAATTATTCCGTCGTCCCAGAGACGAGCACTGGCATAATAAGGATGACCTTCTTTTTCATACTGTTGAACAATAGGTTTCTTAAACTGTTTTTCAGATTTTTCACTCCAAGTTTCTCCTCGTGCTTCCATACTATCTCTTCGGACCGTCGCAAGAACATTTGCAGCCTGTTGTCCGCCCATAACAGAAATTCTTGCGTTAGGCCACATCCATAAAAACCTTGGACTGTATGCTCTACCGCACATACCATAATTTCCAGCACCAAAACTTCCGCCTATTATAACTGTAAACTTAGGAACATTTGCACAAGCAACAGCAGTTACTAATTTAGCACCATCTTTAGCAATACCTTTTGATTCATATTTTTTTCCAACCATAAAACCGGAAATATTCTGTAGAAAAACCAATGGAATACCCCTTTGGCAACAAAGTTCGATAAAATGTGCTCCCTTAAGAGATGATTCTGAAAATAAAATACCATTATTCGCAATAATACCGACAGGATAGCCATAGATATGAGCAAATCCAGTAACTAATGTATCTCCATACAAAGCCTTGAATTCATCAAAGTCACTCCCATCAATAATTCTTGAAATCACTTCACGAACATCATAAATTTTTCTAGAGTCAGACGGCACTACACCATAAATTTCATCACTATTATATAGAGGATCGAGTACTGGACGAACTTCAAGACTGATTTCTTTACGTCTGTTAAGATTACTTATTATATTTCTTATTAAAGAAAGAGCATGAGTATCATTATTGGCTAGATGATCTGTAACTCCACTAATTCTAGTATGGATATCTGACCCGCCCAACTCTTCTGCACTGACTATTTCACCTATCGCCGCTTTTACTAGTGGGGGCCCTGCTAAAAATATTGTGCCCTGATCTTTAACTATAATACTTTCATCTGACATAGCAGGAACATAAGCCCCCCCCGCTGTACATGAGCCCATAACTGCTGCTATCTGAGGAATTCCTTCAGAAGACATATTTGCTTGATTGTAAAAAATACGACCAAAATGGTCTTTATCTGGAAATATACCTGCCTGCTGCGGTAAATTAGCGCCACCTGAATCTACTAGATAGATACAAGGCAGGTTATTTTCTTTAGCTATTTCTTGTGCTCGCAGATGTTTTTTAACAGTTATTGGATAATAAGTGCCGCCTTTTACTGTCGCGTCATTTACTACAATAAGACATTCACGCCCAGAAACTCTCCCAATGCCAGTTATTAAGCCTCCTGAAGGAACCTCTTCTTCATACAAATCATAACCCGCAAACTGTGAGAACTCCAGAAAAGGTGAGCCTTCATCAACTAACAAACGCACTCTTTCTCGAGGAAGTAATTTACCTCTAGACAAATGACGTTCTCTTGACCGATTTCCACCACCTTCTTCAAATTTACTTACTTTAGACTTAAGATCTTCTACTAAAAATTTCATTGATTTAGAATTTTCAATAAAACTTTTAGACCTAGTATCTAATGATGTTTTTAAAACAGCCATAAAAGACCTTTCATGTATGATAATAATTAGTCTAAATATATAGTTTACGTTTACGTAAACGATAACTATATATACATTATGGAACGAAGCTATACAATAACTGAATTATCTGTTGAATTTGGTGTTACAAATAGGACAATACGCTATTACGAATCTATAGGTATACTGATTCCCCAAAGAAATGGCCAAAAACGTATATACAGTACAAGTGACCGAGTAACTTTAGAATTAGTTTTAAGAGGAAAAAGACTAGGATTTTCTCTTTCGGAATCGAAAGAAATCATAGCCCTATATGATGCGCCTCAAGGAGAAATACGACAGTTAAAACTCCTAATACAAAAATTAAATGATAAACGCCTTGAACTTTTAGAAAAAAGAAAAGATGTAAATACGGCTTTATCAAGTATGAATAGTTATTCCGCAAAATGTCGTTACAGATTGAAAGAACTTGAATCAAAATCTTAAGTTATCAGAAAATAAATATATAATGATAATATCTTAGTAAGAGGACAAAATACATGATTCCAAATCAATTTCCTTCCCTTAATTTCGATCTTGGTGAAACAGCAGACTTACTAAGAGATTCAGTTCATAGCTTTTCTGATGATCATATCGCTCCCCGAGCTGAAGAAATTGATAAAACCAATGAATTTCCAACTGACTTGTGGCCACTCATGGGACAGATAGGTTTACACGGTATTACAGTAAGTGAAGAATATGGTGGTGCTGGATTTGGTTATTTGGAACATTGTGTGGCTATGGAAGAAGTCAGCAGAGCTTCGGCGTCTGTTGGACTATCATATGGAGCGCATTCAAACTTATGTGTAAATCAAATAAGTCGTAACGGTACTGATAAGCAGAAAAAAAGGTATCTACCCAAACTTATTTCAGGTGAATATGTAGGATCGTTAGCGATGAGTGAACCTTCTGCAGGTTCAGACGTAGTTGGAATGAAAACTCATGCCCATAAAAAGGGAGATCAGTATATACTTAATGGAAATAAAATGTGGATTACTAATGGTCCAGTTTCAAATACCTTCGTTATCTATGCAAAAACTGACAAAAATGCTGGCTCCAGAGGAATTACCGCATTCATAGTTGAAAAGGGATTCAAAGGTTTTTCGACTGCCCAAAAATTAGATAAACTAGGTATGAGAGGGTCGGATACATGCGAATTAATTTTTGATGATTGTACGATTCCTGAGGAAAATGTACTAGGTGAGGTAGGAAATGGAGTAAATGTGTTAATGAGCGGACTTGATTACGAACGGGCAGTACTTGCGGCAGGACCACTTGGTATAATGCAAGCATGTATGGATATTGTTGTTCCCTATGTTCATGAAAGAGAACAATTTGGTAAACCGATTGGCACCTTTCAATTAATGCAAGGAAAACTTGCAGACATGTACACAACAATGAATGCTTGCAAAGCATATGTATATGCCGTCGCTAAAGCCTGCGATAGAGGAGAAACTGCAAGAAAGGATGCAGCTGGCGCCATACTTTATGCATCTGAGAAATGCACACTAATGACCTTAGACGCGATCCAATGCTTAGGGGGTATGGGTTATGTCAATGAAACCAATCCAGGTCGTCTACTTCGTGATGCCAAACTTTATGAAATAGGAGCAGGCACCTCAGAAATAAGACGTATGTTAATTGGACGTGAGCTTTTTGAAGAAAGCTCATAGTTATGATTATACTTTCACTTATTTCTGTTATTACTTGTTTTTAAACAATATTACTGTAATTAACTTGGAGAGAATTAATTGCCAAACGTTTTAATTATAGGAGCCAGCAGAGGTCTTGGTCTAGGTTTTACACAGGTATATACAAAACTAGGCTGGAAGGTTCATGCAACAACAAGAACTATTAATAACCCTGGAAAGCTTGGAACAATAGTAGGCGATATATCATTATATGAGCTAGATGTAATTAATGGTGATCATATTGATGAACTTGCTACAAATTTTCAAAAGCAAAGTATTGATTTACTTATACATAATGCTGGGGTTTATGGCACAAACATGAATTCTAAAATGGTTAACAAAATAAATAGTGAGGCCCCATTTAATATAATTAATAGATTAATGTCCTCCATTGAAACAAGCAATCAAAGAAAGATCGCTATATTAACAAGTAAAATGGGAGCCAGAAATGGTGGACCTACCCCATCAGGTATCTATGGATCTTCTAAAGCTTTATTAAATGACCGATACAGAGAGACCTCTCCAAAGTGGCTAGAAAAAGGAATTAAATCAATAATATTTCATCCAGGATGGGTAAATACAGATATGGGTGGAACATCAGCACCAATCAATATCTCTGATAGCGTAAATGGAATGAGTAATGTTATTGAGAACTTAAAAACAAGCAATAGCGGTAAATTTATGAACTGGAAAGGCACCGAGCTTTCATGGTGAATAAATATTTTAAACTTAGTTATTTCTAATATAATAACTAAGTATATTTTTATAAAAAGGAGTGGAAAGTTTGTTAAATGAAGAACAAATTGCCATCCGCAATATGGCTCGTGATTTTTCTAATAAAGAGCTTGTTCCAAATGCATCAACTTGGGACAAAAATCAAAACATTCCAAATAAAGTAATTAAAAATATGGGTGAACTAGGATTTTTGGGCGTACAAGTACCCGAAAAATGGGGAGGTTCAGGTTTAGGAAATATTGATTTATCACTAATTATTGAAGAAATAGCTGCAGGAGAAGGAGGGATTTCTACTCTGGTAGCAGTACAAAATTCAGTAGTGTGTATGCCTATAAATAATTATGGTAGTGATTCACAAAAACAGAAATACTTAAAAAAATTAGCAACAGGTGAATTAATAGGGGCTTTTATGTTAACTGAGTCTCATACTGGATCAGACGCAAGCGCAATCAAAACCCAAGCCACTAAAATTGGAAATAAATATGTATTAAACGGGTCAAAATCTTTTATAAGTAATGGAAATAAGGCGGGCATAGCAATTACATTCGCGCTAACCGATAGTAATGCTGGATCTAAAGGTATTAGCGCATTTATAGTGCCAACTAATTCACCAGGATTTTCGGTAGATAGAGTCGAAAAGAAATTAGGACAACGCTCCTCTGATACATGTTCAATAAGCTTATCAAATGTTGAGGTAACACCTGATTTATTATTAGGAGAAGAAGGCGAAGGTTATAAAATAGCCTTATCAAATCTTGAGGGGGGTCGAATAGGTGTAGCTGCGCAAGCCGTAGGGATGGCACGTTCAGCTTATGAACATTCATTATCATATGCACGCCAACGAGAAACCTTTAACAAGAAGTTAATTGATCACCAGGCAATACTATTTAAACTAGCTGATATGAAAACTCAAATTTCTGTAGCTAGACAGATGTATCTACACGCTGCTGATTTACGTGATAAAGGAAAAAAATGCATAGAAGAAGCGTCTATGGCAAAACTGTTTGCATCAGAAATGGCGGAAAAGGTTTGTTCTGAATCAATTCAGATACATGGAGGAAATGGCTATCTACAAGATTTTCCAGTCGAACGCATTTATCGCGATGTAAGAGTTACTCAGATATATGAAGGTGCTTCAGAAATACAAAAACTAGTTATATCTAGAGAAATACTAGCCGGTAGTTAATTATTAAATTATAGGAAATTTTATGAGCAACACACCAATAGAGTTCTACTTTGATTTTAATAGTCCCTACGGATGGGTTGGGGCTAATATGATCGATAATATCGCCGAACGTTATGACCGCACAACAGATTGGTTTCCCATTCTACTAAGTGAAGCATTTAAAATATCAGGTGCTAAACCTATGTCTGATACACCTCTGAAACGTGAATACATGGCTAATGATGCACCAAGAGTTTGTCGTTATTACGGTGTTAAATATGAACAACCAGATATTCATCCATTTTCTCCAACCGCAGCATCTAGAGCATTTTACTGGGTAAAAGACAACGACCCAGGCCAAGCAAAAGGACTTGCCATGGCCTTATACACTGCTGCGCTGGTTAATAACGAGGACATATCAGCTCCTACTTCTGTTGCTAAAATAGCTGCAGGAGTTGGCATTGATCAGAAAGAAATAATTGACGCATTAGCCGATCCAAGTGTTAAACAAAGGTTGGTAGATGAGACTAATTTAGCAATCGAAAAAGGCGTGTTTGGATCTCCTTACGTAATTGCTGATGGAGAACCTTTCTGGGGAGTAGACCGTTTTGAGATTCTTGATGAATGGTTAGTTACCGGGGGCTTTTAATTAATAATTATTTTTAAGAACTTCGCAATAGAGTTTTAAATCTAAATTACCACCAGTCAGAACTACTCCAACATTTTTATTCTGATACCTATTACGTTCCTTAATTAGTGCTGCCAAAGGAGCCGCTCCTGCTCCTTCAGCAATATTATGAGTATCAGTAAAATAATAACCCATGGCACCTTTTATCTCATTCTCATTAACTTGAACGACACGATCTACATATTTATTTATTATGCGTACCGCATCACTATCCGGAATTCTACAAGCTAAACCATCTGCTATTGTATTGGCACTATTTGTTGATACAGGTTTCTTTTGATTAAATGAGAGCGCGTAGCAGGCAGCATTTTCCGCAACAACACCAATAATCTTAGTCTTAAGTCCAAAAGCTTCACGGGCAGCAATACAGCCACATATTCCAGAACCAAGACCTATGGGAACATAAAGGGAGTCTAGATCGGGCTGTGCTTGAAATATCTCTAGACCATAAGTTGAAACACCACTTATTAAATACTCGGAAAATGAAGGTACAATACTTAAATTACGCTCTTCCGCAGTATTTAAAGCATATTCATACGCAGCTTGAAAATCGTGTCCATAAGTAATTAGTTCTGCTCCAAATGAAATCATAGATTTATTCTTAATATTTGAATTATTTTCTGGAACAATTATAACAGCAGATAAGCCATTTTTAAGTGCAGCTAAAGCTACAGATTGGCCATGATTACCTGTAGTAGCAGCAATCACGCCTTCAGACGTAGGATACCTAGACCGTAGCCAAGACATATACGTTAAGCCTCCCCTGATTTTAAAAGCACCAGTGGGAGTATGGTTTTCATGTTTTACAAAAACATTTACGCCGCAGCGCTTTCGAAGTAACGGCCAATCATATAGAGGTGTAGATGACATGTATTGGTAAACGGTAGAAGCAGCACTCTCAATATCAGACTTATTTGGTAATTTCATTAAATCAATATAAACCCCTAATACTCATATCAATGTTTATCCTTTTTCTCTTAATAAACGAGATTTTTGTCTTTCCCAATCTCGTTTCTTTTCCGTCTGTCGCTTATCATATTTTCGTTTACCACGAGCTACTCCAAGATCGACCTTAGCAATTCCTCTATTATTGAAATAAATTGATAAAGGCACCAGTGTAACTCCATCTCTTTTTATAGAGCCCAATAGCCTGTCCATTTCACGTTTATGCAACAGCATTTTACGTGGTCTACGGGAAATATAATTAGGCTCATGTGCTGATGCATACTGAGGGATATAGGCGCTGTACATCCACAACTCATTATCTTTCTCTCCGGCCCAAGCGTCAACTAAACTACCTTGTCCTGATCTTAAGGATTTAACTTCCGATCCTTGTAAAACCAATCCTGCCTCAATGTTTTCATCTATAAAAAAATCATGCCTAGCTTTACGGTTTTGTGCAGCTATTTGACGGTCTGGCGATTTCTTTTTAGCCATAACATCTTACCATCAACTTTTATTAGTTAAGTAAACCAGAAGAAACCAGAGCTGCATCTACTAATTTCTGAGTATTAACATTAGCAGACGTTAATGGCAGCCTAACATCAGAAGTGGTTTTTTCTAATTTTAACAATGCATATTTTGAAGGCACCGGATTTGGTTCAACAAACAAGGCATTATGTAATGGAAACAAACGGTCATTTATCACCATAGCTCTCTCATATTCGCCTGCTTGCCACGCGTCATGCATATCAGCGCAAGCTCTCGGAGCAACATTGGCGGTCACTGATATACAACCGTCACCACCGTTGACTAAAAATGATAAAACGGTTGCATCCTCACCTGAAAGAAGACAAAAATCGTCTCTTATGGCTGCACGAGTTGCTAAAGGCCTTACAAGATCTTGGGTTGCATCTTTAACACCAACAATGTTGTGACAATCATTTGCCAATCGCGTCATAGTTTCAACTGACATATCTACTACTGAACGAGGAGGTATATTATATATAATAATTGGAATATCTACGGAATCAGCAATTGTTTTAAAGTGAGAATATAGTCCTTCCTGTGATGGTTTATTATAGTATGGAGTTACTACCAAAGCGCCATCTGCTCCTGCCTTTTTTGCATACCTGGTTAGTTCAACTGCTTCTTCAGTAGAATTAGAACCAGCACCAGCAATCACCGGAACTCGCCCCCCCGATGCTTCAACGCATAAGTCAACTACCCTCTCATGCTCTTTATGGCTGAGAGTAGGAGATTCCCCAGTCGTACCTACAGGTACCAATCCATCAGTACCTTCAGATATTTGCCAATCAATAATAGATTGATAAGATTTATCATCTACTTCACCATCTCGAAACGGAGTAACTAAAGCTACAATAGACCCTTTAAACATGTGTTTTCTCCCTAAGCAGAACCATCAGTGTAATTGAATTATATACAATGATATGTTTAACGATAACACGTATATTAATTTTTGCGCATATAATACATCAAAAAATAATTAACGCTTTATCTTATTGCTAGGAGATATAAATTTATGAATGAAGATATGTCTACAAATTTTACAAAAATAAAAGCATGTGTATTCGATGCCTATGGAACACTTTTTGACTTCAACTCAGCAGTAGATATATGCAGTAAAGAAGTTGGAGAAAAATCAGAAGAACTATCTACTATATGGCGTCAAAAACAAATACAATACACTTGGCTACGTAGCATGATGGATGAATATGTAGATTTTTGGCAAATAACTGGTGATGCTTTAGATTACGCTATGTCAGCTATATCTGTAAAAAATGACAAATTACAAAATAGACTTATGCAGTTGTATAAAAAGCTGGAATTATTTCCAGAAGTTAGCAATGTGCTGAATAATGTTAAAAATGGGAATATAAGTACAGCTGTACTATCCAACGGTACTCAAGAAATGTTATTTAATGTAATAGAGCATTCTAATCTTAGCCATCTTATAGATGTAGTAATATCTGCTGATGAAGTTGGTGTTTATAAGCCCCATCCCAAAGTCTATCAATTAGCTGTTAATAGTCTTGGACTAAATCCAGAAGAAATCTGTTTTATGTCCAGTAATGCATGGGATGCTCACGGAGCCAAATCATTTGGTTTTAAGGTTATTTGGATAAATCGTTATCAATTACCCCACGAACAGATACCAACTAAACCTGATATTATTATCAGTTCACTGGAACCAATTTCATATTTACTTGGCCTAAAATCACATGCCTAATAAATCAATCAATCACATTGAACCAACATACTTAGATATAATTGAGGCCAATAATCGAATATCAGATGTATTAACTTTTACTCCATTACTCGAAAACAATATTCTTAATGAAACAACTGGTGGTCGGGTTTTTTTAAAAGCTGAAAACCTCCAACGAACTGGTTCTTTCAAATTCAGAGGTGCATATAATTTTCTCTCTCAACTTAATGCAGAAGAACGTGCGAGAGGCGTAGTAGCGTATTCATCAGGGAATCATGCCCAAGGGGTAGCGGCGGCGGCTAATTTATTATCGATAAAATCAACTATAGTAATGCCTTCAGATTCACCAAAAGTAAAATTAAATAATACGATATTGCTGGGAGCTGATGTAATAACTTACAATCGTTACACCGAAGACCGAGAAGATTTAGCAAATCAACTTGTCAAAAGTTCTGGTGCAACATTAGTACCCCCATACGACCACCCATGGACGATATCAGGACAGGGTACCGTAGGCCTAGAAATAGTATCACAAGCAGAAAGTATTGGTATAATCCCAGATGCTATTTTGGTTTGTTGCGGAGGCGGAGGACTCACAGCTGGAATATCTACTGTATTTGCGGAAGTGTCCCCATCAACTCAAATTTGCATAGTAGAACCTGCTGACTTTAATGATACAGGACTATCAATTCAATTGGGTAAACGCATTAGTAATTCAGCTGATAAAATATCAATTTGTGATTCCCTATTAGTTCCTACACCTGGCTATTTAACTTTTGAGATTAATAAGAAGTATGTAAAAAATTGTTTATCAGTCTCTGACGTAGAAGTTCGTAGAGCTATATATTTTGCATGGCATCATCTAAAGGTTGTTTTAGAGCCAGGCGGTGCTGTAGCACTCGCAGCAGTTTTAAATAAAAAAATAAAATGCGATGGATTAAATATAGTTGTACTTCTATCTGGAGGAAACATTGATCTTGAGCTGTTCACCGATATATTAAAAAATAATTATATATCACAAGCCAAGTAAATAAATAAATTATTTAACTTCTCTTGCTAGGTTCCAATTATGAATTTCCGGTTATATTTTTGAATATATACTTCCCTGCTCTTAAAAATCTATTAGGATCCAATTGATTACCATCAACAATAATCTCGTAATGTAAATGAGATGCGGTACTTCTTCCTGTATTTCCAACAAATCCTACTTTTTCTCGAAAATTAAGAATTTGTCCTCGTTGAACAAAAATATTAGATAAATGAGCATAACGAGTTCGTATACCAAGGCCATGATCAACCTCCACCATTTTACCATACCCACCATTCCATCCAACAAATGATACTTTTCCGGGGGCCGTAACATAAATTGGACTTTTACTTCGATTAGAAAAATCTAACCCCGGATGCATAGCCAACTTACCAGTAAATGGATCTTTCCTTGTACCAAATCCACTTGAAATACTTATTTCGTCCAATGGCGCAGCTAACGGTACATGATTCATAACAATCTGAAGGCCTTCAAGGTCATAAATATATTTTTCTAATAAAATATTTTGTTTGTCTTTTTTCTCATCAACCCTATCCTTGAGTTCTTTAAGTGGACCACCAATACCTCGATCTGTAAGATATTTTTCTTCAAAAGACCTTTCTAATAAACGTCGAGCATCTAAACCAGCTATTTCAAGAGTTATTTCTAATTCCTTAATACTGGACTGCAAACTTCTATCCAAACGCTCCATAGAGATTGACTGGGACAATGAAAATAATTCTAATTTTTCTGATAAACTATCATTATTATTTTTGACTTTAGAATTTTTTATTCTCTCTTTATCTAGTTCTACTTTCAACAATTCTTTATTAGATTTGAGTAAAATAATTTTATTATTTAGGCGATTAACATCTTTCTTAAGTTTCTTATTATTATCTAAAATAATTCTATTATTATTTTTGACTTCCACAATATTAGCCGTAAGCTTTTTATTAATATTATAAATAGAGTTATTTTTTAAACTAGATTGTTGTTTTTGAATTGAATCTTGGATAATTACTTCGTTTAACTTATTAATTGTAGATTGAATTTCAATGATAGCTTTATGAGAATCTTCATTTTCTGAATGTAGTTCTGCAATAATTATTTCATTTGAAATAAGGCGTTGTAAAATAAAAACTGTTAGTCCAGAAAAAATAATAATTAATGACAATAAAAACATCTTACCAATTGATTTTTTTATTGTTTCTGAAATATTTAATTTCAATTTATCCATTTAATAATGCTTTTTAAGAACTACATAATATATTAATCGATAGATGTTCTGATTTTACAAAAAGAAATTTATCATTTTGATTCCTCAAAATGCTGCTATGAGATAATAGTGATAAAAATCGTTTATTGAGTTAATATCTGATGGATTAACTCGGTATGTCCGATACCCCAATCATGCTATCTCTTGGCACTAATTCAGCTAGTTGTTCTTCGTTTAAATTCTCTGTACCAGCTGGTCTTTGAGGAAGAACCAAATACCTTAAATCAGCATTGCTATCATGAACTCTTACTTGCTTATGCTCAGGTATTACGGTACCAAATTCCGTTAAAATTGACCGCGGCTCTCTAACAGCACGGGCACGATAATCTCTGCGTTTATACCAAGCTGGAGGTATACCAAGAATGGCCCTTGGATAGCAAGAACACAGAGTACAAACCACCATATTATGTACTTCATCTGTATTTTCAACTACACATAGTTCCGTAGGCCGCATGTCAATACCAAAGTCTAGTACAGCAGAAGATCCATCCGTAAGTAATTTAGTTTTAAAATCCTTATCAACCCACGCTCTAGCAACGATTTTAGCTCCTAACTCAGGTCCTTTACCATCCTTCATTTCTATTTCACGATGAATCTCTTCAGCGGATATGACACCTTTGTCAATTAACAATTCTCTAACAGCTGTTTCTAATGTTTCGGCTTCAATAGGAGGTCGATCATCGTTCTGAATAGGCTTGCCATCATGAGTATGCGTTGCATGTGTATGATCGTGTGTATCTTCGCTCATTAATCTCTCATAGGTATAGGTTTATAAAAATAATAATTTTAACTCAGTTTGCCTCTAACCAATGTTCATAAATTTCAATTTCAAGACTATCATCAGGTTTGCCTTCATAATCATCCCAAAGCTCTTTTTGCATAAAGTTCACTCTATATAACATTTTGTAAGGCAAGCCCGATTGTCCATATGCAAGAGTTTCTGGATTAGGAAACGATCCTACAACACGTTCAATTACGCCTACTTTTCCCCTTACATACATAGGAGTTCTTACGTGGCCTGGCTGGCTTCGTTGTATTACTCTAACATTATCTCCAGGTTTAAATCTACGATCCACTGCGTTCTTCCTCTATTCTCTGCCTTACTTCTTTTTGCTTTTCATCGAGTTCAGTTTGAGTATAAACACCCTTTTCAAGCATTAACCAAGAAATAGCCAATAACCATCTCTCGTAGTATGGATATTTATGATAATCTTCACCCAATGCTTCTTGCATCCGACGAGATTCATCAACTCTAGCCAATCGCCTTTTAGGATCAAACAATAACGTCATCATTGCGTCTATACGTTTTTCCCAATGCGTAGGTACATGTTCATGCAATGCAGGATCTACTAGACCAGCCGGTAATCCTCCTAAATCCTGGGGTCCTCGCATACTACCATCTCCTACATGTTACTTTTATCAATAAATTTTCATATCAAAAATATTGAGAAAAACTAAGTAAAATCTTATAATTATATAATTAAGGTATCTTAACCAATAATATATAATATTATTTAAACATCCAATTCGCAATATATGAATATCATAAATTTATTTTATATATAATCAACTACAGGCTTTACATATACATAAGTACATTAAACTACATGAGTATAAATTTTTAATTCTATATAGCGATAATCCTAACCTTAATTTAATTTAACACTATGACTATACCACTAATCTGGGCGCATCATAGAAAAGCTTTTGTCAATTACAGCATAATCCATATAACCCAAACGAGCCACCGGCTTCAGTAAACCTATATCAATAATTCCATCGACAATAACTCTATCATCAATATGAATTCCTATAACCTCACCTATTACCACGTGGCTTTCTCTACCAGTGCTACCTGCGGGTAAATCAACCGTCTTGATATAACGACACTCAAAAGATGCTGGCGATTCTGCTACCCTTGGAGGAGCAATAAATTTACATGCAGCAGGTTCAAGTCCTACAGCTTCCATTTCATCAACATTACTCGGCATATGTTCGGCCGTTAAATTCATTTTTTCACGCAAATCCCAATTACAAAGGTTAAAAACAAATTCACCAGTTTCTTGAACATTTTTTAAACTATCTTTTGGGCCTCCATCACGATGGCCACCATTAGGACAATACATAATACAAGGTGGATCATCCGTAACCCCATTGAAAAAACTAAATGGAGCTAAATTAATGACTCCATCCCGACTCATGGTTGTTATCCAGCCTATAGGTCTAGGCACAACTAAGGCCTTAAAAGGTGAATAAAGAAGTGGATCTGGTTTCATGTTAATAGATGGATCAATAAACATTACAGCCTCATAAAGTTTAATTAATTATATATGGAATTATAAATCTGCTGATAAAATATTTAATCGGAGCTCTGCTCGTCGAAGTCTTTTAGTAAGGTCATTAGGTGTATCACCGGTAATATGTTCACCGATATCGTAAAAATACCACATCCTAGCTCTCATTTCTGCTTCTTCGGTGTCCAATCCCGCCAACAAAAATAAATCACATACAAATTCTAGCCTTCGTTGATCAATAGAAGAAACAGCTTTCTCAACATTAGAATCAAAATGTGCCCAAGCTCTCATAGAGTTATCATACCGATCAGGATCCTCTCTTGCTAAGTACTCAATCGTAGCTCTCATTTTTTCTTTTGCACTGCCAGCCTGAGCCTGCACATATTCAAATACACTGTTGGTTTGTTTTTCCACCCAATAACCAGGTAAGGCACTTAAAAAGTCATCTTTGTTTTTGAAATGCCAATAGAAACTTCCTTTGGTCACCCCTAACCTTTTCGCTAGAGGCTCTATATTAACCTTATCAATACCGTGTTCGTATAATACCTCTAAAGCCTCACTTAACCAGGCTTCTTTATTTAGGTGCGTATTTTTCTGCATCATAATAACCATACGGTAGCGTATTGACGGATCAATTAATAGGTATTAAATAAATATACTTTTATTAGTAAATTTAGTTTACTTATAAAGATAATATAATCTCTGAATGAACTAAAGGCATATAACATAGTAATAATTAACGGAGCTAGCAATGACTGAGCCTATCATAAAGGTAACCGATATAGCATGGGGACGAATTAGATCACCCGATTTAGACATTCAGGAGGAATTTCTAACTAGCTTCGGCTTAGTAAGAGCTGAACGTACTAGTAATGCCCTTTACATGCGCGGCACTGATCCAGATCACCATATACACATTACAGAGAAAGGTGATCCTGGTTTTATTAGTTTAGCATTTAATGCTGCCAACGAAGAAGACCTACATAAATTAGCTAAAGAAGCTGAGAGTGCAACTGAAGTTCACGATATTGATGAACCTGGCGGGGGTAAGAAAGTAACTATTACTGAACCCAATGGATACGGAATAGAAGTTGTCTGGGGAATTGAAGAATTAGGAACCTTAGAAGTTGAAAGACATGCGTACAATCTAAGTAATATAGACAAATATGCTAGAACAGATAATTGGCGAAAACCCAAGGGACCATCTCATCCAAAGCGTATAGGGCATGGGGTCATTGGAACACCAAAACTACGTGAGTCAATTAAATGGATGCGTCATCATATAGGTATTATTGGTACAGATGAAGTGTATGTAGAAAACGATGAAGAAAAAGTAGTAGCTAGCTTTAATCGTATAGACGCCGGTAAAGAATATGTTGATCATCATGTTTTTCTGTTCGTTCAAAATGAAAATGCTGGGCTAAACCATATTTCCTATGAAGTTCCAGATTTTGATGATGTAGTAATGGGACATGAACATCTCAAAGAAAAAGGCTATAATCACATTTGGGGCTTTGGAAGACATTATCTTGGCAGTCAAATATTTGATTACTGGAAAGACCCATGGGATCGAGTTCATGAACACTGGTGTGACTCAGATGTACTTAACATCGATTATGGTACAAAAGTAATTGCAGCTGAGGTAGGGTTTGGTTCACAGTGGGGTGAACCCGCACCTATGGAATTCATCGGCCACGTTAGTCCATAGAATATTAAATCTATCAAAAGGCCCGGCTAACTTTACCGGGCCTTTTTTAGTACCCACATTGATTTAGATATCTTGGCTAAATCGAATTTATCTGTCAGACATAGTCAATAACCAAAACTTAGATGCTAAACCATGAATGAAAACACTAAAAAAAACTTACGGGATTTTATTCGTGAGAAAATAAGTACTGATCTAACAGAAGGACTACATGATATTATAGTCACAAGGTTCCCTCCTGAACCAAATGGCTACCTTCATATAGGACATGCAAAGTCTATCTGCCTAAATTTTGGTGTTGCAAAAGAGTTTGGGGGACATTGTAATTTAAGGTTTGATGATACTAACCCAACGAAAGAAGAACAGATATTCATTGATTCGATCATTGAAGACGTTAATTGGCTTGGATATGATTCGAAATCAAATATTCATTATACCTCTGATTACTTTGAGCAACTTTATGAATGGGCTATTTTCCTCGTTAACAGGCACTTAGCTTATGTGGATGACTTAACTCCCGAGGAAATACGTAGTTATAGAGGATCACTTACCGAACCAGGTACAGAAAGCCCTTTTCGCAACCGTAGTGTAAATGAAAATAGAGATCTTCTAAAGAGAATGCGTGCTGGTGAATTTAATGATGGGGAAAAATCTCTTCGAGCTAAAATAGATATGGCTTCACCAAATATAAACCTACGAGATCCTGTATTATATAGAATATTAAGTGAATCCCACCCGCGTACTGGCAATACCTGGAAAATTTACCCCATGTACGATTTTGCTCATGGCCAGTCTGATGCAATTGAAAACGTAACTCATTCACTTTGTACTTTAGAGTTTGAAGATCATAGGCCGTTATATGAATGGTTTCTAGAAAACCTATCTGTATTATCTAAACCAAAGCAGTATGAGTTTTCTAGGTTAAACCTTAGTCATACTGTACTATCCAAAAGAAAGTTAATTAAACTTGTGGAAGATAGTTTTGTTTCGGGTTGGGATGATCCTCGAATGCCTACAATAGCTGGGTTACGAAGAAGAGGTGTTCCACCAAATGCAATCAAAGATTTTATAGAACGAATTGGAGTTACAAAATCGGACGGCATAGTCGAAATGTCTTACCTGGAAAATACAATTCGCGAACATTTAAATCAGACATCACTAAGGCGTATGGCTGTGTTAGATCCATTAAAAGTAATAATTGATAATTTTCCAGAAAACTTAGAAGATAAATTAGAAGCAGTTAATAACCCTAACGATGAATCGGCTGGCACCCGTGAAATTTCATTCTCACGTGAAATATTTATAGAAAGATCCGATTTTCTGGAAGACCCACCAAATAAATATTTCAGGTTAGCTCCTGGCAAAGAGGTAAGACTTCGTTACGCTTATCTAGTAACATGTACAAAAGTAATAAAGGACAGTGATGGCAAAATTATAGAAGTCCATTGTTTATATGACCCAGAAAGTCGCGGTGGAAACGCCCCTGATGGACGAAAAGTTAAAGGAACGATTCACTGGGTCTCCGCCCAATTTTCAAACAGGGCAAATGTAAACCTTTATGAAAATCTATTTAGTAGTGAAACGCCAGGAATAAGTAAGGACTGGCTAGAAGATATAAACCCAAATTCCCTTGAGGTTCGTGAAAATTGTTATATAGAAAAATGTCTTTCTAACTCTGACACAGGCGAGACAGTTCAATTTGAACGACTAGGATACTTTTGCTTAGATTTATCTTCAAAAACTAACAAACTAGTATTTAATCGAACTGTCTCCTTGCGAGATACCTGGGCTAAAAAAAATAACTAAAGTCACCGGAGGCTGCTAAAAACGCTCTAGTATTATTTAAATCAAGTGATGGCAAGTGGTGCAAGAGCGTCTATATCAGTAACAACATCAATTATAACCGGCCTTTTGGCTTCAAATGCCTTTTGTAAGGCACCAGGCAAGTCAGATGGCTTTTCTACACGAATACCTACAGCTCCCATATTTTCAGCTATTTTAGCAAAATTAACTTCTGTAAAGTGCCATAAACGTAATGCTTCTTCTGTCTGTTCCCCTCCATACACACGGTCGAATCCTCGTTTAGATTGATTACCAGAACTATTATTATTAACCAAAGTTACGGTGTTAATACCCCAACGAGCCGCAGTCTCAATTTCACCTATATGATACCAAAATCCTGCATCACCAGTAAAACTAAATACAGGCCTATCTGGGGCTCCACATTTTGCGCCTAACGCTGCAGGAAAAGCCCAACCCAAATGACCGGCACTTCGCATGTAACTCTGATTTGGAGTTCTCACATCATACATGCCACCCATCCACATACCACCATGGCCTGTATCTGCAACTACTATAGCATCATCAGGAAGATGATCAGTTAACTCCTTACATATACGTTCAGGACGAATAGGTAATGAATCTGATTCAAGCAAAGAACTATATTTATTTCGCCATTCGCTTACTACTGTCTTAACGCGATTTATCCAACCAGAACGACGAGATGCAGATTCTGCATTTGTTAAAGAAAGCATTTGTTCCAAGGCAACTTTAGCGTCACCTTGAACAGCTGCTTGTAGAGGGTAATTCCTACCAATAATTTCTGGTTGTAAATCAATTTGAATTGCCTTTACTCCAATAGGAGGAACTTGCCAGAAATGAGTTGTCATGCCACCAGCTGTTGTTCCAACAAAGCAAACTAAATCAGCTTCATTAACAATTTGATTTGCACTTTCACGAGAGTAAGTACCAACCACGCCTACAGATAAAGGATGAAAACCTGAAATTACATCTTTCCCATTAAGTGAGGTTGCAATAGGTATATTTAAGCGTTCAGCCAAAGTTATAAGCTCATTTGCCGCCCCCGACGCACGAACGCCACCACCAGCGACAATAACTGGACGATCTGCGGATTCTAAATATGAAAGAGCAGATTTAACTTGTTCTTTAGCTGGTTCTGGCCTGAATGGTGGAATACGAGAGAACATATCCTCACATAATACTTCCATATCTGCTTCTTCAGCATCAACCTGACCTTCATTTCCTCTGAACTGAAGATGCACTGGACCTGGAGTTCCTGAGGTGGCTACTCTAAAAGCCTGACGAACCATATCAGGAAATCTTTCAACATTATCAACAGTAGCGTTAAATTTAGTTACGGGTTCAAAAGCCGGGACATCATCAACTTCCTGATAAACACCACGAAATTTAGTACTAGGATCGCGACCTCCAGTCATAGCAATTACAGGTGAGTGTGCTAAATGAGCATCCCGCAGACCAGCAGCTAGATTCAAAGCTCCGATAACTTGGGCCATACATACACCTGGACGTCCAGTTGCCCTAGCATATCCATCCGCCATATAAGCCGCAGTTTTTTCTGAGTGAACATGTAAGCGTTTAATTTCGGTTCTCAGCTCTAGCTCAACCATAGTGCGCCGAAGGACAGCAGGAACCATAAAAATGTGACTAATCCCATACCCCTTCAACATATCCGCCATGACCTGTGCACCCGTCATTTTTGGCATTCTAATTTCCTCCACTTAAACTTATGTAATTGGTTATAAATAATTTAATTGTTTAGCTTCTTATTAGTTGATCACGATCAAAATATATTTCAACTAAGTAAATTTTAATTTCTTCCTAATCTTAGTTATTTTTTTCGTTTATATATTAAATGAGATTCACTTGCATTATAAGAATGAGTAATAAGCCTATTTTAGATTAAGGTTTACCTTGAATCATAGGTGAGAAAAAATTTTGTATTAATAAACAGACTATAATTATCTCTTTGAGAAAGAATATTTAAGTCAATTTCTGCCTATCAATTTTCCCAGAACCAGTTTTAGGAAGGAATTCTAAATAAACAATGCTGCGGGGGTATTTATGTGGCAAAAGCTTTTCCTTTGCATATTCTTTTAACTCACTAGTTAATACATCATCTGCTCCACAACCTTCATTTAGAACTATAAAAGCCTTAGTTGTCATACGCTTATCAGCCAATTCAACTCCTAGAACAGCACACTCCTTAACATAAGGATGACCCGCTAAGCAAAGTTCAATCTCCAATGGATACACCCACTGACCACTGACTTTTATTAGATCATCAGCTCTACCTCTAAAATAATAAAATCCATCATCATCTACCTCAAATCTATCTCCTGTGTATATCCAACCATCCTTCATTGTTTCTGATGTTTTTTCTGGTTTATTCCAGTAACAAGGTGAATTAGAATCTCCCCTTACCCATAAAACACCAGGTTCATCTTTTTTAATCGGCAAACCTTTCTCGTTTCTTAATTCAACTTCATATCCTGTTACTATTCTGCCTGCAGCACCAACTTTGTAATGGCTAGATGTATTAGATAAATATATGTGCAGTACTTCAGTAGAACCAAGACCCTCAATAATATTGAGACCAAATCTATATTTCCATGAATTATATAAATCTTGCGATAATGTTTCCGCAGCAGATATACATAGTCTTATACAATCTAGGTTAGCGTCATTATTAGATTTGTCGTTTATCATAGAATTATAAAGTGTTGGTAAACCAAAAAAAATGGTAGGTTTATAACGTCTAATCGCTTCAAAAACCTTTTTTGGATCCGGTCTGCCTGAAATTAATACCGTACTAGCACCTACCATAAAAGGAAATGTTAAGGAATTACCGTATCCATAAGCAAAAAATATCTTTGGCGGAGATAAACAAACGTCATTTTCAGTTAGTTCTAAGACCTGTTTTGCATACGATGAATATGTATAAGCCATATCATGATGCAAATGTACTATCCCTTTGGGTCTACCGGTGCTTCCCGAACTATACATCCAAAAAGCCATGTCATTTTTATGAGTATTAGCGGCTTCTAAACAAACAGACTCATGACGCAACCAATCATCCCAATGTAAACACTCTGTATCAATCAAAGGACTAGAATTACCATTTAAAACTATAACTGTTCTCAATTGCGTATTAGAAATAGAAGCAGTAGTTAACAGATGCAAAAAATCACTATCTATAAGAGCAACAGTCGAACCACTATCTTCTAGGTAATATTGGATTAGATCTGAAGGTGAAAGTGTATTGATTAAAACAGGTACAAATCCAGCTCTCATAGCGCCAAAGATGGCTGCAGGATAAGCTGATATGTCATCTAATATCATAAGAATTCTAGAAAATCGTGGCAGACCTAAACGTTTCAGGGCGTTACCGACTTTACTAGCAGTGTCGCATAACTCTCCGTAAGTCGTCTCACCTAAAGAATCAAAAATAGCAGTTTTAGAAATTCTACCAGCTTTTATATTATTAAATAGTATTTCACTTGCATTATATTCATCAGGAATATGTAAATCTAATCCATTAAGTGCTGAAATATTGGCTGGTACATTGTCGGTTATATCGTTATTTTCTATCACTTTATTACCATTATTAAGTTTGATTCAGCGTATATTCTTCCATAAATCTAGGGGCAATTACTTTTAATTTTTCATCACTAATACGCCCTGTCCTAGTCATATAGCTACGAGCAAATTCATAAGGCGATAAAGTACGCATTAATATATCCATCTTTTCATACCAATGAGCACTAGCAACAGATGCGCTAACTAATTTTTCTAGTTGGGGACGTCGATTTCTTTCGTATTGAACTATAGCTCTATCTATATCATTTGGATTAGCTTTTATAGATTTATATAATGAAATGGCATCTTCCATTGCCAATCGAGTTCCTGAACCGATAGAAAAATGTGCTGTATGAAGAGAATCACCAATAAGTACAATATTATTAGAACTCCAGTTGTCATTCCATATCTGTGGAAACCATCTCCACTCTGACTTATTAGATAATAAAATATGATTATCTAAGTCTTTAGAAAAAACTTTTTCACAATAAACACGACTTTCTTCAGTATTCATCTGTGCAAACCCTGCATTCTGATATGTAGAAGCATTTGTTTCAACAATAAATGTACTCATGTTAGAACTATACGGGTAGTGATGAGCACAAAAAACACCTTCTGTATTTTCACGAAAAGTTAAACTCAAACAATCAAATACTTTAGATGTTCCAAACCATATAAATGGGTTTTGTAATATAGTTTCTTTAGTTTTAAATTCACTAGAAAGAGAATTTCTAACATTAGAATTAACTCCATCACATGCTACTATTAAATCAGAATCATTAAATTCTTTTAATGATTTAATAGTAGTATTAAATTCAAGTTTAACATCTACGCTCAAGCAGAGTTTTTGAAGTAAATTCAGAAACTCTAATCTCCCGATAGCTGCAAATCCATTGCCATCAATAGCCATATGTTTATCTTTGTGAACAATTTTTAAGTCTGACCAAGATCTCATGTGTGGAGATAAGTATTTATAAGCATACTCATCATCAGCTCTCAAAAACTCTAGAGCTCGATCAGAAAACACTACGCCAAAACCAAATGTTGCATTTTGCGGGTTTTGTTCTATTAAACTAACGTTATAATCTGGATTATCGCGCTTAATTAAATAGGAAAAATACAGCCCTGCTGGTCCACCGCCAATAATAGTTATATTCATAATTACAACCCAAAAATAATTCTTTTAAATTAGATAAATATATCAGAAATATCAGTATAATAAATCCATGATAGACGAAAGACATAAAGCAATTAATGATGCCATTAAATACTACGATGATGGTAATTTTTTAATTGATCTTAATCGTTTAATTTCCAAGAAGACAACCAGTCAAGTAGAGGGTTCAAAAAACTCTCTAAAAGAATACTTATCAGAATTAATAGGGATAGAATTAGAACAGTTAGGCTTCAAAATAAACATTTATGAAAACCCAGAACCTGAAGCAGGCCCAATAATGCTTGCAAATAGGCATGAAGATGAAAATAAACCCACGATTTTAATATATGCTCACGGAGATACGGTAATTGGGCAAGACGAAAAATGGGATAAAGGCTTATCACCTTGGAAGCTTACCGAGGATAGTGAACGACTATATGGTCGCGGAACGGCTGATAATAAAGGCCAGCATTGGATTAATATATCAGGACTTAAAACAGTCCTAAAAAACAGAGGAAAACTAGGGTTTAATTGCAAAATATTGATTGAGAGCGATGAAGAAATGGGTTCTCGGGGACTGCGTATATTTTGTAATGAAAAAAAGAATTTACTAAGTTCTGACTTACTTATAGCCTCGGATGGCCCCCGCCTTAATCCAGATAGTGCAACTGTAGTTCTTGGATCACGAGGGTTAGTTAATTTTGAATTATTAGTAAACCTTCGTGAAGAATATCATCATTCTGGAAACTGGGGAGGACTAATAAAAGACCCTGGAATTATATTGGCGCATGCTATTAGTAGTATAACTGATAAACGCGGACAAATATGTATACCAGACTGGCGACCTACTTCATTAACAAATGAAATTAAATATCTACTTAGTAAATTGTCAGTATCAGGCGGAACTAAAGCACCAAATATAGATATCGATTGGGGCGAAATAACCTTAAGCCCCGAAGAACGAGTATTTGGTTGGAATAGTTTCTCTGTACTTTCACTTGAACAAGGCGACCCAGAACAGCCACAGAATGCTATATCACCTTATTCACGTGCAATATGTCAATTAAGGTATGTTGTTGGAACAAACCCAGAAGAAATTATTCCTGCACTACGTCGTCATCTAGATAAAGAAGGGTTTAATAATGTAAATATACAACCAACCCGAATGTCAGGAATGAAGGCTACTAGATCAGATCCTAGTAACAAATGGGTAAAATTAGCCTTAGGATCAATTAACAAAACCCTTGGTCATCCAGCATCTTTATTACCTAATATAGGTGGTAGCATACCAAATGATGTCTTTGCTGAATTATTAGGTTTACCAACAATCTGGATACCTCATTCTTATGCAGGCTGCGCCCAGCACGCACCTAATGAGCACCTATTAGTGCCCATTGTACGTGAAGGATTATCAATTATGACAGGCCTATTTTGGGATATTGGTGAATTATAAATACTACTTTTTAAATTCAATTTCATAGCCTATGAGATCAGTATTTCCTGTATTAACTGCATTGTGTTCTACAGGAGCTTTATATGATGATGTTGTTCCCGGCTCATAATCAAAATCTGCACTAGTGCCATCAGCAAAATTAGATGTAAGTGTTCCTCTTGATACACGAATTACAGTGTAATCATATTCATGTGTATGCCAACCGGTTTGCTCACCCGGTTTAATTACATAGTGTATCATCCGTGTATTTTCATCTTCATGTAAAACCACATGTTGAGCTGCGGTTCGGGCCTCAAATTCTGTGGTAAAAGATTTTGCAGTAGAGGTTGCCATATTAAATTCTCCTATATTTCTTTAATAATTGAAAAACAATAATTTTTATTAAAAACACACAAAATGGCTAAAAAAATACTTATCTTAATAAACCCAATATCTATTACCTATCTACTCGGCAGCTTTCTGATTGAATTCTTGAAAACTTATTCCAGCGGCATCTAAAGCTTCGGCTATTCGCGCTATTTCTAGCTCCGTGATTTTAACTAATGGAGGGCGAACAATAGCACGTTTCATGCGTCCCAGCAAAACAAGTGCCTCTTTCATACGATTATGCATATCTCCAAATGGGTCACTATAAAAGACCTGAGATGTATACCAGATTCTGTCAGCTACAGATTTAGCATTAATCATATCATTTGCCTTCACTGCTTCGAAAAGAGCTACTTGTAGATCTGCAATTACAGAGCCTGCACCTGATAACAATCCATTTGCACCCATAACTAACGAGGACATTAACCAAGCTGAATTTGTTGAAAGTACGTTAACAGGTCGGGATAAATTTTGTAGTACTTTTATATTTTGCTCATGTCTCTGGGCTGGCGACCAATCCTTTACGGCACAAACCGTAGGTATCTCATCCACGAGATCAACTAAAGTATCTAAAGAATAAGCTAACTCATCTGCATATTGGAATATTATTAAAGGTAAATCAGTTGCATCTGCTATAGTTTTAAAATGAGCTAAAGCCATCTCAGGGCGATGACTAATCCCTCCCATACGCATTGAATGAGGCGGAAAACATAATAGTGCGGTCGCTCCTCCATTATAGGCCATTTTTGCCAAACTTGCAGCCTGCATACTACCGTCTGCGTATATTCCATTAATTAAAGGGATTTTATCACCAATTTCATCACCTGATATATCTAAAAGACGTTTCTGTTCATCAGTAGAACATGCATGAACTTCAGAAGAATGACCGTTTACAGTAACAGCCGTTATGCCTTCAGTTTTCGACAAATATAATAAATGGCGACGGGTTTCCACTTCATCAATAGATAAATCTTCTTTGAATGCCATTAAAGCAGCTGGAATAACACCATGCGGTCTATAATTGTCATATTTAATCATAATTTATATCTTTTTGTTAATGTAATATAATAATAATTACTTAGAACAAGTACAGTGATTTAATATATTATAATTTACTAAAATCTAACCATTGTACATTATTATAAGCTGAATTTTATCAGAAAAAATCAAATCATATAAATACTTTTCAATCCAACTAAATATAATATAAATTGTTTCTACTTAAATTAATATTAATTATTGCCGCTCAAAAGCATCAGTAAACCCAATTCAAAGGATTTTTATGTTATGCCACACCATAAACTTGCAAATATTGAATTTAAACCAGATGACACCGCACCAGCACTCATGAAAAGTTTTGTAGGAGAATTCATGAAGGCTGCACTAGTCCACTATGACGAGGGCATAGCACCTCCCCCTCATTTTCATCCGAACGAAGAACAATTTATTTATTTACTTGAAGGTAAACTGCGTATGGTTCTTGGAGAAGATATAACCACTATTGAACCTGGCGATGTTGTACATATACCTCGTAATATTCGACATGGGATATTACCAGTTGAAGGGCACTGCTTATTTTGGTCTGTTAAAAGCCCAGCCGGAGACGGTAGACATAGCCAGGATTATAATAAATCTGATCAAGCAGAAGATCTGCAAAAAGCAATGGCTGATATTAATTAGAACTAAATCAGCTGATGTAATTGAAGAAGGTTTTATATTATATAATATAACAACTACATATATTTAAACTATCCATGCTCATAATTACCCAGAGTTGTTCCATCTTCAATATAAACAGTTCGTTCATAATTGTCTGATCGACCATCATTGAGAGTACTAAGTAACCAGTCGGCCATAGCCGGATAAATTTCGCCTGCAACCTCACCCATAGGATGAAATACTCCTTCGTAAAGCCAAAGTTCACTGGCCCCACCTAAGTTCTTTCTGAAGGTCACAATATCCGCAGGAGAACATAACTCATCCATATCTCCTGCAACGAGTAAATGAGGAACTTTCAAGTTTTTAGCAATATCTGGCAGATGATCCATATTTCTCATAAATTCATCAAACTCGTCTTCATTGGTATAACCAGTCATGTACATGAAAATTCTTTTAAAATTTGGCTGTGCTTGTTCAAATATAACATCAAAAGTCCCAACATTTGCCATCTGACCGCATACAGCTTTTATTCTAGTGTCGTGGGCACCGACTTGAACCCCCCATCTCGATCCCATGCTCATACCCATAACACCAAGACGTTCATTATCAACATCGTCACGACTAATAAGCCAGTCTATAATTTTAGATGCTGCTATTTGATAATTATCTTCAGTTAACCAAACACCATTGGAATTACACTCACCTTGTCCAGGGCCATCAATAGCGCAGACATTCATCCCACGCGACAGGTAATCACTCGTATATGGATTCGATACATCTTCTTTAATAGCATCCATTCCTGGTATAATAATTATAGTCGGTTTAGGACCTTCTCCCGGAGCTTTATGGAAGATAGCATGTGCACTTTGTCCTTCTGCAAATTCTACTGATTTTTTTATCATACTACCATCGGAGAGGTTAATTACCTTATCGTAACATTGGTAAAGTAATCTGTATGATGATTCTTTTTGTTCATTGCCGTGAACAGGAATAAGATGTTGCGCTCGTCCAAAACATAGAGCTGCTCTATGATAAAGCTGGCGAGCAGTAACTAATCTACCTTGTTTTTCGGCAGATTCAGCAATTTTCTGTAATGATAAAGCGCGTTTTTGCCATGCCTTAGGAAAAGACCTTCGGCCAGTTACTTTAGTATAAACTGCTTGCAGATCTTCTAACATAAACCCACGAGCCAAACGCGTACCCATTATCCCTGGGTGAAGTATATCCTCGTTGTCAGATAACATAAGAAAATTATCAAAAATCCAACCCTGATCGGCTCGTAACTGTGGTTTACTCATCTAATTAACTCCCATATTTTTACGTTTTATAATACTACTTTAATTGACCATTTATTAATAAGAAACAAAATGCACTTGTCCATCATGACTAGAGAAGTATAACAGGGCCAAATTAGGTGAGGACTTATGATAAAACAACAGAATTTTGATCAACGATACATATTAAATCTTTCTTGTCCCGATCAAATGGGCATTGTTGCAGATGTAGCAAGCTTTCTTGCGCAGCAAGGATGCAATATCTTGGAGTCGGCACAATTTGACGATGAACTTTCAGGACAGTTCTTCATGCGCACTGTATTTGGCACCGATGAATCAACACCAAATAAAATGAACTTAGAAGCATCTTTTGGCCCTATATCAAAAAGATTTTCTATGAAATGGCAATTACATGATCAAAGAAATAAACCTCGGGTTTTAATTATGGTTTCAAAGCCCGGGCATTGTCTTAATGATCTTCTGTATAGGGTAAGTATAGGCGCACTTGATATGGATGTAGTGGGAATAATTTCCAATCATCCAGATCAGCAATCACGTGCTAAATTTTATGGCGTACCTTATCATTATCTACCAATAACAGCTAAAACCAAAATCAATCAGGAAGCAAAAGTATTAAACATTATTGAGTCTACAAATACTGAATTAATTGTACTAGCTAGATATATGCAAATATTAACAGCAGAAACGTGTCAGAAACTTGACGGTCGTATAATCAATATTCATCACTCTTTCTTACCTGGTTTCAAGGGAGCAAAACCATACCATCAAGCCTATACAAAAGGTGTTAAATTAATTGGCGCAACAGCACATTATGTTACACCCAATCTCGATGAAGGACCAATAATAGATCAAGAAACTACTAGAGTGACACATGCCCAGACACCCGAAGAATTAGAACGTGTGGGGAGAGATTTAGAAAATTTAGTTTTAGCTAGGGCTGTTCGCTACCACGTAGAGCAACGCGTTCTTATTCATCAAGATCGCACAGTAGTATTTTATTAAAACAGAATTTAGAAACAAACTAATATCATATATTTACTAAAAAATAATTCGTTTTGACAATGTTCTATTTTATTTTGCTAAATTTATTGAATTCCAAACCCTATGTGGCGTTACAGGTGTATCAATATAATTCACTCCTAAGGAATGAAGTGCATCAAGAACAGCATTAACAATTGATGGGGTACTAGCGACTGTTCCACCTTCTCCAACACCTTTAGCTCCTAATGGGTTTGATAAACTCGGAACCGGACTAAATTCTACCTTTATATCAGGCATTATATCAGCACGAGGCATGCCATAATCCATGAATGACCCAGCAAGTAATTGACCGCTGTCACGATCATAACAGAGATCCTCAAGCAAAGCTTGACCAACACCTTGCACCACTCCTCCATGTATTTGGGCCTGAGCAAGAAGTGGATTAATCACCGTACCTATATCGTCAACTACACTGTACCTGTCAATTATTACAGTACCCGTATCTGGGTCAATTTCAACTTCAGAAATATGACAGCCATTCGGGAAACTAGGAACTTCTGCAGCAAATGCTCCTACTCCCTGCAAACCTATTCCAAGTTCTTCACTGGGTAAATGGACTGGCATGAAAGACATTTTAGCTACTTCTGTTAACGTCATATTCTTGTCTGTCCCAACAACCGAAAAGTTACCATCATTAAATTCAATATCAGAGGTGTCTGCTTCCATAAAATGTGCAGCAAATTTTTTACCCTTTAAAATAACATCATCTGCTGCTGCTTGCAGAGCACTACCGCCTACCATCATTGATCGCGAGGCATAAGTCCCACGTCCAATTGGAACTTCATCTGTATCAGCTTGAGTCAGTCGAATTGCATCAAAGGGAACATTTAACCATTCTGATACCATCTGGGCGAAACTCGTTTCATGGCCCTGACCGTGAGATAGAACACCAGACACGATCGTTATCGTACCACTTGGATCAAACCTAATTTCCATTCTTTCGTTAAAAATTCCAGTATTATCAACATAATACACAATTCCGCGGCCTCTTTTTAAGCCCTTCGATTCAGAATTTTTTTTACGTTCATCATATCCGTTCCAATCAGATAGATCCTGGCATTTTTCTAACGCTTTAACGTATTCGCCCGTATCATAAGTCCAACCTGTAACCGTGGAATGAGGCATTGCTTCTGGATCAATCAAATTAATTTTACGAATTTCAGCACTATCGACCCCAGTTTCCTTAGCGGCAAGGTCCACTAACCTTTCCATAATATAAACAGCTTCCGGCCTTCCGGCTCCTCTATACGGAACTGTTGGGGAAGTATTTGTAAAAACTGCTTTATTGGTAACATCCACAGCTGGGATATTATAAACCGTTGGTGCTAATTTAACAGCGAACAAGACTGGTATTGCCCCTGCACCTTCTATGTAAGCTCCAACGTTATGAAGCCCCTGCCAACGCAACCCAATAAACTTTCCATTCTCATCGAGAGCTAGCTCAGCATCAACCGTTTGATCACGGCCATGATCATCTCCCATAAGAGATTCACTTCGTGTTGCAACCCACTTAACAGGGCGTTCAATTCTTTTACATGCCCATGCAACTATAGCTTCCTCTGGATAAACATGCCCTTTCATACCAAATCCACCGCCCACATCTCCTGCAATAACTCTTATCATGCTCTCAGGTACATTAAGGTTTTGGGCAGATAGGCCCTGCCTAATCCCATGTACATTTTGAGTGCTCGTATAAAAATTAAGCCGGCCACTACTAGTATCGAATTCGCCCAGACATCCTCTTGGCTCCATTGTAACTGCATCAATACGGTTGTTATGGAGAGATAATTTAGTAACATGATGAGCGCTTTTAAAAGCACTGTCAGTTTCATCAGCGTTTCCTAGACGTAGAGTAAAACTTATATTATTCTCTGCTTGATCATAGACTTGTGGCGAACCATCTTTTACCGCATCTTGAGCCATCACTACAGCTGGCAATTCAGAATAATCTATGGATATCAGGTCTGCTGCATCGCGGGCTTGATCTTCGCTTTCAGCTATAACTACAGCTACTCGTTCTCCAACAAAGCGAACTCGATCAGCAGCCATCGGCATATGTAGTGTACGATAACCTGGAGGCCCCCCCATATCTTCAGGCATCACTCCTCCAGTTGGCCCCATCCCATCATCAATATAGTCTTGGCCTATTAAAACTGTAATTACGCCAGGTGATTTTTCAGCAACAGACGTATCTATTGAAATAATTTCTGCATGAGCATGGCTTGAATAAACAAATATCGCGTAACTTTGTCGGTGTAATGTCATGTCCGAGACGTACCGCCCCCTGCCTCTAAGAAAGCGTGGGTCTTCTTTTCTTTTAACTGATTGACCAATCCCAAATTGCATTTATTTTCCTTTTTTAGAAAAAATCATCGTGTATATAAGTTTTACTAACAAATTAAATAATCCATCTCTAATACGTTGTGTAAAACATATAGCACCTAAATTTTTAAATACACTTACAGCTAATTATATTAATGGCTGTTTTTTTCTACAAACCAAACTGAATCTGACAGTTTTAAAGAGTAATACACTATGAAATTGTTAGCCCCCCATCAACAGTTAAGATATGTCCATTAACATAATCGGCAGATGAACTAGCTAGGTAGGAAACTGCTTCAGCCATATCTTCCGGAGTGCCAAATCTTCCTAATGGTATTTTCGATATATTTGCCTTCCTACGTTCTGGGTCAGCTGCCATTATTTCTGCGCGGTATTTAGTTTCTACCGTTCCTGGAGCAACTGCATTTACCCTTATTCCATATTGAGCCCATTCAACAGCTAAATGTCGAGTAATTCCCGCCACAGATGTCTTAGATATGCCGTAAGGAGATACATTTGGTGTACCAATAGTTGAAAAAGTAGATGCTATATTTACAATACATCCCGGTTTCTTATTATTAATTAAATGCTTAGCAACATTTTGAGCCATAAAATAACTTCCCTTAACGTTTACAGACATAACTTCGTCCCATTCATCTGGAGTTACTTCAATTGCAGGCTTTGCAATAAGTAGCCCTGCATTATTAACTAAAACATCTATTCTACCAAAAATCTTAATTGCTTCTGAAACTGCATATTCAATACTGTCCATACTCCTTAAGTCTAGTTCTATTCCGGAAGATTGAACATCATTTTCAGAATCTATGGAAGAGAGAGTACTTGAGAGATCGTTAACGTTTAGTTCAGTCAAAGCCACATCAAATCCATCTCGCGCAAGTGTCTTTGAAATTTCAGCACCCAAACCATATGAAGCTCCAGTTACCAATGCTACAGATTTATTAGATATTTTTTTTGATTTCATACTCTATCCCTCTTCATTTGCTATTATGTTATTACTAAAGGATAGTATTTTATTGAGCAGTTGATTTTTTTGTAGGGACAATTCGCGTAACCACCATACCGTCTCGATCAAGTAAACCTGGTATTCGAGGGGCTATAACATTTTTCCAATGATCGCTTTCATATACAGCTGCATAGAGTTTTTCTCTATTTTTTTCATTTTCAAATCTGCGTAACCAAATATATATACTTTCATCTTCTTCACCTTTATAGGAGCCAGTAATAACCATCCCTTTAGAAATCTGAAAAGGTATAATTTCTGATTCCATAATTTTAAGCCACTCAGTCATTTTACCTGGCCAAACTTTGTATTGTCTTAACTCATAAAACGCCATAATGATTACTCCTATGATTAAATACTAAAACATTATCCTTGAACTTTTACATCCCGACAACCTTTCAAAGAGTACTAACGAAATGCCACACTTACCAGCAGCATCTGTATTATCAGATATTACCGTGCTTGATTTAACTCGGGTACGCTCAGGACCAACCTGTGTTAGACAACTAGCGGATTGGGGTGCTGATGTCATAAAAGTTGAAATTCCACCTATTCTAGAAGGAAATAGCGGACTTGCAAGCAATCGCAATGGCTCGGACTTCCAAAATTTACATCGTAATAAGCGTTCTCTTACGTTAAACCTCAAGGAAACTGAAGGCTTAAATATTTTTAACAATTTAGTTAAAAAAGCAGATGTAGTGGTAGAAAATTACCGTCCAGACGTAAAAAATAGATTAGGTATAGACTACGAAACCCTTGCTAAAATTAACGACCAGATTATTTTAGCGAGTATCTCTGGATTTGGCCAAAACGGACCATATGCTAAAAGACCAGGCTTTGACCAAGTGGCTCAAGGCATGGGTGGTCTTATGTCAATTACAGGGCTTCCAGGTCAAGGTCCTGTTAGAGCTGGAATTCCAATAGCAGATTTAACTGCAGGGATTTTTTGTTCACAGGGAATTTTATTAGCTCTTATAGAACGTCAAAAATCTGGCAAGGGACAATGGCTTCACACATCCTTGTTAGAGGCTCAAATATTCATGCTAGACTTTCAATCAGCAAGGTGGCTAGTTGACGAAGAAGTGCCATGGCAAGCTGGAAATAATCATCCTACAAGTATACCGACAGGGGTATTCAAAACTTCAGATGGTCACATGAATATCTCTGTAGCTGGAGGTGCTATATGGAAGCGCTTCTGTGAAGAAATGGGGCATATAGAGTGGATTGAGAATAAAGATTATATCGATTCCGAAGCACGATCTACTAATCGTGATAAATTAAATGCAGAAATAGAAGAATGTACAATTAAAGAAACCACTACAACTTGGATAAATAGGTTCAACAAAGCGGGAGTACCATGCGGTCCAATCTATAGTATGGACGAAGTTTTCTCTGACCCACAAGTAGAATCATTAGGTATAGCACAGAGCCTAAATTCCCCATTGTTAGGAGAACTTAAGTTTGTCCGACAACCAATTAACCTAACAAGAACCCCCAGCTCTTTTGTTGTTGCTCCGCCCGAAGCTGGCGAACATACAAACGAAATTCTTTCAGAATTAGGTTATTCTGAAGACGAAGTTCATGACTTAAAGATAAAAGGCGTTGTGTAGACTAAACACTAACAAAGGCAAAATATATAAATGATTACGGATCAAATAATAATCACTAAAGATGGCTCTGCGGGGAAAATTACTTTTAATAATCCCCAACGGCATAATGCAATGTCACTTGAAATGTGGCGCGGTGGGACCACGGCCATACAAGATCTCAGCAGTTCAGATAAAATTAGAACCATTAGTTTAAAAGGAGCCGGTGACAAGGCGTTTGTTGCAGGAGCAGATATTTCAAAATTTGGAAAAGAGCGAAACTCAAAAGATGCAATTGCTGAATACAACGATTCAGTTCGTATATTTCAAGATACTCTAATAAAAGCACAAATACCTACGATAGCTGAAATTAATGGTTATTGTATCGGTGGAGGTCTAGCAATTGCGCTCTGCTGTGATTTAAGGATAGCTGCAAAGAATTCGCGATTTGCGGTACCAGCTGCAAAACTTGGTCTAGGCTATGCAGCTAATGGAATAGAGCGATTAATGCAGATAGTGGGCCCTTCTTTTGCTATGGAAATATTTTATACAGCTCGACAGTTTTCTTCTGATGAAGCGCTAACTATGGGACTTGTTAACAGGGTAATTGAAAATTCAGAGTTGTCTGATTACTGCGATAACTATGTGAATATAATAGAGAACAATGCGCCTCTGACAATCAAAGCAGTTAAAACTGCAGTCAACGAAAACTTGAAATCCTATAGTGACAGAAACTTAGACCTGTGCGATGAAATGGTTGCTGCGTGTTTTAATAGCAAAGACTATATTGAAGGACAGGCTGCTTTTATGGAAAAACGTAAACCCGTTTTTATTGGCTCTTAAGTCTCTGACAAATACCTATATATTTCGGTAAAATCACTATTAGGTAATGCAGAATTAGTTTCTTTCCACAAACTAGAGACTGCGTTAACAATGCTATTAGGTGTTTTTGCCTTCATAACTTGTTCGTGGTATAAAGAAACATCCTTGGACATGAGAAGAGTGGTAAAGCCAGCGTCAAAAGTACCACTTAGCACTCTCTTAGGAAACTTGTCTTCTGTAGATGTATTACGACCACTAGAAACATTTAATACAGATAAAATTGTTTCCATTTCTAACCCATGCGAAAGTCCAAATATAGTAGCTTCAGATGTAGCCGCCATAGCGGTCGCAGAAAGAAAGTTATTAAGCAACTTCATTGCTTGTGCCTGGCCAGGATGTTGTCCTACCTGAATAACATTCCCTGCTATTATATTAAAAACTTCAGTAAGGTTTTCAATACTATCATCAGGTCCAGAACACATTAGCGCTAAAGTGGCTGCTATCGCACCAGATTTCCCTCCACTGACAGGAGCATCGATAAAAATAATATTTTCTAAGGCCAAACTACTACCAACCTTAACCGAAGTCTCAGGACCCGTAGTTGATAAATCTACTATTGTCTGACATTTACGGTTTACTATCTTGCCTATTTCTTGAGTAACCTCAATAACAATTGGACCGTCAGGAAGGCTTAAGAATATAGTATCTGCACCCATAGCTACATCTAATATGTTATTTGCTACACGCGCTCCTGCTGGAGCTCTTTCTGCCGTTCCAGCAACATCATAGCAAACAATTTCTATGCCAGATTTTGTCAAATTACTGCACATAGCAGCCCCCATATTACCAAGGCCAATAAACCCGTATACATTATTTGTCATAACCCTGACTCCTTTAGAGTTAAAATATTGATAATTTTATTTTACTGTATGTTTATAGCTAGATTCTATTATTGAATAGTGGATTAGGAGCAAATTAATGACAACACCACAAATATGGGACCTTTACGCAATAAAATATGGAACAATTGACGGACGGACTCGAAATGATAATTTTATAATGACAGATCCTCATGATATTTCTCCCATGCCTCTTGATTATTTTGTTTGGGCTGCAGTATCTGAAAATAAGACCATAATCATAGATACTGGTTTTAATAATACAGAAGCAACAAGACGTGGACGCATTTTACAGCGTAGCGTCACAGAAGGTCTATCAATGATAGGCATTACTGCATCTAATGTCTCAGACGTTATAGTTACTCACCTACATTATGACCACATCGGCGGCCATACAGAGTTTTCTTCAGCTAATTTTCACTTACAAGAAAGTGAAATGAGATACGCAACTGGACCATACATGTGTACACACACGATGAATCATTCATTTACTCCAGAACACATTATGAGCATGGTAAAGAACGTATTTGAGGGACGCGTTATCTTTTATGATGGAATTGGACAAGTTGCGCCCGGTATTACTGTTCATCATGTTGGAGGTCATACAATGGGACTACAGTTTGTCAGAGTATTGACTAAAAGAGGTTATGTGGTGCTTGCTTCAGATACAACTCACTTTTACGAAAACATGCGGCAGAAAAATCCTTTCCCAATTATATTCAATCTAGGAGACATGGTACGAGGGTACTCTGATTTACTAGAACAAGCAGACACTGAAGACCATATTATTCCCGGTCATGATCCAATAGTACTTGATATTTATCCCGCTCCAAATGAAAGGCTAACTGGCATTATAGCAAAGCTTGACGTTCAACCAAATTCCTGAATAAAAATAATTATATATTGTAAACATAACTAGTATGTTGTGAATATTAATTAGCGACGAAGTTCATTACTATATTGAATTAACTGATTGAATAGGGTTTTCAACAAATGATAGAGATAGATAATATAGACCACATAGGCATACGCGTTTCTGACAGAGATCGAGCAATTAAATTCTACAATTTATTCGGTTTCAAATCTGTCCGCGCCGCCGACAATGATGACGTCATAGTTATGAAAAACGATAAAAACGTCGAAATTAATATAATTTTTAACGCAAATAATAATAACAACAATAATAATATCTTGATGGACGAGGTAGAAAAATTTCCCGGGTACACACATGTAGCATTTCGAGTAGATTCGATAAAAAGCACAATAGAAAAACTTAATAAGAATAACATTAAAATAACCCAGGGTCCCGTCGCGTTTGGACAGGATGGTCATGTATCAGTATTTTTAAGAGATCCAGATCGCAACACACTAGAACTAAGAGGCAGAGCAGAAGATCTTTCAGCTCTTGGGGGGGTGGAGATATATGAGCCACTAAACTAAAATATCAAACAAACTAGATATAGTAGAGTTAAAACAACAGTGTAAGATTAAGGACTGGGATTATCTCGAAGATTCATATTGCCAGACGAATCGATTTAGACTTATTTCATTAAACATCTGGATCTCTAGAAACGCAGTTTCTACCGCATATGAACGGCTTCACTATCTCTCACAAGGAGCTACCCGACCTGCTAATGTACGGATTTTTTATCTCTACTAACCTTACTGATGGATGTTATTATCATGCAAACGGAACTGAAAGTGACCGGTACGTGAGTGAGGCCAAGTGATCGAGATCATCCCGGTCTATGTCGCATCGGGCATCTTCGCCGGCATCGTCGCAGCGATGTTCGGAATCGGCGGTGGTTTCGCTGTGGCACCGATCCTACTGACCTTGCTGACCTTGCAGCAAATCGGCGGTGAGCAGACAATGCACTTAACCGTCGGCACAACGCAGGCGGTCATCTTCGTAACCGCCTCATACTCGGCAGTGCTACGCTGGCGCGCCCACGACACCAACCCACGACTTGTGCTAAAATTCCTTCCACTGGTCGCGATCGGTGCGATCCTCGGCTCGACATTCGGCGGCACTCTACCCAGCCTGCTGCTCAAGGCGATCTTCATCTTCTTCATTGTCCTAACCATTGCACGCGGGCTGATGAGCAAACGCATCATCGAACTGCAGAGCGGCAGTGATCTTTCAGGCGTACGCGGCGTCGAATACTGGCTGTCGGGTAGCCTCTCAGGCTTCCTTGGCGCTCTGATGGGGCCGGGCCCAGCGGTGCTAGTGGCACCCTTCCTTCGCAAACTGTGCTTTTCCATGGCGACGACGGTGGGAACCTGCTCGACACTTGCTGCTTGTCTCGGTCTGTTCGCCGGAGGCGGC
>Ga0209403_10001037_pt1 | contig 37442 bp, 34 predicted proteins | sample ArcticOcean_MG_C_8_FD_187440 | JGI IMG/M metagenome (GOLD analysis project Ga0209403, IMG submission 187440) | Marine microbial communities from western Arctic Ocean - ArcticOcean_MG_CB11_86 (SPAdes) (version 2) | ecosystem: Environmental > Aquatic > Marine > Oceanic | place: Arctic Ocean...
GTCGGCCAGCGTATCGGCGCTGTTGGTGCTGATCGGCTCGCCGGCCTCGAATGACAGCGCGTAGGCGGCGGCGTTTTCGCTCACCACGCCGACGATTTCCGTTTTCAGGCCGAGCGCGTCGCGCGCCGATATGAGGCCACAAATGCCAGAGCCGAGGCCGATCGGCACATAAACTGTATGCAGATCGGGGACCATATAGAGCAACTCGAGGGCGTAGCTGGCCACGCCCTTTACAAGGGACATGTCGAATGAGGGCACGAGCGCCACCTCGTCATCGCCTGCGAGGGTCATGGCGTGCTCTAGCGCCTCCTGAAAATCATGGCCGTGCTCGATCAGTTCCGCACCGAAGGCCTGCATCGCCGTGTTTTTGCCGGGCGAATTGCCGTGTGGCACGACGATGGTGGCGGTAAGCCCGGCGCGCGCTGCGGCAAAGGCGATGCTCTGGCCGTGATTGCCGCGCGTCGCCGCGAGCACCCGCTTGGCACCAACTTGGCGCTTGAGCGCGTCCATATAGACTAGCCCGCCGCGCACCTTGAAGGCGCCGATCGGCGTGTGATTCTCGTGCTTGACCCACACTTCCGCACCAACCCGGCGGCTGAGCAGCGGCCAGCAGATTTGCGCCGTCGGTGTTAACGTCCGGTGGACCAACTCTCCCGCTGCTTGAAGCTCGCCTAATTCAGGTAATTTCATATTGCCTCCGGCGCGCACTATAGCGTCTGGCGTCGCGACGATCATGTTTCATTCGCGTACGCGGGCGGGTAATCTTGGAGCTTAGGAGGAGTCCCTGCATGGCGCAGTTGCCGAGCAAAGTCGATACCGGCTCGACGGAATTCGTGGAGAATGCCGGCGTGATGCAGTCTCTCGTGGATTGCCTCAACGCCACCCTGGAGGAAATCCGTAGCGGCGGCGGAGAAAAAGCCCGTGCGCGACACGAAGAACGCGGGAAAATGTTGCCGCGCGCGCGCATTCAGGCGCTGATCGACCCGGGCACGGAGTTTCTCGAATTTTCGCCGCTGGCGGCGCATGGCCTCTATGGCGGCGATGTGCCGGCGGCAGGCATTATCACCGGCATCGGCCGCGTGTCCGGGCGGGACTGCATGCTGATCGTTAATGACGCGACGGTAAAAGGCGGCACCTACTATCCGATCACCGTGAAAAAGCACCTGCGCGCCCAGGAAATCGCGGCGAAGAACCGCCTGCCGTGCATTTATTTGGTGGATTCCGGCGGCGCCAATCTACCGCATCAGGACGAGGTATTTCCCGACCGCGATCATTTCGGACGGATATTTTTCAATCAGGCGCGGATGTCGGCGGACGGCATCTCGCAAATCGCTGTCGTTATGGGTTCGTGTACAGCGGGCGGCGCATATGTGCCGGCAATGTCGGACGAAACCATCATTGTTAAGGAACAGGGCACGATCTTTCTCGGCGGACCGCCACTGGTCAAAGCGGCAACCGGAGAGGAAGTGACCTCGGAAGACCTTGGCGGCGCCGATGTGCATACGCGAATCTCCGGCGTTGCCGATCACATGGCGGACAGTGATCAAGCGGCATTGGAACGCGCGCGCGGCATTGTTGCGCGCCTGGGCGGCGCCAGTAACGGCATTCCAGATCATGTTCAGCCAACTCCGCCGGCGCATGACGCCAAAGAGATCTACGGCATCGTGCCGACGTCTCTGCGTCGCATGTTCAATGTCCGAGAAGTCATTGCGCGTATCGTTGACGGCAGCGAATTCGACGAATTCAAGGCGCGCTATGGGAAGACCCTGGTGACCGGTTTCGCCCGCATTGAAGGCCGCATGGTCGGAATTCTCGGCAACAACGGCATTTTGTTTTCGGAATCAGCCCTCAAGGGCACGCATTTTATCGAACTCTGCTGCCAACGCGGCATCCCGTTGATATTCCTCCAGAACATCGTCGGATTTATGATCGGCAAGCGCTACGAACAGGGTGGCATTGCTAAAGACGGCGCCAAACTGGTGATGGCGGTCGCTTGCGCCGCGGTGCCAAAATTTACCGTGGTAATCGGGGGCAGCTTCGGTGCCGGCAATTACGGCATGTGTGGGCGCGCCTATGATCCACGCTTCTTGTGGATGTGGCCCAATGCGCGAATTTCCGTGATGGGCGGCGAGCAGGCGGCCAGCGTCCTCGCACGCATCCGCCGTGACCGCATCGAGAAAGAAGGCGGCACTTGGCCCGAAGAAGAAGAGGCCGAGTTCAAAGCGCCGATCCTTGAGCAATATGATACTCAAGGGCAACCCTATTATTCCTCGGCCCGCTTGTGGGACGACGGGGTAATCGACCCAGTGGATACCAGAGCCGTTCTCGCCCGCGGTCTCGCGGTAGCAGCGAATTCGCCGGTGGAAAAGTCAACATTTGGCATATTTAGGATGTAATCAAATGCCCGAAGGAAATGTGCTTGTCTCCGTAGACTCCAAGGGTGTGGCCAAGGTCACGCTAAATCGACCCGAAGTACACAACGCGTTTGACGATGAGACGATTGAGCGGCTAACGCGTGAATTGCGGACGCTCGGCGAGGACGAAGATGTCCGGGTGGTGATATTAGCTGCCCGCGGCGAGTCCTTCTGCGCTGGCGCAGACCTCAAATGGATGAAGCGAACATCGGAGTTTTCTGAGGCAGAAAACTTGCAAGATGCCAGTGCTTTAGCTGAATTACTTCTAGTTTTAGATACGCTTTCGAAAACGACTATCGCGTTAATTCAAGGCCCGGCCTATGCCGGCGGTGTCGGCCTGATCTGTGCCTGCGATATCGCCATCGCTGCGCGCAGCGCGCGGTTTTCGTTAACCGAGGTGAAGCTCGGGCTTATCCCCGCGGTGATCAGCCCCTTCGTCATCAGCACGATCGGCGAGAGCTATTCACGGAGGTATTTTCTCACCGGTGAACGCATAAGTTCGACTGATGCGGAACGCATCGGGCTGGTACATGAGGTCGTGCCTGACGAAGCCCTGACGGTTCGCGGCGATACTTTTGTGAAGCTGCTCCTACAGGGTGGCCCGACCGCCCAAGCCGAGGCCAAGGCCCTAATCAAAGACGTGCGGGGGCATTCGCTTGAGGGCGAATTATTGGTCGATCTTGCGAAGCGAATAGCGCGTATCCGTGTATCGGATGAGGCCCAAGAGGGCATGAGCGCTTTTCTGGACAAAAGGAAACCAAGTTGGATTTGATCCCAATCGGCAATTAGGTAATGGCCCATTGTAAATCCCCTCAAGCGCCGGGCGGACGCATCCGAGTCATATGGCTCCCTGGGTGCTTACCTCGCATTAGCTCGGGCGCGCAGTCGCGCTTGCCAGACGGCGATGAGCGAGGTTCATCGTCTTCCGGTATGTTCCCTAATCCACGCTGCGCCAGTCCGGAGCAGTGATGGCACTTCATTTGCTCAAACTTGCGGTCGGAATAGAGAATATCGGCCATTTGCGCGCGGTTCAGGAGCGCCGGTTGGCCGAAAGCGGCAGCTTGCGCCATATCACGCGCTTCACGCCGCGACGCGCCGAGAAAGTGTTGGATGGTGGCTCTTTATACTGGGTGGTGCGTAATTTCATCCGTGTGCGGCAGCGGCTTATGGATTTGCAGGTTGTCAAGAATGACGAAGGGGGAGGGAGCAAATGCGCCTTCGTCCTCGATCCTGAACTGGTGCTGACCGTTCCGGTGCGCCGCCGGCCGCACCAGGGCTGGCGCTATTTTGAGGCTGACAGCGCGCCGCCGGACCTGGGCGCATCGATCGAGGAATTCGGCGACATGCCGCCGGAGATGGCGGCGGAATTGCGGGCACTCGGGTTATTGTAGGATCGCTCGAGGGCGATCATGCTAGGCGTCAATCAAGAACGAAACGTATAGGGGAGCATCATGGCTGGAACCAATTGGCGGATTACCGGAGATTATTTCGAGACCTGCAATTGCGATTATCTGTGCCCGTGCATCTATACCAACATGCAAGCGCAGCCGACGCATGATACCTGCATTGCCGCACTCGCGATGCGGGTTAATGACGGAAAGTTCGGCGATATCGATCTCGGCGGCGTAGCCTTTATTATTGCCATCTCGGTCAAAGGCCCGATGGCGAACGGCAACTGGACCGTCGGGCTGATCATCGACGAGAAAGCGAACGACGCGCAGGTCGATGCCGTTGGGCAAATTTGTTCCGGCGATGTCGGCGGTCCGATGGAATTGGCCGCCGCACTGGTCGGCAATTTTGCCGGCATCGAACGTGCCAACATCGAAATTGACAAACAGGCTATGTCATTCAGCGTGAAGGCCGGAGCGCTATTTGAAAATGCGGCGGTGGGAACAGCCAACGCGCATGACCCAAACGTGCCGATCTTTATCGATAATACCGCGCATCCAGCGAATAAACGGCTCGCTCTGGCCACCGGCACCAAGAGCCACTTGCACGCGTTTGGCATCGACTGGGACGATGATGCGGGCGGACATAACGGTCATTTCGCGCCATTTGATTGGGCCGCCGCATGACGCAGAAAACCGGGCAACGCAAGGGCGCCAAGAGCTATACCGATTGGCGCATCAAGGGCCCGGAATTCGGCAGTTGCAACTGCGCCTGGGGATGCCCGTGCCAGTTCAATTCCTTGCCGACATACGGCGATTGCCGGGGCTTGGCAGTGATGCATATAGACGAAGGCTATTTTGGCGATGTGCGATTGGACGGCCTCAATTGGATCACCCTTTATGCATGGCCGGGAGCGGTGCATGAAGGCGGCGGCGAAAAGCAGAATATTATCGATGTGCGCGCCGACGCCGCCCAGCGCGACGCAATTGTGGCTCTTCAAACCGGGGACCATAGCGAGCCCGGCGCCACCGTGTTCAATGTTTTCGCCAGCGTCATCGATACCACCCATGAACCGCTGTTTGAGGTGATCGATTTTGACATCGATGTTGCGGCGCGAACGGCGCGGGTGAACGTGCCGGGCTTGGTGCAATCGAATGGCACGCCGATCCGCAATCCGGTGACCGGCGACGAACACCGTGCCCAGATTGTCATGCCCGGGGGCTTCGAATTTACCGAAGCCGAGATGGGCAGCGGCACCACCCAGGCCAACACCGCGATCACGCTGGATTTTGCCGATAGCTACGGCCAATTCGCCATGATTCACATGACGCCCGAGGGCCTCGTAACCTAGGCGCGGCCGATAGGGCGCGGCGGCGGCAGAATGCTAATAGATGTTCTGAAACGCGACCGATTGGTCGTCCTTGGCAGCTTGCTCGTACTGGTCACGCTGGCCTGGGCCTATCTGATCCATTTGGCGCTCGCCATGAGCGATGGCGCGGCCATGGGCGATATGGGCGATATCGCCATCAAGATGAAGCCATGGACCGTGGCCGATGGTCTCCTGATGTTCGTGATGTGGGCAATCATGATGATGGCCATGATGTTGCCCAGCGCCGCGCCGATGATATTGATTTTCGCCCGCGTCAACGCCAGGCAGCGCGAAAAGGGCAACGCCTATATTCCGACCGCCATATTTGCCGCCGGTTATCTTGTCGTATGGAGCTTGTTCAGCCTGCTCGCCACGGCAGCTCAGTGGGGCCTGCAAAATGCGGCGCTGCTGTCTCCTGGGATGGTTGGCACCAGCATGTATTTCGGTGGTGCCTTATTCGTTGCCGCCGGTCTATATCAATGGACGCCGTTGAAGCAGGCGTGCCTTAAACATTGTCGCTCGCCGGTTGAATTTATCATGCATCATTGGCGCCCGGGAACCGCCGGCGCATTCCGTATGGGGTTGGGACACGGCGCCTTTTGCCTGGGCTGCTGCTGGTCGGTTATGGCTCTGCTCTTCGTCGGCGGTGTGATGAATTTGATTTGGGTGGCGGTCATCGCGATTTTCGTGGCGGTAGAAAAAATATTTCCGCACGGCCCCTGGGTGGGGCGTTTCACCGGTCTGGCGATGATTGCGGCTGGCGGATATCTGATCGCGTGATCTGCGAGGCGCCGCCGTCCAGATCGGCCTGAGCACATATATGAAGGGTGAATAATTCGGCCTCATCCGTCACATTGTCCGCTGCAGTTCCAGCCAAAGCATCAGCGAGGACATCCCGTGAGCAATAAAGCCAAGGCACTTCCGCTTATTATCGATTGCGATCCCGGGCAAGACGACGCCATCGCGTTGATGTTGGCGATGGCGTCGCCCGACGAACTCGATCTACTTGGAATTTGCGCGGTTGCCGGAAACGTCCCGTTGATTCTGACCGAAGCCAATGCGCGGCGCATTCGTGACGTTTCGGGCCGGCCTCAAATACCGGTCTTCGCCGGCTGCCCAAGGCCAATGGTGAAAATCCTGGAGACCGCCGAATATGTGCACGGTAAGAGCGGTATAGATGGCGCCGGGCTGCCAGACCCGAGCCGCCCAGTGGAAGCCGCGCACGCCGTCGATTGGTTAATCGATACGCTGCGCCACGCCGATGATCCGATTACCGTGGCGACGCTCGGGCCGCTTACCAATATCGCCATCGCCATCGTGATGGCGCCGGATATCGTCGAGAACATCAGCGAGTTGGTCTTGATGGGGGGCGCGCTTTCGCTCGGCAATATCACGCCGGCCGCTGAGTTCAACATTTACTCGGACCCACACGCGGCGCATATCGTTTTTGAGACGGGTATTAAATTGACGATGATCGGCCTCGATGTCACCCACCAGACGCGCGCAACGCCCGAGCGCCTCGAGGCGATTCGGACGATCGGCAATCCGGCGGCCATCTGCGTTGCGGGTATGCTCGATTTTTACGGCGCACAATATATCGAGACGTTCGGCGAAGGGGCACCACTACACGACCCCTGCGTCATTGCCTATATCCTCCGGCCTGACTTGTTCACAGGCCAACAGATGCGGGTCGATATTGAAATCTCCAGCCCGCTGACGATCGGGCGTACGGTCTGCGACGTCCATGCCCGTGGCGGCCAGGCGGCAAACGCGAATGTGTTGGAAAAAATCGATGCGGATGGGTTTTTCGCATTGCTCGGGGAACGTCTGGCTCGCCTGCCGAAAACCGGCTAACCCTCTGAGCCAATACACCAAAGAAACCCTTTCTTAACCAATTAAGCGGCATTATCGCAAAGAGCGCGATGAAGGGTGTATGTCCGGTAGGGTAATTGCCGGTGTGCAAACGTCTTCAGAGCTGCGGGAAAGGTGACCAAAACGCCCTCGGTCCTCAGTGGATCGGGCCTCCAAAGGATCGATGAACATGGAAAACCCAAATGTCTTTGAAGTCCAAACCCTCAAAGATGGCCGCTGGATGATCGAGCAGCGTTGCCGCAACGAAGAGGAAGCTGTCGCGGAAGCCAGGGATCTATTTGATTCCCGCCACTTCCAATCGGTAAAAGTGGTACGAGAGGCGTTTGACCAGGCTGCAAAGCTTTATCGCGAGACGACCGTTTTCAGTCTGCCTAACAGCAATGGCGATGCCAGCAGCCCGATGTTGTCCGAGGCGAAAGAAAAAACCGAATCAGCGCCCAAAAGGGTGGTGAAACGTACCGTAGTGAAACCACAAAAACGTTCTTTCCTCGACTTCTTCCGCGTATAGCTTGATTTACGCGGCGTCCTCGCCGCGTTTATTCTTCTTTTATCCAGCCCAACGCGAGGCCGAGCCGGCGCCGCCAATAGCGACGCCCATTGGCACTTGCCCGTCTTTTCCTTTGGCACCCCTTGAGACGACGCTTTAAGCCCTCTATCTACCTGCTAGCAATGCCGTTAGAATCGTAGGTGGAAAAGAGAACAACTGCATGTCAGAGCGGAAAAATAGGCTACCGTCCGAAGGCAAGCAAGCCACTTCGGACATCGATAGATTCCTGAATAAGGTTGCCGCGACGCCCGCGCCGGTCGGCGGACAGGGCAGGGGACGCTTGCTGTTTGCCATGGACGCAACCGCCAGCCGCGAACCAAGCTGGGACCATGCCTGCCAAATCCAAGGCGAAATGTTCCAGGCCACCGCCGCACTCGGCGGCCTTTCAGTGCAGCTGATCTATTACCGCGGGTTCAATGAATTCCGCGCCACCAAATGGCTCGATAATTCACGCGCTTTGGTTCGTCATATGGGCGCTGTTTATTGCCTCGGGGGGCACACCCAAATTCGCAAAGTTCTGAAACATGCGATCCGTGAGGCCAAGCGCGATAAATTAGGCGCGCTGGTGTTTGTCGGCGATTGCATGGAAGAGAATGTCGACGATCTATGTGCGATGGCGGGCGAGCTTGGCCTGTTGAAGGTGCCGGCTTTTATGTTCCATGAAGGCGGCGAACCACAGGCATCACTGGCGTTTCGCCAAATAGCCCGACTCTCCGGCGGCGCGTATCTGCAATTCGACGCGCACAGCGCGGCGCAGCTCAAGAGCCTTCTCGCCGCGGTGGCGGTTTATGCGGCGGGCGGACGGCGGGCGCTGGCTAAATTCGGTAAACGCCAAGGCGGCGCCGCCTTACAAATTTCGCATCAGGTCAAGTAAACTTGAGCGCTGTCAGGCACCCCGGAGGAATTAGCTAAAGCATGGTAAAATATCTATTATTCGGCGTCGCGCTATTGGTCGCCGTTCTGCTGATCGCCCGCTGGTTCGAGAGCGCCAATACGTCGCGCCTCGCCAAGGCCCTGAAGTGGGGCTTTATTGGTCTTGGCGGCGTCGTTGCTATCTTTCTCGGCGTGAGCGGCAAGATGCAGTTGGCCGCGATCCCCTTGGCTCTAATATTCCTGCCGCTCCTGCTTCGCGGCATGCGCGGCGGCGGAGCCGGGCAAAGCGGGACGCCCTCACTCGGCAAGCAATCCGAAGTCGAAACCGATTATTTGCGAATGATGCTGGACCATGACAGCGGTGAAATGGACGGCATGGTGCTGCGCGGAACATACCAGGGGCGCGAGCTGCGCGAACTTTCACAGGCCGAACTTCTCGATCTCTTGGACGTGTGCAATGCCCATGACGAGCAATCCGCGCGGCTCATCGAAAGTTATATCGACAGGGTCTTTGGCGAAGATTGGCGAGACGGTGAAAGCGCCGGCCAAGGCAGGCGAGCGGCGCGTAGCTCGGCGGCGCCGATGAGCCGCGACGAAGCGTTTGAAGTGCTCGGTCTCGCGCCGGATAGCAGCGAGACGGAAATTCGCGAGGCCCATCATAAGTTGCAACTCAAGAATCACCCGGACCGGGGCGGATCCGATTACCTGGCGGCAAAGATTAATCAGGCCAAAGAAGTCTTGTTGGGCGGCAAATAACGCAGTTCTTTAGACTTCGCGGATGCTGGGCGAAAGCCTTGCCGGATGGCGAAAAAGATGAGAAACACTGCGCTGGTCCAGCGCCGAAAAGATCAAAGACCAAGGATTAACTGTGCATGATTAAGCCGGTAAAGAAGGCAGTATTTCCTGTTGCCGGCCTAGGCACGCGATTTTTACCGGCGACCAAGGCGATGCCCAAGGAAATGTTGCCGATCGTCGACAAACCGCTCATTCAATATGCAGTGGAAGAGGCGGCTGCGGCGGGGATCGAAGAGTTTATTTTCGTCACCGGGCGCGATAAAAGCGCGATCGAGAATCACTTCGACCATGCCTATGAACTTGAGGCCGTGTTGGCAGCACGCGGCAAAACGGTCGAGCTGGAAGAAGTCACAAATATCATCCCAAAGGCCGGCGCGCTCAGCTTTACCCGCCAGCAGGAGCCGCTGGGGCTAGGCCACGCGGTGTGGTGCGCGCGCAATCTGGTGGGCGACGAACCGTTTGCGGTGCTTCTCGTTGACGAACTCGTGCTGTCGCAGACGCCGTGTATGAAGCAAGTGGTCGATGTCTATAATGAACGCGGCGGATGCGTCTATGCGCTCGCCGAAATTCCCAATGAACAGTCTAATAGATACGGCATCGTCGATGTTGCGGCGGACGATGGAAAAATCATCGATATCAAGGGAGTGGTGGAAAAACCCGCACCCAGCGAAGCACCTTCCAACCTCAGCATTATCGGGCGCTATGTATTGCAGCCCGAAGTCTTCAACTATCTCGAGCGGATGGAGAGCGGCGTCGGTGGCGAAATTCAACTAACCGATTCATTGGCCAAACTGATTGATGACGGGATCGCTTGCCATGGCCTGCGATTCGAAGGGCGGCGCTTTGATTGCGGCGCCAAAGCAGGGTTTCTCCAGGCCAACATCGCCTTCGCTCTCGAACGTGACGATCTGCGCGACGACCTTATGGCGTTTCTCGAGAATCCGTCCGCTTCGTAAATAAGATCTAACAGGAAATCATCATGCATGTTGCCATGATAGGCACCGGCTATGTCGGCCTCGTCTCCGCTGCTTGTTTCTCCGAGTTCGGCGTTGACGTCGTCTGCGTCGATAAGATGCAGGACAAGATTGACGGCCTCAAGGCCGGGCAAATTCCAATTTTTGAACCTGGGCTGGAGGATCTCGTCAACCATAATGTCGCCGCCGGCCGGCTGAGTTTCACCACCGATATCGCCGAGGCGGTGCCACAGGCCGATGTGATCATGTTGGCGGTGGGAACGCCCAGCCGGCGCGGTGACGGCCATGCGGATCTTTCGTTTGTGTACGCCGCGGCCGAAGAGATCGCCGAGGCGATGAATGGATATTCGGTCGTAGTGACGAAATCCACCGTGCCTGTGGGCACCGGTGACGAGATCGCCCGCATCATACGCTCGCGCCGCCCGGACGCGGAGTTCGACATCGTCTCCAACCCCGAGTTCCTCCGAGAGGGTGCGGCGATCGCGGATTTCATGCGCCCGGACCGCGTTGTTGTCGGCGTCAAATCCGAACGCGCGAAAGCGCTGATGGCGGAACTCTACCGCCCGCTTTTTCTGATCGAAACACCGGTGGTTTTTACCGGAATCAAAACCGCTGAACTGATCAAATATGCCGCCAACACCTTCCTCGCCACCAAGATCACCTTCATTAATGAGATCGCCGATATTTGCGAAAAGATCGGCGCTGACGTGCATGATGTTGCCAAGGGGATCGGCTTGGATGGCCGTATCGGCAACAAATTCCTGCATCCCGGCCCGGGTTATGGCGGCTCGTGCTTTCCCAAGGATACGCTCGCTTTCGTGCGCATCGCCCGCGAGTGCGGCGCGCCCAGCCATATCGTCGAGGCGGTGGTGGAGATCAATGAAAAACGCAAGGCGCGGATGGCGGAGAAGATTATCGCGGCCAGCGGCGGCTCGGTCGACGGCAAGCGCATCGCCGTGCTTGGCGTTGCCTTCAAACCCAATACCGACGACGTCCGCGACAGCGCCAGCCTGACGATTATCCCGGCGCTGCAGCAAGCAGGCGCCTCGATCCACGCCTATGATCCCGAAGCCATGGCGGAAGCCGAACAATTGCTGCCGGATGTCACCTGGTGCCCGAATGCATATTCGGCCATGCAAGGCGCAGACGTCCTGGTTATCCTGACCGAATGGAATGAATTCCGCGCTCTTGATTTGGATCGAGTGAAACAGGTGCTTGCCAGCCCGGTGATCGTCGATCTGCGCAATATCTACGAGCCCGGTGCCATGGCCGCAGCCGGGTTTGAGTATTTCAGTGTCGGCCGCCCGACGCCTAATACTTCCGCTGCCGACGCATGAACGCAGGTCATCGCTTCGACCCCACGATTTTGCGCGAATACGATATTCGTGGCGTCTTCGGACGCACCCTCGACCGCGGCGATGCTGAAGCCATCGGCCGCGCTTTTGCCACCATCGCAATGCGCGACGGCGCCGCCAAAATAATTTGCGTCGGCTATGACGGGCGTGTCAGTTCTCCGCAATTAGAGGCGGCGCTGATTGCCGGCCTCAACGCCGCGGGCGCTAATGTGATCCGTGTCGGACTGGGGCCAACGCCGATGCTTTACTATTCGGTTCACAGCCTCAACGCCGATGGTGGCATCATGGTCACCGGCTCGCACAACCCGCCGGACAATAACGGTTTCAAGTTTATGCTCGGCAAGAGCTCCTTTTTCGGCGCCAGCATTCGGGAACTTGGCGCGCTGACTGGAGAGGGCGCCTACCGCGAGGGCAGAGGGACACAGCAAAACGACCCGATGCTGGAGCGCTATGTAGACCGTCTGTCGGAGGAAAGCGCGTCGCTGTCGCCGCTGAAAGTAGTCTGGGACGCCGGCAACGGCGCGGCGGGAGAGGCCATGGCCCTGCTCACCGCCGATTTACCGGGTGAACATATTCTCCTCAACGAGCGCATCGACGGCAGCTTTCCGGCCCATCATCCCGACCCAACGGTGCCCGAAAACCTAGCCCAGCTCATTGCAGCGGTGCGCGCCGGTTCGTGCGATCTCGGCATTGCCTTTGACGGCGACGGCGACCGCATTGGTATTGTCGATGGCGATGGTGAAATTTTATGGGGCGATCAAATTCTCGCGTTGTTGTCGCGCGAGGTGCTGCGCAAGCAACCCGGCGCGACAATAATTGCCGACGTCAAAGCGAGCCAAGTGTTGTTCGACGAGGTCACGCGGCTCGGCGGGACACCCCTCATGTGGAAGACTGGGCATTCTCTGATCAAAGCCAAAATGGCGGAAACTGGCGCGCCCTTGGCGGGAGAAATGAGCGGCCACATATTTTTCGCCGATCGCTATTTCGGTTATGACGACGCACTCTATGCCGCCGTTCGGATGCTCGGCGTGATCGCCGAAGAGGGGCAGAGCCTGGCGGCGCTCCGCGCCTCCCTACCAGAGCGCATCAACACACCGGAGCTACGATTTTCCTGCGACGATGCGCGCAAGTTCGACGCTATCGAGGAGGTCCGCCAGCGCCTCGCGGCGAGCGACGCCGATGTGAATGCGATCGACGGCGTACGGGTCAACACCGACGATGGGTGGTGGCTGTTGCGTGCCTCGAATACGCAGCCGGTGTTGGTCGCGCGCTGTGAAGCGAAAGATGTGGTGGGCTTGGCGCGCCTGAAAAATGCGCTGGTGGACCAATTGAACGAGAGTGGCATTCAGCCACCAGACTTCTAGGAACATGACGGGGGGAGCAGACTGTGGGTAACGAAATTTGTGCGATGTCCGCCACCGAGTTGTTGGCCGCCTATGATTCGGGTGACCTGTCGCCAGTGCAAGCGGCCGAGGCAGTACTCGAGCGAATTCATGACCTCAACGACGCCTACAATGCCTTTTGCTTGATCGACGATGACGGCGCCCTAGCGGCGGCGCGGCGTTCGGAAAAGCGCTGGCTTGCCGGCGCACCCGAAGGGCGCCTCGATGGCGTGCCGGCCTCTGTAAAAGATCTGGTCCTGGCCAAGGGCTGGCCGACTATGCGGGGCTCCAAAACCACGGCACGCGAACAGCCATGGGTTGAGGATGCACCAGCCGTTGCCCGCCTGCGTGAGCACGGCGCCGTGCTGCTGGGCAAGACCACGACACCGGAATATGGCTGGAAAGGGGTCACCGATAGCCCGCTGACCGGCGTGACGAAGAACCCCTGGAATACTGCGCACACACCCGGCGGCAGCAGCGGCGGCGCCGCAGTGGCCGCATTGTGCGGCATGGGGCCGCTTCATATCGGCACAGACGGCGGCGGATCGGTCCGAATTCCTTCTGCGTTTAGTGGCATCTTCGGTATCAAAGCGAATTTCGGCCGTGTGCCGGTTTATCCGGCCAGTCCGTTTGGCACTTTGTCTCATCTTGGCCCGATGACCAGAACCGTCGAGGACGCGGCGTTAATGCTGACCGTTATGGCGGAGTCAGATACGCGTGACGCGCATGCCCTGCCGTTCGACGCGCGCGATTTCGGCGCCACTCTTAAGGGCGGCATCAACGGCATGCGCGCAGCGTTCAGCCCGGACCTTGGCTATGCCAGTGTTGATCCGGAAATCGCGGCACTGGTGGCTGCAGCGGTAAAGTCACTTGCCGCGCTCGGTGTCGAGATCGAGCAAATCGACCCGGGGTTTGATAATCCGCAACACATATTCCGCTCGCACTGGTACGCCGGCGCGGCCTTTGTCCTGCGCGCGATGACCGATGCGCAGCGCGAACTGGTCGATCCGGGATTGCGGACGGTGGCCGAGCGAGGCGAGGCGATCACGATGGAAGCCTATCAAAAGGCCGTGATGGCCCGCAGCCATTTGACTTCTCACATGCGGGAATTTCACCAAAGCTATGATTTGCTGCTCACGCCGACAATGTCGTTGCCGGCCTTTCCGCTCGGCAGCGATACGCCGATCGGTCTCGACGGGTCCTCTTGGGATGATTGGAGCCCGTTTACCTTTCCGTTCAATTTGACCGGCCAGCCGGCGGCCACTGTGCCCTGTGGTTTCACCTCAGGCGGCCTGCCCGCGGGCTTGCAGATAGTCGGGCGGCACTACGACGAAGTGAGTGTTCTGCGTGCTGCCTATGCGTTCGAAGCAGCCAATCCGGAGCATAGTAAAACGCCCAAATTCTCAGCCGAATAACCTCTGATGCGGCTCAATGACAAAGAAAACGTTCCAATCGGTCGGTGAAATAAAAATACTGAATCAGGTGTTAGACTTGACGCGTGAATCTATTCTGCTTCATAAGGGAGAATCCCTGATTCGCATGAAAACCGACATTACAGGCAATTTGGTGGCGAGCAGACACGTAAATAGACGATCCGTCGCAGTGCGGCTTGTGGTTTCGTGCTGCGCCGTATTGTTGATTGCGATGGCGGTGTTGCTCGCGGGCGCCAAGTCAAGCGAAGCGGGCTACGCCTCAATTATTCTCGATGCCGACACCGGCGAAGTGCTGCGTTCACGCAATGCCGATACGCGCAACTATCCCGCATCGCTCACCAAAATGATGACACTCTACATGCTGTTCGAGCAACTCGATGCCGGACGCATGCAGTTGAGCGACAAGTTGGCGGCCTCGAAGCGGGCGGCAGGCCAACCGGCTTCAAAATTGGGTCTGAAGCGCGGCACAAAGATTACCGTCCAGCAGGCGATCATGGCGTTGGCCACCAAATCGGCAAACGATGTAGCCACGGTCATTGCCGAAGGTATCAGCGGCACGGAGTGGGAATTCGCAGTCGCGATGACCAAGCGCGCGCGTGAGCTCGGCATGAAACGCACCCGGTTTAAGAATGCGTCCGGGCTGCCCAATCGCAAGCAACTTAGCTCGGCGCGCGATATGGGCGTACTGGCGATGGCCATTCTTCGGGATTTCCCACATTATTATGATTATTTTTCGGCTAAATCTTTCCGCTACAATGGAAAAACCTACCGCACCCACAATAATCTGTTGAACAGCTATCCGGGCATGGATGGCATGAAAACCGGATATATTCGCGCCTCGGGTTTCAATCTGGTGGCATCTGCCGTGCGCAACGGCCGGCGCATCATCGCCGTAGTATTTGGCGGGCGCACAGCGAAATCGCGCGACCAACATATGGTCAAACTTCTCGACCTCGGGTTCGAGCGGGTGGCGCAGCGCGATCAGCGCGCGGGGGTGAAACAGTTCGCCGTTTTAAACAGCCGTAAGGTGCCCCTGCCGGTCTTCAAACCTGTCTTCACTGAAACGCGAGTGGCCAAGGCTGTCCACAGACCGCCAATACGGCGCGGCGAAGCTGGGCAATGGGCTATACAGGTTGGCGCTTATCAGACCGTCTCTGCAGCGGAAACTGCCTTGCGGGCAGTATCAACGCGGCTTCCCGATCTGCTCAGCCACGCCTCGGCCGCTCTGACACCGATCGAATTGAAACGCGGCGATATACTCTACCGCGCCCGTTTTCTCGGTCTCCTCAAAGGAGAGGCGAATGAAGCGTGCGCCTCCCTGAAGGCGGTGACCATGCCCTGTGCGGTTGTGCCCAATCCGGATTTCCGCCTGGCCGATCATTCCTCCTAAGCAACTTGCTTTGGCATGAGATCAAGAGTGAGCATGTCGTGGCCCGGACGAGCCCGAAAACTGTTCATCTTATGCTGCACTGTGCTGATCTTGGGTGCTTGCGAATATGTCGAACGACCGGACAATGTGGTCGAGCGGCGTTTCACATGGTTTAGCTATCTCGCCGGAGACGATTTGAAGGAATCGTGCCGCACGCACGGTCCGCCACGCTACCGCTTTATCTATAACGCGATATTTTCCGAGCAGGTTCGTACCTACGAGATAAACGGGTTTCCCGATGGCGGCGGTGGGATGATCGACGCTGAAATTTTATCATCCGAAGTCAGCCCCAACTTTCTTGTGCGGTTTCCGTTTTGGCCATGGTCGGGAGAGCGCGCGGTCGGTGAAATAAACGAAGTTGAAATGAATTTGCTACGCACGTCGCTTGAGGCCAGCGGATTTTCCGATAGTCCACCGGTTGGTGATGTCCTCGATTCCCATTCGTTTTATTGGCTGGTCAGTGCCTGCGAGGGCAAGCGCTTTCGCTTCAATGTTTGGGTACATCCTTCGCCTGAATTCGCCAATATTCGCTTCGCCAAGATCCTGCAACGACTTGGCGGCACGCTGGCCGAGCTGCCAGAGGCGCGCGATCTGCCGGCGGAGGAAACGGAATTCCGACCCAGGCCGGCAGTCGCGCAGGACATTGGTCTCGGATATTACCGCTTTTTCGCCGAAATCCTTCCCGACGGCCTGAGAGCCGCCGCTCAGCCCAAGTAAACTTTATTTGTTTAATTTGTGACTATTGTTACTTGGCGAATTTCAAACCCTCCCCATCTATTATTTATAGGTATGAACGACAAACATTTGGATGGAGGAAGATCATGGCGAGAAAGCGGAGTTCGGTGAGACCGGCCACTTTCGCGCTGGCGTTATCAACCGTCGGTCCGGCCTGGGCCGCACGTTTGGAAACGCCAACATTTGTATTGAGCCGGGGTGGGATATTCAAACGAGCAACACCTTACAATGCCACCAGCGGCATATTCGCGACGCTCCTTTGCACGATCGGCCTGTCGATTTAATTTGGCATACCGAGGAAGTTATTTGAGCTGACGAAGCGCATCGTTTTCGACGCGGATACGATAAAATAGTAAAGCGCCATTGAGAAGTGAGAAGACGAGCGCGAGCGGCCAAGCGTTGAAAATCAGTGGCAGCACCGCGATTTCTGCGCATACCAGCCAGTAGTTTGGATGGCTGATAAAACGGTACGGTCCGGCGCGAACCAGCGGCGCATCCGGCAGAACAATAATCCGGGTCGTCCAGCGCTCTCCCAAGCTAATTAGGATCCAAACGCGGAATAACTGCAACACGCCATAGACCGCGACCAGCGGCCAAATGACATTCTCCAGTCCGACAAATATAAGCCACAGGGCCAGCGCCACGAGCCAGCCGCCGTGCAAAAGCGCAAACAGTGGATAGTGGCGGGCGCCGAATTCTTTGCTGCCCTTGGCCAGCAATCGGCGGGTATTGGCACGTGCGTAAACAAGTTCACCGAGACGCTGCGCCAACACGACGCCAAGAATTATCCAGGCGGCGGTCACGCGCCTTCGAGAACCAGGAATCCAGCGGTGAAGCCCGGCCCTAAGCTCGACATCATGCGCCGTCCGCCATTTGTGCCGGCGCCATTTGTGCCGGCGCCATTTGCGCCACCGTGTTCAAGCGCGCGTTCGAGCACAAACATGATTGTCGCCGCCGACATATTGCCGTATTTGCGCAGCGTCTCGCGGCCATGCGCCAAGCCGCCGGTTTGCAAGCCGAACGCCTCTTCCAGAGCCGTCAGCACTTTTGCGCCGCCCGGGTGACAGACAAATTCGTCGATATCCTCGAGCGCGAGATCATTTTCCGCCAGAAATTCTTCAGCTGCCGCGCGCATTTTCGAGCGCACCAGGTTGGGAATATCGCGCGAAAACAGCACGCCAAAGCCGTCATCCTCGATGCGCCAGCCCATAATTTCGAGGGTATCGGGCCAGGTGTGCTCGCCCCAGGCCGAAAGTTCCGGCCCCTCCATCTCAGTGTTCACGACCGCGGCCGCGGCGCCGTCTCCGAACAATGCCGTGGCGATCACATTGCTCTTGCTGCGGTCGTTGAAGCGGAAGGTCAATCCGCACAGCTCAACCACGGCGAAGACGACATTGGCACCCGGCATGGCGCGCGCCAGGGCGCCCGCCCGGGCCAAGCCGATCACGCCGCCGGCGCAGCCGAGGCCGAATATCGGCAGGCGCTGCACGTTACGCCGCATCTCGAGACGTTCGACCAACAACGCATCCAGGCTGGGCGCGGCAATGCCCGAGGTCGAGGCAACCACCAGGGCGTCGACGTCCTCGATGGCGAGGCCGGCGCGCTCGAGGCAGCGAAGGACCGCCTGCTCAAGCAGATTTACGGCGTTCTCTATGAACAGCGCATTGCGCTCGGCGAAGCTGTGCTCTTCCAGATACCATTCGATGGGAACGCAGGAATGGCGCGTGCCGATAGCGGCATTCTTGAATACCGGAATCAAACGCTCAAAATCGTGAAACGAGCCCTGAAACAACTTCGCCGCGCCGCGCATGACATCTTCTTGGTTCAACACATGGTCGGGAACGGCCGTTGCCAGCCCGCCAAGGCGTGCGTTCGCTATTGTTGCGGTCGATACCATAGTCATGTTCCTGCTAGGCGCGCGGTTTGCGCATTATGTAGTTTATACCATTTATGAATTCTCGCCGCGAAAGCTTCTGTGCCCGCTGTCACTGCGATATTTTGCGTGCATGTCGATGGTAAAAAAATGCTGTAATCGCTGTAATTGCTGCGGTCGATATTACTATCGGCCTGATAAGGACCTATGAACGCGAAAAAAACCAAAAGCAATTCAACATCGGAGACCGGCGGCAAGGAACGCCCGGTCCTGATCAAGCCGGCGCGCAAGCGCGGCTTGCTGGCCCGTCTGCGCACTTATTTTCTTACCGGTATAGTCGTCTCTGCGCCGGTCGGCATTACGATCTGGCTGATATGGCTGTTCGTCGCATTTGTCGACGACACCGTGGTGCCACTCATTCCCGACGCCTACGACCCGTCCGACGTGATCGGCGTGAGCGTGCCCGGCATCGGCGTCATCATGGTGCTCCTTGTAGTCACCATCATCGGCTTTTTGGTAACCAGTTTTTTTGGCCGTTTCATGGTCAAATTGGGCGAGAATATGGTCTCGCGCGTACCCGTGGTACGTACGATATATGGCGTCTTAAAGCAGATATTCGATGCCGTATTGGCGCAATCGGAAGGCGCATTTCGCGAGGTCGTCTTAATCGAGTACCCACGCAAGGGCATATGGGTGCTTGGATTTGTGACCAGCGCCACGCAGGGCGAAGTTCAGCGTGTGACGGTGGAAGAAATGGTCAATGTTTTCCTGCCGACGACGCCAAACCCAACATCGGGATTCCTGCTGTTCGTACCGCGTAAGGACTGCATCACGATGAATATGACGGTAGAGGAGGGCGTGAAGCTGGTGATCTCGGGCGGCATCGTGTCGCCGCCTGACCAAATAGACCGATCGGCGCCCGAGGATGCGGACGATACGGCTGACCCGCAGAGCCAATCTTAGGCCGAGCGCAAATAACGCGCCGCAGCGTCCCGTTCAAACAGGTAAAGCAAAACCCGCAGGGCTTGGCTGCGCTCAGACTTCAATTCCGGATCGCGCTCCATAATCAGGCGGGCATCGGCGCGCGCTGTGGCCAACAGTTCGCCGTGCCGGGCAAGATCGGCGAGGCGAAGCTCCGGCAATCCGCTTTGGCGTGTCCCCAATAGTTCGCCAGCGCCGCGCAACTTGAGATCCTCTTCGGCGATGCGAAAGCCATCGTCAGTTTCACGCAGAATTTCAAGACGCGCGCGCGCAGTTTCGCCGAGCGGTGGCGCGTACAGCAGAAGGCAGTTGCCGGGTTTGTCAGAGCGCCCCACACGCCCGCGCAACTGATGGAGTTGGGCGAGACCAAAGCGCTCCGCATGTTCAATCACCATGATTGTAGCGTCAGGCACATCTATGCCGACTTCAATAACCGTTGTCGCCACTAGAACGTCGAGTGCACCGGATGCGAAATCTGACATAGCGGCGTCTTTCTCGTCGCTTTTCAGGCGGCCATGCACGAGGCCGACGCGAGTGCCAAAAATATTCCTGAGTTGGCCATGGCGCACTGCCACTGCTGCCAAATCGACGGCTTCTGATTCTTCGACCAACGGACAAATCCAATAGACTCGCGCACCTGATGCAACCGCCCGCTTGATACCGGCGACGACGTCCTCCAATCGCTCGATCGGCAACACGCGGGTTTCGATGGCGGCGCGGCCGGCCGGTTTTTCGAGCAAGCGTGAGCTTTGCAGATCGCCATAAGCGGTCAGCATCAGAGTGCGTGGAATTGGCGTTGCCGTCATTACCAACACATCCACCCCCTTACCCTTGGCAGCGAGAGTCATGCGCTGATGCACGCCGAACCGGTGTTGCTCGTCGACCACCGCCACCGCCAGATCGGAAAATTCCACCCCGCTTTGGAAGAGCGCATGGGTGCCAACGGCAATGTCTACTTCGCCCGCGGCGAGTCGCGCCAATACGGCTTCGCGTTCGCTTTTCTTGGCGCGTCCGGTTAGAAGGGCCACGGATACGCCGCTCTCCGTCAGCAGTTTCTCAAGTGTTGCAAAATGTTGGCGCGCCAGGAGTTCCGTCGGCGCCATCAATGCCGCCTGGGCGCCGGCCTCGACGGCGACCAGCATGGCGAATAGCGCGACCACCGTTTTGCCGCTGCCGACATCGCCTTGCAGCAGGCGCAGCATGCGGTGCGGTTGTCCTAAATCGGCCTCGATCTCCTGAATTGCCACTATTTGTCCGGCAGTGAGTGAAAACGGTAGTCGAGCGCCGACAATCTCGCGAAGGCCCCCATCGCCCTTAGTTTCGCGCCCTTTGGCACGCTGCAAAGAAGCCCGCAGAAGCGCCAATGCCATTTGATTGGCCAACAATTCGTCATAGGCGAGACGCTCACGCATATCCGTATTTGAGTCCAAATCCGCTTCTCCTTGCGGCTGGTGCGTGGCCAAGAGGGCGGTTTTCCATGCCGGCCATTGCTGCCTTGCGAGATAGGCCGGGTCGCACCATTCCGGGAGGTCAGGGGTGCGGGTGAGCGCCGCCTGTATTACTTTCGACAGCGGCTTCAAATTCAAACCCGCCGTCAACGGGTAGATCGGCTCCACGCTCAGCAGGTTTTCGATTTCATCCTCGCGCGCTATGTGATCCGGATGCACCAGTTGAATTTCGTCGCCGTAACGTTCCGTCCGCCCGCTCACCACACGAATTTCGCCAATTGGCAGGTTTTGCAGCAAATATTTTTCATGGGCATGGAAAAACACCAGAGACAGTTCGCCGCTTTCATCGGAACAGCGTACTTTGTAAGGCAACCGGCGCACTGCCGGTTTGTGGTGGGACTCGACCCGCACTTTCAAGGTGACGATTACGCCTGGCGGGGCGTCGGCGATTGTCGGCGAGAATCGCCGGTCTATGAGGCCGCTTGGAAGATGCCATAACAGATCGACCACCAGCGGCCCGGCACAATGCTCGATGGCCGCGGCAATGCGCGGTCCGACGCCGGGAAGAGTGCTCACGGGGGCGAAAAGCGGGTTCAAGATTTCCGGGCGCATGGCACTCGGAGGCTACCTCCGCACCGTCAAAGCGGCAATGGCTGACAATGAAGCGGGCCTCTCCTATTATCCCGCGCGAACAGCGCCGGAATATCCATGCAACATAGTTTAGAGACCCGCAGAAAGCGTCTGCGCTACCGCACCAACCACACCGGCACCCGGGAAACGGATGTCCTGGTGGGCGGCTTCGTGGCGGAATATGGCGATAGCTTGGACGGCGAGGCTGTCGGCGCTCTCGAAAATCTGATGGACGGCGCCCACGACCCAGAAATTCTCGGCTGGATTACCGGCCACCAGCCGATTCCGGAGCGCTTCCGCACCGGTACCATGGATCGGATCCTGGAATTTGTCAGAGAGCGGCACGGCTCTTGAATCCGGATAACCTGAGTTTGCGATCATTGGCGCTCGACCGACCCGGGCGCGTTGCCATCGGCGGCATGCCAGAGGGTTATGACGCACTTATATTGGGCCGGCTGGCCGCGCAGACCGCGCAGACGCCGCTGCTGTTCATCGCGCCCGATGACGTCCGCCTCGCCAACACACGCGATTGTCTTGCATTCTTCGCGCCAGAAGTCGAATGCCTGCTCATACCGGCCTGGGATTGCCTGCCCTATGACCGTATCTCACCGCGCAACGATCTGGTGAGCGAACGGATTTCCTCGTTGGTGACGTTGGCGGCGGAGGGGAACGGTCCACGCGTGGTGTTGGCCACCGTCAACTCGCTGCTTCAGCGCGTGCCGCCGAGAGAGGCGCTGGGGCGCGCCACATTTTCGTTACAGAAAGGCGCCGAACTCAGTCTCGACAACCTGTTTGCCTATTTGGAAAGCAACGGATTTACTCGCGGCGGCACGGTGATGGAGGCAGGCGACTATGCCGTTCGGGGCGGAATCATCGATATATTTCCGCCCGGCTCAGAGATGCCGGTGCGTCTCGACCTGTTCGGGGAGACACTTGAAGCGATCAAGACTTTCGATCCGTTGACCCAGCGAAGCGCCGGTGCGCTGGCCGGCGTACAACTCGTGCCGGTCAGCGAAGTGGTGCTCAACGAGGCGTCGATCGCACGGTTTTGCGCCGGCTACCGCAGCCAATTCGGCGCGGTCACGGATACCGACCCGCTGTTCGAAGCGGTAAATACCGGGCGCCGTTACCCTGGAATGGAGCATTGGCTGCCACTCTTTCACGACAAACTTGAAACCATCTTTGATTACATGCCGGGGGCGCCGGTCTTTTTCGATCAGCTCGCCCAAGACGCCTGTCGTGATCGCTGGGAGGCAATCGACGATTATTACCGGGCGCGCACGGAAGGTCCGGGCGCCGTAGCGGGTATGGCGATCGAGGATTACAAACCTCTGCCGCCTGAGATGCTGTATGTGCCCCTTGAGGAGCGCGATGCACGCCTGGCGGATCATCCGTTTGCGGTGCTTTCACCGTTTACCGCGGAAGCCGCACCGGAACGGCAGATTTTCGACCTTGGCGGGCGGCAGGGCAGGAACTTTGTTGCCGAACGCAGCAAGCTTGCCGGCGATTTGTTCGATGCGGTGCATGCCCATCTCGACGCTGAAGTCCGAGCTGGAAGGCGGATACTGCTCGCTGGATGGAGCGTGGGGACACGTGAGCGCATCGGCCGCCTGCTGGCGGAACATGGCGTTCAATCGCTAACCGCGGTCGATGATTGGCGCGCCGCCGAAAGCCTTGCCGCTGGCAGCGGTGCTTTGGCTGTGTTGCCGATGGAGCATGGCTTTACCTCGCCGGCGCTTACTGTCATCGCCGAGCAAGATATTCTCGGCGATCGGCTGAACCGCCGCCAACGCCGCCGGCGCGTTAAGGCGGCAGATTTTCTTGCCGATGCGTCTGAATTATCGCAAGGCGATTTGGTGGTTCATGCCGATCATGGCATTGGGCGCTATGACGGATTGGTGACGCTCGACGTCGATAACGCGCCTCATGATTGCCTGCGAATCCTCTATGACAGTGACGACCGGCTGCTTCTGCCAGTGGAGAATATCGAGCTTCTGTCGCGCTACGGCTCCGCCGATCAACCGGTTTCGCTCGATCGTCTTGGTGGCGCTGCCTGGCAAGCGCGCAAAGCACGGCTCAAAAAACGCGTCAAGGAGATGGCCGGCGAATTGATGAATATCGCCGCCCAAAGGGCGCTGCGTACAGCGCCTGTATTACAGGCGGATCAAGGCATTTTCGAGGAATTCTGCGCGCGCTTTCCGTTTACTGAAACCGACGACCAGGCTAACGCCATTGATGAAACCCTCGGCGATTTGGCGAGCGGGCGACCGATGGACCGCCTCATTTGCGGCGATGTAGGGTTCGGCAAAACCGAAATTGCGCTGCGCGCCGCGTTCAATTGCGCATTGAGCGGCAAGCAGGTCGCGATCCTCGTGCCAACCACGCTGTTGTGCCGTCAGCATTTCAAAAACTTCAGAGAGCGCTTCGATAATCTGCCAGTGCGGATCGAACAATTGTCGCGGCTGGTCAAACCCAGCTTGGCCAGCGAAATCCGCGAGGGTATGAAAACCGGCACGGTCGACATCGTGATTGGCACCCATGCTCTGCTCGGCAAGGCCATCGAATTCGCCGACCTCGGTCTGGTAATTGTCGATGAAGAACAGCATTTCGGCGTCGCGCATAAAGAGCGCCTCAAGAAAATTCGCGCCGCGGTGCATGTGCTGACGCTGACCGCCACGCCGATTCCACGCACCCTGCAAATGGCGCTGACCGGTGTGCGCGATATGACCATCATCGCCACGCCGCCGGTAGATCGTCTCGCAGTGCGGACGTTTATCATGCCGTTCGATCCTGTGGTGACGCGCGAAGCCTTGATGCGCGAGCATTTTCGTGGCGGTCAAAGTTTTTACGTTTGCCCGCGCATCGCCGACCTTAATGGCGTCGCTGAGCGGATTAGGACGCTGGCGCCGGAAGTCAAAGTGAGGATGGCTCATGGCGGCATGCCGGTGGCCGAATTGGAAGCGGCCATGGCGGATTTTTATGACGGCAATTTCGACGTACTTGTCTCGACCGCGATCATTGAATCTGGCCTTGATTTGCCACGGGTCAATACGATGATCGTGCACCGCGCCGATATGTTTGGCCTTTCGCAGCTCTATCAATTGCGTGGCCGTATCGGGCGCTCGAAATTGCGCGGCTACGCCTATTTTACCCTGCCGCCGGCACATAAGGTGACACCGACGGCGCGCAAGCGGCTAGAAGTGATTCATCGCCTCGACAGTCTTGGCGCCGGGTTTAGCCTGGCCAGCCACGATATGGATATTCGCGGCGCCGGAAACTTGCTTGGCGGTGAACAGTCAGGTCATATCCGTGAAGTGGGTATCGAGCTCTATCAGCATATGTTGGAAGAAGCAGTTGCCCAGGCGCGGGCCGAAGCCGACGGCGCGTCCGACGCACCGGTGGTTGAATGGTCGCCGCAAGTTAGCCTTGGCACGGCGGTGTTGATCCCGGAGAGCTATGTTGAAGACTTGGATGTGCGCCTGGCGTTGTACCGCCGCGTGTCACGCCTTGAAGACAGCGCCGAGATTGAGGAGTTTGTCGATGAACTGGCCGACCGGTTCGGCCCGGTACCTGAAGAAGTGCGTTATCTCCTCGATATCGTCGCCATCAAACGGTTGTGCCGCACGGCCGGTGTGGAGCGGATAGACGCCGGTCCTAAAGGCGCGGTATTGACCTTCCGCGAGGATACCGCGGTCAGTCCCGAACAGCTAATCGCCCATATCGCCAACCCTTCGCACGGACTCCGCCTCCGCCCCGACAACAAGCTCGTCGTCACACGAAACTGGCCGGTGGCGGAGCAGCGCCTCGAAGGTGTTCAACGTGTGCTCTCAACTTTGGGCAAAATGGCCGCGTAGATCTGAATTGCCGGTGCGGCGCTGCCACTACCTCGTGACGTCGGCAGCGGAATAGCGGCCCTACTCAGACCTATCGTCCGCCAATTCATTGACCTTAGCCGCCATGATGAAGTCATTCTGGTGCAGGCCCTTGATCTTGTGTGTGTAGAACAAAACACTGCAGTAGCCCCAACCGAAGGTGATATCCGGGTGGTGGCTTTCGGCTTCGGCGAGCGCGCCGACCTTGTTGACGAACGCCAATGTGGTGGCGAAATCGCTAAGTTTGAATTTGCGTCGAATTTTGGTGGCATCGTCGAGCAGTTCCCAACCCGGCGCGCCGGCAAGCAATTCCTGCGCTGACGACAGTTCCAGGGGCGCCACGCCGCCGCGGCAAGGAACGCAGGTCTGTTGTGTCAAATCCATGATCTCTCCTCCTAGAACCTCATATAAACCATTTTATGTTGCGTCACATGCAAGCTGTTGAGAGAATCGCCGCAACCGGCAGTTCAAACGCCGGAAGGGGTGTCGTCTGTGGTGGTTACATAATGGATGTGGCGGCGAAAATTGCCAGCGATACGGCCGGCGTCAGCCTGCCTCTTCGCGACGCGGCGGCGCGCAGCGTCACGATTTTGGGCTCCACCGGCTCTATTGGCCGAAGTACCATCGACCTCCTGCAACGGCACAAGGATTCCTTCACGGTAGAAGCATTGACGGCGCACAGCAATATCGAGCTGTTGGCCGAACAAGCGCGGCAAACCGGCGCTAAAATGGCCGTCACCGCCGATCCTAAACGCTACAAGGATCTCAAGGACGCGCTGTCGGGGACGAATATCAGTGCCGCTGCGGGGGCCGAGGCGGTAGAGGAGGCCGCCGCCCAGTCAGCCGACTTCGTGATGGCCGGAATTGTCGGCGCTGCAGGACTTGGCCCGACCATGGCGGCGGTTAAACGCGGCGCCATAGTTGGCCTGGCCAACAAGGAATGTTTGGTTTGCGCCGGCGAATTGATGTTGCGCGAAGTTGAGCACGCTGGCGCGACCCTGCTACCGGTCGATTCCGAACATAACGCCATATTCCAGGTATTTGATTTCGAACGCGAGGCCAGCGTAGCGCGCATTATTCTGACTGCTTCCGGCGGGCCGTTCCGCAGCGCTGATATGGAGCTTATGGCCAACGCCACGCCGGAGCAGGCGGTCGCCCATCCCAATTGGGACATGGGAGCGAAAATCAGTGTCGATTCGGCGACCATGATGAACAAGGGCCTGGAGATGATAGAGGCCTTTCATCTGTTTCCGGTGTCGGTGGCGCAAATCGATGTGTTGGTGCACCCGCAATCCGTGATTCACAGCATGGTGGAATATATTGACGGCTCTGTGTTGGCCCAACTCGGGACGCCCGACATGCGCACGCCGATTGCCTATTCATTGGCCTGGCCGGAGCGCATCAGCACACCGAGCGCCAAGCTCGATCTTGCGGAGATGACGACATTGACCTTTGAAAAACCTGATTTGCAGCGATTTCCTTGCTTGCGACTGGCGCAAGAAGCGCTGAACGAAGGCGCGGCGGCGGCGATCGTTCTCAACGCCGCCAACGAAGTCGCCGTGCGCGGCTTTCTCGACAAGAATATCGGCTTTATGGATATCCCGCGGGTCGTTGAAGCCTGTCTTGAACGCCATGAAACGGGTCCTGTGACATCGATCGATGCGGTCAAACAGATCGACGCTCAAACACGCATGGTCGCCGACGAAAAAATTGCAAAATTATAATGTTATCAATGGTTAACGACAGTTATATAATCTTTAATTTTAATGACGATTGATGTGACTGGCAGTGAAATGACCGGGCGGATGGCGGATCAAATCGAGGCCGGCGACGATGCACGGCAGTTGATCGACGCCAATATGGAGAATTTTCCCGTCGGCTCATTTCTCATCCCGCGCGAGTTTCGCCCGCACGTCCATGCTTTCTATATTTTCGCCCGCAAAGCCGATGATATCGCCGATTCGGCGGATATCGCGGCGCAGGAGAAAGTGGCACGGCTCGAGACGGCGCAACTCGCCCTTGGCGTCGATGAGACGGCCCTGCCTGATTGGGCGCTATCCTATCATCAAAGCTTGCTATCGAACGGCAACTCACCGGCGAATGGGCGCGATCTGCTTTCTGCTTTTATCCAGGACGCAACCAAGCTGCGTTATCGCGATTGGAACGATTTGATCGATTATTGCATGCGCTCCGCCGCGTCCGTCGGCCGGGTGATGTTGGACATTCACGGCGAAAGAGACGCGGATATCGAGGGCTCAGATGCGCTTTGCTGTGCCTTGCAGGTGCTCAACCATTTACAGGATTGCAAAAAGGATTATTTGGCTCTCGACCGCGTCTATTTGCCCGAACCGTGGCTCATCGAGGCCGGCGGCAGCGTCGAGGATCTGGCGCGTGACCGCGCGACACCAGCCGTGCGCCGGGTGATCGACCGCTGCCTGGACGAGACGGAAACATTGTTGCGGCGCGCCGAGACGATGCCGCGCAGCGTGCGCCGCCGCGGCCTCCGTTGGGAAAGCGCCTTTATCCTCAAGCTCGCCTGGGCTTTGGCGCGGCGGCTCAGACGGGAAGATCCCGTTGCCGGACGCGTCGAGGTGAGCAAAGCCGGCTGGCTGTCCTGCGGGTTGCACGGCATTCTTAGCGCATGGTGAGGTGGCCATGGTAGGCGCCGATCAGGCGGGACAACTGCCGCCGGATTTCGCCGGCCTGCCCATACCGGCAACAGACGAACCCAAACGCTACGTCGCCGACGTGACGCGCGCGTCGGGCTCGTCATTCTTTCTGCCGATGATGCTGTTGCCGCGGCCGCGCCGCGAAGCCATGTTGGCACTCTACGCATTCTGCCGCGAAACCGACGACGTCGCCGACGAAATCGAGGATTCTGTCCTCTCCAGCGCGCTAATCAAGGCCTGGGCGGAGGAGATCGAAGCGCTGTTCGCGGGGCATCCCAAACATCCGGTGAGTCACGCCCTGGTCACGCCGATAGAGCGCTATGGATTACCGAAGAGTCTTTTTCTCGACATTCTCGAAGGCTTCGAGATGGACCGTTCGGGCGCTATGCTGCGTCCTACCCTCGCCGAATTGGAGCGCTATTGTTATTGCGTCGCCTGCTGCGTGGGCCTGCTCTCGGTAGAGATATTCGGCTATCGCTCGCCGAAAATCCCCGATTTCGCGCTTCATCTCGGCCATGCGTTTCAGCTCACCAATATCCTGCGCGATGTGGCGGAAGATGCCGAGCGCGGGCGCATCTACCTGCCAGCCGAACTGCTCGCTAAACATGGGCTGGAGAACGTCACGCCGGAGGAGATCATTCATGCGCCCGGTGTCGAGGAAGTTTGCGCCGAAGTTGGTGCGATGGCGCGCCGGCGCTTTGCCGAGGCCGCCCGTATGATGCCGTCTTCGGAGCGCCGCCGCATGCGCCCGGCGCTTCTGATGCGCGGCGTTTACAAACCCTATCTCGACCGCATCGAGGCCGGCGGCTTCCGCGTCGACGGGCCGCGCATCAAATTCGGCAAAATGCAAAAAATGTCGATGGTGTTCTCCGCTCTCCTGCGCACGCTGTAGAACTAACGATCTTCAGCGATTAAGCGGGGCAGGATTTCGTTGTCCGCCCGCGCCAAATCCGCGGCGAAATCGATTTCAATCCACGGCAGGCCGGTGATGTCCTCGAAGCCGAAACGGCCTTCGGCTGAATCGAGAAGCACGTCACGGATGGCTTCCTCCATGTAATCTCCGCGCCGGCCATCGGCGATGATGCGCTGGGCTGCGGCCGAGAGATCTCGTGCAGCGGATTCGTCAAAGCGGAAGAAACCGACAGATTCACCGTAATAATCATGCGCCCGATCTAGGGTTTTGCGGAAATCGACCGGATGGCCGGCGGCAATCGCGAGCTTCATCGGCTCTTCGCCGGCTTCGACGTTGCGGTCCAACAAGAAGAGGTTGCGATGCGAACTGGCGATCAGCCGTTCCAGCATGCGCCGGTCGTAGAGCACGTCGCCGTCCATAAGAAAAATATCGCCGCCGCGTGTCATCGCATCCTCAAGCACCGCCATGGTGACAACGCTGCCTTCGCGGTAGTCGGGGTTATGCACTAGTTCCACATTTCCAGCATTGAGGCGCGCGAGCTCGGCCTCGATATGGGCCGTGCCATGGCCAACGCCGAGGGTGATATCCTTGATACCCACTGCGCCGAGTTGGGTGAGATGCCGTTCCAGCAGACTTTTGTTGCCGAAGCGCAGCAGGATTTTGGGCAAATTTTCCGCCGCTCCGCCGAGCCGGCTGCCAAGGCCGGCGGCGAAGATTACTGCCCGCATGACGCCCGCCCCAGGGCAGGAAGCTGTTGCGGCGCATGCGCTTCGTCGCGGATAATCATACCTTACGCTCTTAGCTCACCTCCTTAACCGGCGCAACCGCATCGCCCGTATCCGCATGACCGATCGACCGCAAACAGAACAAAGCCCTGAGACGGCGCTGCGCAAGGGGCCGTGGGACCAGCGCATTGCGCGCTTTTTGGTGCGTCCGCTGGTGCGCACCCGGGTCACGCCCAATCACATCACCACGCTGCGCCTACTATCGGGGCTGGCCGCTTGTGGCTGCTTGGCGTATGGCGGGACACCTCTAATCCATTGGGGGGCAGGGCTATTCGCGCTCTCAAATTTTGTCGATCACATGGATGGAGAATTGGCGCGCCTAAGCGGTAAAAGCAGCCGCATCGGTCATCTGTATGATCTCGCTTCCGATGTGGTGGTCCATATCTTGCTGTTCGTCTCGTTCGGTATCGGCTTGTCCGATTCCTGGCTGGGCGATGCCGCCTGGATCATGGGAATCGTCGCCGGTATTTCCGTCAGCGGCCTGTTCGCGCTGTTCCAGTATCTCGAAACCCGCATGGGGCAGAAGCAAGCCGGCCTTCCGCGCTACGCCGGCTTTGAGGTGGAAGATGTATTGTATCTGATCGGCCCGGCGATCTGGGGTGGCGGCCTCATTCCGATTCTTATTCTGGCCACCATCGGTGCGCCGTTGTTCGGCGCCTGGGCGCTTATCCGCTACCGCCGCGAAATATTCTGGCCACAAGAAAACGCATCCGAATGAAAACCTTGATCACCGGCGCGACCGGATTTCTTGGCTCCGCCGTGGTGCGCTTGCTTGTGGCCGAAGGTCGAGAAGTCCGCGCGCTTGTCCGTGGAGCAAGCAACTGCCGCAATATCGACGGTCTCGACATAGAGCGTGTGATCGGCGACCTCACCGATAGCGCTTCACTGGGAGCGGCAGCAAAAGGCTGTGATGCGCTCTATCACGTCGCCGCGGATTACCGCCTGTGGATTCCGAAACCCAAGGAGATCTATGACATCAATGTGGACGGCACGCGAAATTTGATGCGGGCGGCGGGCGAGGCTGGTGTGGCACGCATCGTCTATACCTCCAGCGTTGCCGTCCTCGGCCTCACCAAGGACGGGACACCCGCCGATGAAAACCGGCCAGTCGGCCTTAGCGATATGACCGGCCACTATAAGCGCTCGAAATTTCTCGCTGAAGAAGCGGTGCGCGAGATGATCACGCGCGACGGCCTACCGGCAGTGATCGTCAATCCCACCGCGCCGATTGGTGCGCGCGATATCAAACCGACACCGACCGGGCGCATCATCGTCGATTTCGTCAACGGCCGGATGCCGGCTTATGTCGATACCGGGCTCAATCTAGTGCATGTCGATGATTGTGCGCGCGGCCATCTGTTGGCGTTCGAGCGCGGCAAACTGGGGACGCGCTATATCCTTGGCGGTGAGAACCTGACGTTGCGCGATATTCTGCTCAACCTCGGACGGATTACCGGCCGCCCGGCGCCGGGCGTGCGCCTGCCGAACCGCCTACTCATACCGCTTGCCTATGTTGCCGAGGGATGGAGCCGTTTGTCCGGAAACGAAACCCGGCTGACTGTTGATTCCCTCAAAATGGCGCGAAAACGCATGTTCTTTTCTTCCGATAAAGCGGTTCGGGAGTTGGGCTTTGCGTCGCGCTCCGCCGAACAAGCACTGACAGAGGCTGTGCAATGGTTCGGCGAAAACGGCTATTTCAAATCGCCGGTCTCCTCGGCAATCCGATCGACGTAAATTCCTTGCTGATTTTGCCCAGGAACGGGGCATGATATATTCGCGCAATCAGCAAATTGCGCTTGGAATTGGCCGGTCATGGAACCATTTCAAAATTCAGAGGTCGAAGGCGTGTATCGGGCCTATTCCGACAGGCTCAGAGAAAAATTGATGCGATTGCGCCATCTCATATTTGAGACGGCTGCGGAGCTCGAAGATGTCGGCCCGTTGGAAGAAACGTTGAAGTGGGGCCAGCCGAGTTATCTCACCAAGCAATCCAAAAGCGGCACGACAATCCGCGTCGATCAAATCAAATCGAAGCCCAGGCAATATTGCATGATGGTGCACTGCCAAACATCATTGGTCGCGACCTACCGGGAGTTCTATTCAGAGGTTTTACGCTTTGACGGTAAAAGATGCATTGAATTCGACGTCGAAATGGACCCGCCTGAGGATGCGTTGCGCCATTGCATAGAGTTGGCGCTCACCTACCACCGCAACAAGCGCCGCGATCGGCTGCCATTTTGATCCAGAATGGGTCATACACAAGTTTTTCGCAGATTTTCGTTGAATTGCCATTCAGTCGCCGAAACACTACAAGCGCAATGAAATTTGAGTTGGAAGCGGGTCTTTTATGGCTGTAGTTCGGCGAATTCTGTTACTGACGGGCGCGTTATTCTTGGGCGCAATGCTAAGCGGCGGGGTAGCGGCGCAAGACTCCGGCAGCGTCTTGCATGAAATAGCCGCGGCAGGCAGGGCCGCCGACTTGGCGGAAGCACGTGCGGCCACGCCATCCTCCGAGCGCCGTGCTGCAGCAGCACGGTTGAGCGCTGCGGTTATATCGGCATTGGCTAACTATCCTCGGCACGCCACGGCCATCTTGCGAACCGCAATAGCAGCGGCGCCGCGTCACCGAAAATACGTCGCCACCACCGTTGTGGCGGCCTTTCCCGGATATAGAGATCTTGCCTGGCGGGAAGCCAATAACCCAGAATCTGCGCCACTTCTAGTGCGCGCATCGGCTGAGACGGGCGATTCTGGTGCGTCCGATACCTACAGTGATCCGATGCAGTCACACCAAGAATTCGGCTTGAGCGCCGTTGTTATCGGCGGTGGCGGACATGATGTCGGGGCGTTCGGCAACCGCAAGGAATCCGGAAAAGACGTCAATATGGAACTGCGATTCACGCCGTTTGGCGGTTGGTTGTGGGACTTTATACTATCTCCTGAGCCGCATATCGGCGGCCATTTCAATACTGACGACAACACCAATCAACTCTATGTCGGCGGCACCTGGATGTTTGATCTGGGCTGGGGGCTTTTTGCCGGTGGCAGCCTGGGATTTGCGCTGCATGACGGTGAAACCGAAACCGATTTGCTGGATCGCAAGGAATTGGGACTTCCCGTTCTGTTTCGCGAATCAGCGGAGTTCGGCTATCGGATCGACGAGCACCACGGCTTATCGTTTTATCTTGATCACATTTCGAACGCCGGCATTGACGAGAATAATGAGGGTCTGGATACGTTCGGCATCAGATACACATACCGTATTTAAACAATATCAACGGTTTAACCACAGGTTTGTCCACAAAATTAAAGCAAAATGCGCTTGCTCGATTCCTGAGTTGGTGTAATTTATAGCTGGCGCGGAATCGTGAAAAATAAAAATCGAGAAAGTCCTGCGCGCCACGAGGAGGGGTACTGAGCATGCCGGATACGCCATTACTGGATCGCGTGCATACGCCGCAGGATCTCAAGCAATTCTCGGTCAAAGAGATAAAACAGGTATCTGACGAGTTGCGCTCGGAAACCATCGACGCGGTTTCCGTAACCGGCGGCCATCTTGGCGCGGGTCTCGGCGTGGTCGAACTGACCGTCGCGCTGCACTATGTATTCAACACGCCGCACGACCGCCTTATTTGGGATGTCGGCCATCAGGCCTATCCGCATAAAATTCTGACCGGCCGGCGCGAGAGTATCCGCAGCCTGCGTCAGCCGGGCGGGCTCTATGGCTTCACCAAGCGCAGCGAGAGCGAATTCGACCCGTTTGGCGCGGCACATGCGTCAACGTCGATTTCGGCCGGCCTCGGGATGGCGGTGGCGCGCGAATTGCAGGGCGAAAAACGCAATGTGATTGCGGTCATCGGCGATGGCGCGATGACAGGCGGCATGGCCTATGAGGCGATGAATAATGCCGGCGCTATGGATGCGCGGCTGATCGTTATTTTGAACGACAATAAAATGTCAATTGCGCCGGCGGTGGGTGCGCTTAACGCTTACCTGTCGCGCCTTTTATCGAGCCACTCCTATCGCAGCCTGCGCGAGATCGCCAAGCAGTTCTCAAAGAAGCTACCGCGGCCGGTGGGCGAGGCGGCGCGCAAGGCCGAGGAGTATGGCCGCGGTATGGTTACCGGTGGCACCTTGTTCGAGGAATTGGGCTTTTACTACGTCGGCCCGATCGACGGTCACAATGTCGATCATCTGATTCCGATCCTCAACAACGTTAAAGACGACGAAACGCCAGGTCCGGTGCTGATTCATGTAGTGACGCAAAAAGGCAAGGGCTACGAGCCGGCGGAAAATTCAAGCGACAAATACCACGGCGTATCGAAGTTCAATGTCGTCACCGGCGAACAGAAGAAGGGCGCCGCGGGACCGCCTAGCTATACCAACGTCTTCGCCAAAGCGCTGATCAAAGAGGCAGAGCGCGACGAAAGCATCGTTGCCATTACGGCCGCGATGCCGAGCGGCACGGGCATCGATAAATTCGCCGAGGCGTTTCCCGATCGCGCCTTTGATGTTGGAATCGCCGAGCAGCATGCGGTCACCTTTGCCGCTGGCATGGCGACGGAGGGGTTGAAGCCGTTTGCAACAATCTATTCGACTTTCTTGCAGCGTGCCTACGATCAGATCGTGCATGACGTGGCGATCCAGTCCTTGCCGGTACGCTTTGCCATCGACCGAGCGGGGTTGGTCGGCGCCGACGGCCCGACCCATGCCGGCAGCTACGACATCACCTATCTTTCAACCCTGCCTGGATTCGTGGTCATGGCGGCGTCCGATGAGGCCGAATTAACACGCATGGTGCGCACGGCGGTCGAGATTAATGACCGGCCCTGCGCCTTCCGCTACCCGCGCGGCGAAGGAACCGGCGTTGAAATTCCCGAGGTGCCCGCGGCCCTCGAAATCGGAAAAGGGCGAATTTTGCGCGAAGGCACGTCGATTGCGATCCTTTCGTTGGGCGCGCATTTGAAGGAGAGTCTCGAAGCGGCGGATGAATTGCAGGCGCATGGACTCTCTTGCACCGTCGCCGATGCGCGTTTCGCGAAGCCTTTGGATGAGGACATGATCCGCCGTTTGGCGCGCGAGCATGAGGTCATGATCACTATTGAAGAAGGCGCCATCGGCGGATTCGCGGCGCATGTTCTTCAGTTTCTGGCCAAGGACGGTTTGCTCGACAACGGCCTCAAGATTCGCCCGATGACGTTGCCGGACCGCTTCATCGCACACGGCACGCCGGGTGGCATGTACGCGGATGCCGGCATGACGACCATGGATATCGTCAAAACAGCATTAGCGGCGCTCGGCAGCAATTCGGCGATGGCCGACTTGACGGCTTAAGCCTGCGAAGGTCCGGACCCCAACGGTATCGTGACCCAAGTCTCGCAATCCCTTCGGAGTGCCGAAACCTTAGCCGCAAGCGCGGCCACTGAGGATGCTAAACTAGTTTCTGTGTCTGACGAGGACCTGCAACGGGTCATCGAAGATGCCGCCGGTGAATTGCGTGACGCGCGGCGCGAAGACGGGCATTGGCTGTTCGAACTCGAGGCCGATGCGACTATTCCCTCGGAGTATGTACTGCTCAATCATTTTGTCGATGAAATCGATGATGCTGTTGAAGCACGGCTCACGACCTATATTCGCTCGCGCCAAGGCGCGCATGGCGGGTGGCCGCTGTTTCATGGCGGCGAGTTCGATATGAGTTGCACGGTCAAAGCCTATTTTGCCTTGAAGCTGGTTGGCGATGACCCCGACGCGACGCATATGAAAAAGGCACGCGAGGCCGTTCTGGCGCATGGCGGCGCGGCACGCTGTAATGTGTTTACGCGCACGACGCTCGCCCTGTTCGGCCAGGTACCGTGGCGCGCGGTCCCTTCGATGCCGATCGAAATCATGTATTTTCCGCGCTGGTTTCCCTTTAGCCTCAGCAAGATTTCGTACTGGTCGCGCACCACCTTGGTGCCACTTCTTGCGCTCATGACGCTTCGCCCGCAGGCGAAAAATCCGCGCAACATCGATATCCATGAATTGTTTGTTACACCGGCATTTCAGGAACGCCACTATTTTCAAGGCCAGCAGGGCATAGGGCGGCTCTTTCTCGGCGCCGACCGAATGTTGAAGGTTTATGAAAGAATTATGCCGATGGCGCTTCGCCGGCGCGGGATCGACCGTGCGCTCGCCTGGTGCATGACGCGGATGAACGGCGAGGATGGGTTGGGCGCGATTTTTCCGCCGATGGCCAATTTGCTGATGGTTTTGGATAGCCTCGGCTATCCACAGGAACATGAAACCCGCAAGACGGTTCGGCGCTCGCTCGACCTTCTACTGACTGAACCCATCGACGGCAGCCAATATTGCCAACCCTGTATGTCTCCAATTTGGGATACCGGTCTTGCCGCGCTAGCGATGATGGAGACCGGCGAGGAACCCGACGGAGAGGGGATGCAACCCACCAATGAATGGATGGTGGCGCGCCAAATTACCAACGTCAAAGGGGATTGGGCTGATACTAGACCTCACGCGCCGGCCGGAGGCTGGGCGTTTCAATATAACAATGACTACTATCCCGATGTCGATGACACGGCTGTGGTCGCCATGGCTCTCGACCGCGCCGACCGGGAAAAATATAGCAAGCCGGTGCGCCGCGCCGCCGCCTGGATTGAAGCCATGCAAAGCTCGAACGGCGGCTGGGGTTCATTCGACGCAGAAAATGAAAAATATTACCTCAATCACATTCCGTTTGCCGATCACGGCGCCTTACTTGATGCGCCGACCGTCGATGTAAGTGCCCGCTGTATCGGTTTTCTGGCACAGCTCGATTATTCTAAAGAACACCCTGCGATGAAAAAGGGCCTCGATTTTTTGCTGCGCGAGCAAGAGGAAAATGGCTCCTGGTTTGGCCGTTGGGGCACAAATTATATCTATGGCACTTGGTCCGTCTTATGCGGTCTTGCCATCGCCGACGTCGATACAGATTCAGCGCCGGTTCGCAAGGCCGTGGCGTGGCTCGAATCAAAACAGCGCGAGGACGGGGGCTGGGGCGAAACGGGAGACAGTTATTATCCTGAGCGGACGGAAAAATCCTTCGCCAAATTGAGCACACCGTCGCAAACCGCCTGGGGCGTGCTCGCTCTTCTTGCGGCGGGTGAAGTCAACAGCGAGGCGGTGCGACGGGGCGTTAATTTTCTCCTTAGCGCCGAGCGCAGCGGGCCAAAATGGGATGAAACGGAATATACAGCGGTCGGATTTCCACGCGTGTTCTATCTTCGCTACCATGGCTATAGTGCCTATTTTCCGCTTTGGGCGCTGGCGCGATACCGCTCCTTGAAGGACCTAAACGACCCGCGAACGCCCTACGGAATGTAGCATCATGTCGGCGCCCCCTGGCTTTCGTAACGTCGGATTCGTCTGCGGTTTGCAAAATGAGGCGCGCTGCTTGACGGCTGCCGGCATCGAAAAACGCATCGCAATTTCAGGCGCGCGAACGGCACGCGCTGTGGAAGTGGCGCAGAATCTGCTCTCGGACGGCGCCGAATCGCTGGTCAGCATCGGTCTGGCCGGCGGGCTCGATCCGCGTCTTGGCCCGGGCGCCGTCATCGTTGCCGAGCGTGTTATCGGCTGGCAAGGGCCGTTTCCAAGCGGCCGCCGCCGTTTGAAATTAGGCGATTTGGCGCGCCGGCCGGTCGATGAAGATGAAGATGAAGATGAAGA
>Ga0209403_10001039_pt1 | contig 37427 bp, 38 predicted proteins | sample ArcticOcean_MG_C_8_FD_187440 | JGI IMG/M metagenome (GOLD analysis project Ga0209403, IMG submission 187440) | Marine microbial communities from western Arctic Ocean - ArcticOcean_MG_CB11_86 (SPAdes) (version 2) | ecosystem: Environmental > Aquatic > Marine > Oceanic | place: Arctic Ocean...
CTAATAGTGCTAACAATGAAGATGCTCAAATAATACTACAAATGAAATTAGATGATTTAGGTAGAATTTAATTTTATTGTGAAACTCCGCATTTTAATTTTATACTTAATCTTCGCCATTTCTACTGGATGCGGTCTTAAACAAACAGTATCTGAATACTTTGGCGGGAAGGATAATACTGTGCCGCCTTCTCCATTAGTTAATTTCATCGAAACTGCAAAATTAAATAAAGTTTGGTCACAAAATATAGGAAAGGGCGCAGAGGATTCTTTTACCAAAATAACACCAACTATTTTAGATGAACAAATATTTATTGCAGACCCAAGGGGGAATATTGCAGCACTCACTACAAAAACCGGTGATTTTATATGGCGTAATGACAGTCGTCTATCAATTACAGGTGGCCCCGGAGCTGGTAGTTCTTTAGTCCTAGTCGGCACAAGCGAAGGAGAAATACTAGCAATTTCAAGAAACACAGGTAATGAAACTTGGCGAACAAAAGTATCGAGTGAAGTACTGTCACCGCCAAGAGAAGCAGATGGTATAGTTGTAGTAAGAACAATTGATGGAAAAATCTTTGCTTTAGATGCAATTGATGGAAAGCATCTTTGGATTTATGACCGAAGTGTACCCACGTTATCACTCCATGGTACAAGTACTCCAGTTATTGTAAATGGATTAATTATAACAGGATTTGATGGTGGACGTTTAGCGGTAATCGAATTAAAAACCGGGAAATTAGTCTGGGAAAAAAAAGTAGCTCTTTCAATAGGAAGAAATGAACTTGAAAGAATGGTTGATATTGATGCTCAACCATTAGTTATTGAAAAAATTATATATGTCACTACATTTCAAGCAAATGTATCGGCCTTATCATTAGAAACTGGACAAATACTTTGGCAAAGAGAAATTTCGTCTCACTCAGAATTAAGTTCTGACGGAAAAAATATTTTTCTTACAGAAGATAACGATAGTGTCTGGGCCTTAAATAGATTTACTGGTGCATCAGTTTGGAAACAAGAAAAACTAGCGAATCGGCAAGTTACAGGTCCTGCTATTTTAGGCGACAAAATTATTGTTTGTGATGTTGAAGGCTATATGCATTGGCTAGACAAAGAAACGGGTGATTTTGCTGTTAGAGCTCGGATAGGAGATGACCCTATTTTGACTCAACCAATAAGTTCAAATGACACGCTGTTCGTATATTCTAATTCAGGGGCACTTTCAGCATATACATACAAAAATAATGAAGAAAAATATCTAACCAAAGAATTAGAGAATAAAAAATTAGTTTCAGAAGAAACAATATCTGCTGATAAAAAAAATGTGCATGAAAGATCTAGGCGGGCATCTATTGAAAAAAATTTAAATAAAGAAATAACTGAAAATACTGAAAAAGAACCTGAAAACGAAGATTCTCTTTTTGGACGATTCCTAAATATATTTAGTGATGATAGTAAAGAAAAGGTAGAATAAATCTTAAAAATTTAAATCTCTACATATCTATAAATCAACTTAAACATCAACTATAACTATGAAACCAATTGTCGCCATCGTAGGTCGCCCTAACGTTGGTAAATCCACTTTTTTTAATAATCTAACCTCGAGTCGTGATGCGTTGGTTGTTGATAGGCCAGGAATAACTCGGGATCGCCAATACGGAGTTGCACATCATAATTCAAATTCATTTCTAATTATTGATACTGGTGGTATTGGCGAAATAAATCATGAAAGTAAAGATATTGCTGATCTAATGATAGAACAATCAATGTTTGCTGCTAATGAATCATCAGTATTAGTATGGATTGTTGATGGTCGTGTTGGTCTCACCAATATCGATGAAATTCTGGCTAAGAATTTACGCAAGTTAAATAAACCAATATTCCTTGCTATAAATAAACTCGAAGGTAATTTATCTAGTATTGAACTAAATAATTTCTATAGTCTTGGTTTAGATTCTATTTGGCCTATATCTGCAAAAAGAGGCGATGGTATTAGTAAATTACTCGACGCGTTAGTTGGTCAATTATCTTGCGAATCTAAAAATAAATTAGAAGAAGAAAATCTTATCATTTCTATATTAGGGAAACCAAATGTTGGAAAATCAACATTAATTAATAAAATTATCGGCGAAAAAAGAGTTCTAACATTTGATCAGCCTGGCACAACACGTGATAGTATAAAAGTTCCAACAAAGAAAAATGGAAAAAATTATACTTTTATCGATACTGCTGGTGTACGTAGAAAAAGTAGAGTAAATGATACCGTTGAAAAATTTAGCATATTAAAGTCCTTCGAAGCCATAGAATCAGCAAAGATCATTATTTTAGTTATTGATGCAATTGAAGGTGTTACAGCACAAGATAGTACGCTATTAGGTATGATTCAAGATAGTGGAAAATCCATAATTGTTGCAATCAACAAATGCGATGGGTTAGAAAAAATAGAAAAAGATCGGATTAAATCTCAACTTTCTCGAAAATTTAGTTTTATTGATTATGTAGAATATCATTACATTTCAGCTCTAAATGGCACTGGTCTAAATAGTTTATTCAAAAAAATAGATATTATTATTAACTCACTTGAAATTAATTTTTCGACATCTCGGTTGACGGAAATTTTACAAAAAACAATCTTAAAACATCCCCCAAAAATCATTAATGGAAGAAGAATAAAGTTACGTTATATGCATCTAGGTGATACAAGCCCAATACGTTTTATTATTCATGGGAATCAAACAAAAAATGTTCCCGATAGTTATAAGCGCTATTTATCAAAGGCGATAACAAAAGAATTAAAATTGGTAGGAACGCCTGTACTGATAGAGTTTAAGCAGGGTGAAAATCCATACAAAGCGAAAAGAAATATTTTAACAAAAAGACAAATTAATAAGCGTGCTCGTTTAATAAAATATAGTAAGAAAAACTAGTAAAATATTTAGATATCTTATAAAATTTTATTATATAAATTTTTTATTGTGATAATAATATTTATCACATCCCCTTCTGTTTGTAATTCACCATTTTCATTTAATACAACTATTTCTGTTTTATTATCAACGCTTGTTAAACTTAACTGGTAAAGTATACCTTCTTTATTTTCATCATCACCCCAAAATTTCAATCTAGAAAAAAGACTTTTGTCCTCTTCTTCCTCTTCAGATTTAAAATAACGAAAACTATAGATTCCTTTTTCCTGATCGCTAGCTTCCAAAAAATAACCAGCCTGCTCTAATACTTGTTTAATATTATTCCATACTAAACTAAAATTTTCAGTTACTTTCAGGTAACTCTTCCCTTCCGGAGAATTAAGTATTTCTGCTTTTTCTTTGCTAGGTTTTTGAATATCAGAATTAATTAAAGAAGTATTATCTATCGGACGGTTTTCTTTTATTTTTACGATATTATTAAAATGTATATTCAATTTATTAATAATATCTTTCTCTGCTAATTTGTCTGGCTGACTATCTAACCAATCTCCTTCTGATAGTTCTTGCCTTTCACTAGATAAAAATAAGATAGTCCCTCCGCCTTCTGCAGGCTCAGTAAGAATTTTAAATTTTTGTTTTGTTTGTCCGGTTGTTTTCCAATCAGTTTCTAGTACACCCAGTTCTGCATCATCTAAATAAACTATATAACTATTGTTCTGCCAAAATTCACGTAATTTAGGCCATAAATCAACCGATGTCCCTCTCAATGCTACCCACTGCTCATCTTCAAAATTTCCTGATCCTAGGATAATGCCATCATCTCCCCTCGTTGAACGTTGCCTTTTGAATTCATTTAGTGACGTTGATTCCTGATCACCTGGAATGTCTGAAGAGTATTCACCTTTGGTAACAGTCAAGTCGGGAGGCACTTCTAACTCTGGTAAATCCCTGCTTTTCCTATAAGTAGTGCGTTTGTCCGGTAATACATCATCGAAACTCGGCAAACTCTCACATCCAAAGATAAAAATAATACAATTAAGTAAAATTAAATTCCGAAGTTTCTTCATAATACTATTATACAATACCCGCTTGTTTCATGGTGTTTAATAATTCTTCTTCGAATGACTGTGCTAACCATGTCATTGGAAGCCTAATACCAGGCTGTATTAAACCTAATTTATTTAAAGCCCATTTTACTGGGATTGGGTTTGATTCAATAAACAATTTTTTATGAAGACACTCAAGGGTTTCGTTTATTTTATTTGCTTCATCCGCTTTACCTCGTAATGCAAATATACACATTTCATGCATTTTTTTTGGAGCAACATTTGCTGTCACCGAAATTACTCCATCACCGCCTGCTAGAATAAAATCTTTTGTTGTTTCATCGTCTCCACTAAGTAAAAGGAAGTCATCGTGTGTGCTCTCACGTATCTCTTTTACGCGGCCTAAGTCTCCGGTTGCCTCTTTCACCCCTATAATATTATCTATCGATGCTAATTGAATGATTGTCTCTGGCAACATATCACAGGCAGTTCTTCCTGGCACATTATAAAGAATCTGTGGGATATTAACGGTTTCTGCAATTACCTTATAATGTTGAAATAAACCTGCCTGAGTTGGTTTGTTATAATAAGGCGTAACCAATAAACAAGCATCTACGCCAACTTCCTTTGCACATTTCGTTAATGAAATAGCTTCAATTGTAGAATTAGCGCCTGTTCCAGCAATTACCGGGATTCTTCCCTTCGTGATTTTCACTGTTTTTTTAATAACCTCACAGTGCTCATCCTCGGTTAGGGTTGCAGACTCCCCTGTTGTACCAACAGCGACAATTGCTGTTGTGCCTTGCTCGATATGAAACTCAATTAACTGCTCTAAGGCTTTAAAATCAAGCGCAGTATCAGGGGCTACTCCAGCCTGCATTGGTGTAACAATAGCAACAATACTTCCAGTAAACATTGTAAATAATTATTATATCTAATTAAAAAAAAGTGTATGGTACCCAATATTGTGATGTTATGACAAGAATGAAATTTTAAAGGTCAGAAAACACAAACAACATAGGTGTTTTATATCAAAATCTCATCACAATCAAGAAAATAACTTGAATCAAACTCAAATAAAAAAATGGAAAATTATCTTGTCGTAAACATTCTTGCAGAAAATACCAACGAAAATATCCGAAAATTTTCTAAACTAGCAAAATCCAGTCAATGTAACGTCATTGATTGTCATTTTAAAGTTATGGGGCAATATTTATCTGCGATATTCTTATTTTCAGGATCTTGGAATGCCATTGCAAAAATGGAAAATATACTGACCAAATTAGAAAACGAGTGCAATATAATCATTCAAAAGAAAAGAGCTGAAATTGAAAAATTGCAAGCTGACTATATGCCATACGTAATTGATATTGTTGGACCTGGCCATGAAAATATAATGTATGACATTACTGATTTTATAATAAATAGTAATTTACTCATTAAAAAAATATCTACAAGTACATATGAAGCATCGCAAACTGGTATAAAAATGTTTGCATTGCATATGATTGTGCATATACCTTCAAACTCATCTATTGCGACTATACGCGGTGAGTTTACGGAATTTTGTGACCAATTCAATCTTGATACAATAATGGAGCCGTTAAAATAAATTTTTAGAAAAATGAATCATAGGTATAAATAAAATTAAAATTGGCAATAAAATACCAGAATTTAGTTTACCTTCAACTGGCAATAAAATAGTAAAACTCGCTGAACTAAAAGGTAAAAATGTTATTATCTATTTTTATCCTAAGGATGCTACACCAGGTTGTACATTAGAAGGACAAAATTTTCGTGATAATATTCGTAAATTTTCTTCGCGTAATACAAAAATATTAGGTGTATCCAGAGACAAAATAACTTTACATGAAAAATTTAAAAAAGACCAAAACTTTCCTTTTGATTTACTTTCTGATGAAGATGAAATACTTTGTAAAATCTTTGATGTAATAAAAGTAAAAAATATGTACGGTAGAAAAGTAATGGGTATTGAAAGATCTACATTCTTAATTGATGAAAAAGGTATTCTTCGAAACGAATGGCGGAAAGTAAAAGTAAAGGATCATGTAGAAGATGTGCTTGAAGAACTAAAGAAAATTAAATAATTTTATAAGACTTAAAGATTGAACTTATTCTATTATCTATGCATTGATTTAATTTTTTTAGAACTATTTTCGCTTAACTGCTTTAATATCGTCTTCATGTATAGGCCATACATTTATTAAAGCCTTTACTAAAGTTGCCAGTGGTATTGCAAAAAATACACCCCAAAAACCCCAAAGCCCTCCAAACACTAGTATCGAAACAATAATTGCTAGCGGATGTAAATTAACTGCCTCGGAGAATAGAATAGGAACTAAAATATTTCCATCAAGAAATTGAATAATAAAATAACTTAACATTAGCCATGTAAAATTATAATCAGAAGTTAATCCCCATTGAAAATAACCAACTAAAGCAATTGGTAAAGTTACTATTGCCGCTCCTATGTAAGGAATTAAAACTGATATTCCAACAATCATCGCAAGCAAAAAAGCATAATTTAATCCTAGAATAACAAAGGCAACATATGAAACACCACCAACAATCAAAATCTCATTAAATTTCCCACGAACATAATTTCCAATCTGAGCATCCATTTCAACCCATACTTCATCTACCAATTGTCTTTCTTTTGGTAAAAAACGTGCTAGCCATGTAATTACTATTTTCTTATCTTTTAAAAAGAAAAAAATCATAAGCGGCACTAAAATTAAATAAACAAGAATAGTTATAACTGCGGGCATAGATGCTAGTGAGAATGATAATACACTTTGACCTAGATCACTGAAACTATCACGAATATTTGAATTCAATTCCCATACATATTCTTCTGAAATTAAATCTGGATATTGCTCAGGAAGACGTAAAAGTAATTCTTGAATATTTCTAATCATTTCAGGAACTTCTTGAAAAAATTGACTTACTTGTCTAGAAAGAAGTGGCATCAAGCCAAATAATATATATCCCATAAAAACTAAAAATAATAAGTAAACTATATTTACTGATGCAAATCGTGTGATATCTTTCATTTGCAGTTTAGATACTGCGCCTTCAAGTAGATAAGCAATAATTAATGCCGCTAATAATGGTGCGAGCATTTTACCCATGGTCAAGAAAATAATTAAACCGAATACCAAAAGAATTACTAATAATGATGCTTGTGGATCAGTAAAATACCGCCTATACCATATGTTAATAAAATTAAACATTAATTTTAGTCCTAATTTTGATTATGATACTTAAAATATATTAATATATAAAAGAATAAGTGCATTACAAGATATAAAAAATGGTATTGCAAGTATAAAAATGAACAAACTCGAACTATCTAAAGAAATAAAAAAATGGGGAGCTGAACTAGGCTTCCAGCAAATTGGTGTTACTACAACCGATCTACATCAAGATGAGGCATATCTTATTGATTGGCTTTCTAAGGGCAGGCATGGAGAAATGTCCTATATGGCGTCTCATGGCACTAAACGTAGTCGTCCGAATGACCTAATTCCTGGCACCTCAAGTGTTATCTCTGCAAGAATGGATTATATGCCTCCTTCAAGTAAGCATCCTATTGAAGTTTTAAAAAATAAAAAACTTGCATATATATCACGATATGCGACAGGACGTGATTATCATAAATTAATTCGGCAACGCTTAAAAAAATTAGCAAATAAAATTCATGAACACTATAGCGATTTTGGATATCGTTGTTTTGTTGATAGTGCTCCAGTACTAGAAAAAGCGTTAGCTAGAAACGCAGGACTTGGTTGGATAGGTAAACATAGTAATCTGATAAACCCGCAAGCTGGCTCATGGTTTTTTCTGGGCGAAATATATACGAATTTGCCGCTTGAAATTGATACTCCATTTAAGGAAAATCATTGTGGGTCTTGCAATGCATGTATTGATATTTGCCCAACAAATGCGATTGTTGGAGAAATGGAAATTGACGCACGACGCTGTATTTCATATTTAACTATCGAACTACGTGGCAGCATTCCTGAAGAATTTCGAAAAATGATTGGTAATCGTGTATACGGTTGTGACGACTGTCAAATAATTTGTCCTTGGAATAAATTTTCTAAAAATTCTGATGAAGATGATTTTCGTATCCGACATGGACTAGATGCTGCTAATTTGGTTGATTTATTTTCATGGACAGAAGCAGAATTTCTAAAACGAACTGAAGGATCTGCAATAAAAAGAATAGGCTATGAATGTTGGTTAAGAAATATTGCTGTTGGTCTAGGAAATGCGCCTACCTCGAAAAAAGTAATTAATACACTAAAGAAACGTCAAGATAATTCTTCTACATTAGTTAGTGAACATATCGAGTGGGCTTTGAGGCAGCATTGCTAGAAGAGGGATCAAATTAATATGTTTTTTTTAACCAATCAACAATATTTTTTATCAAATCATTTTCCATATTATTAAAGTAATGATCGGCGTCTTTTACCTCAATCTGGGTATATAAATAATTGCCACTTTTTTTTGATGCAAGCCGACGGTCAGGCGCGGATTCCACTCCTTCTTTGAAATCTAAACTGCCATATATATCAAGCATAGGTATCTTTATTTTTTCAATTAATCTTAATATGTTGATTGGAGGTTTTATATAAACATAGCCCTGTAAACTAATCGCAATCATGGCGTCAATATTTTGTGAATTTTCTTTTTCAAGATATACCAATGATGACAATGCGCCAAAACCATGTCCAATAAGAACAACCTTGGAGAATCCACGCTTTCGTAATAATTTTACCGCCGCAATAATTCGATGTTGAGTTTCTTGAAACGTACTTCCGTATTCTTGAATAGCATTTTCTGGTGAGATTAGGGGTAGTTGTATTGATAAAGTCACCCAACCAAATTTTGGTAACATTTTTCTTAATGGTGAAATAACTTCAGGCCAATCAGCATGACCGCCTATTGAATGTAGAATAATCACTGCACTTTTTGTTTCTTCGCTATTTAGACTATTAAAAAGAGTAATGAAACTACTATTTATTGTTTCGAGCCAAAGCAACTCAGTTACTTTCGCCTTTTCTGCTATGCCAATCGATATTCTTTTTTCCCAGTTATAATCAGATGAATTGCCTTTAACAATAAAGGTATTCAGAAATAGATAAAAAAATATACCCATATATAATGTTCGCTTCATTTTATCTAGATACCCCAAAAATTTAATCCTTAAAATAGCGGATAGTGGCTATGGTAATGCTTATCAGGTAAAGTTACCTGCTCCACAAATCACGAATGGATTATTTTAAATGCATAACGCTGTAATTTCCGCTTCAATATTGTCTGCTGACATATCTAAACTTGGAAAAGAAACTAAATCTGTTTTAGCGGCAGGTGCAGATTTTATCCATGTCGATGTTATGGATAATCACTATGTGCCTAATTTAACTTTTGGTCCAATTGTCGTCAAAGCCCTGCGTAATTCTGGCATAGTAGCACCATTAGATGTGCATTTAATGATTAAGCCGGTGGATAGGATAATCCCAGAATTTGCTGAAGCCGGTGCTGACTATATTACTTTTCATCCAGAGGCATCTGAAAATATTGAACATACATTAGAATTGATTCGTCGGTATGAATGCAAGCCAGGGCTAGTATTTAACCCAGCCACACCTCTTGATATTCTCGATCATATTCTTGATAAAATCGATATTGTACTACTAATGTCAGTTAATCCTGGATTCGGCGGACAATCGTTCATTGAATCCGTTTTGGATAAACTTAGGCATGCACGAGAAATAATTGATAAATCAAAATATGATATTCGCCTAGAGATCGACGGTGGTGTCAAAATTAATAACATCCGTAAAATTGCTGAAGCCGGTGCTGATACTTTCGTTGCTGGATCTGCTATTTTTGGAACAGACAATTATGAGTCAACAATCACAATGATGCGAGAACAAATAGCGCTAGCTAATAACTGATATATTGATTTATCTCATGCCCATTAAAATAGAAAAATCGATTTTAATTAGCCTTTTTCTAAAATATGAATATTTTCTTTATTCAATAGTATGATTAGCAAAAATCATTTTAATAAGCTTGCTAAGAAGGGATACAACCGTATTCCTATAATGTGTGAAGTGTTAGCAGATCTTGATACGCCACTTAGTACCTATACAAAAATATGTAACTTTCCGTATTCCTATTTGTTTGAATCAGTAGAAGGCGGTGAAAAATGGGGACGTTACTCCATAATTGGTTTACCTGCCAAAAAAATAATTTCTGTAACTGGTGAAAAAATAAAAATTACCGAAAATAGTAAACTTATTGATAAATACAATACTAATGATCCGCTTAAAGAAATTGAGAAAATTCAACAATCATATAAAGTTGCGCAAATTGAGGGTATGCCACGTTTTAGTGGCGGTTTAGTAGGTTATTTTGGTTATGAAACAATTCGCTACATAGAACCTAAATTAAATAAGAATAACAAAGAAGATCCAATTGGCTCTCCAGATATATTATTAATGGTGTCTGATGAAGTTGTTGTGTTCGATAATCTTAGCGGAAAACTATTTATCATTGTGCATGCAGATCCAAAAAAAAATGATGCTTACTCAAATGCACTACAACGACTTGATGATATAAGTGGAATGCTTCGTGATAACCAAAACAATAAATCGCAATCAGATAATTCTCGTGATGTTAATGAAAATGACTTTGTTTCTGGTTTCACTCAAAAAAATTATGAGAAAGCGGTCGATACTATAAAAAATTACATTGTTAATGGTGATGCAATGCAAGTTGTACTATCGCAAAGATTATCCATCCCATTCCAATCAAAACCAATAAACCTATATAGAGCGCTTCGTTCGCTTAACCCTTCTCCTTACATGTATTTTCTTGATTTAGAAGATTTTCAGATCGTAGGATCATCTCCAGAAATACTAGTTAGACTCGAAGATAATATTGTAACAGTGAGGCCTATTGCGGGAACAAGACCTCGCGGCGAAACGAAATCGGAGGATCTTGCGTTGGAAAAAGATCTCTTAGCAGATCCGAAGGAATTGGCAGAACATTTAATGTTAATAGACCTTGGCAGAAATGATCTAGGTCGGGTTGCTAATATGGGGAGTGTTAATTTAACTGATAAAATGATAATTGAACGGTATTCACATGTTATGCATATCGTCTCTAATGTTACTGGTGAGCTAAAAAAAGGAATGAATGCTATGGATGTCTTGCGATCCACCTTCCCTGCTGGAACTGTTTCTGGTGCGCCGAAAATTAGGGCTATGGAAATTATTGATGAACTTGAGCCCGTAAAACGAGGAGTTTACTCCGGAGCAGTTGGTTATATATCATGGAACGGGAATATGGATACCGCAATTGCAATAAGAACTGCTGTTATTAAAGATAAGACTCTACATATCCAAGTGGGTGCAGGCATTGTCGCTGACTCAATACCAAAAAATGAATGGAATGAAACAATGAATAAAGGACGCGCCATCTTTCAAGCTGTTAGTTTGGCTGAAAAAGGCCTAACGTAATAGAGAGAATATTATGTTACTGATGATCGATAATTATGATTCTTTTACCTATAACTTGGTTCAATATTTTGGCGAACTTGAACAGGATGTCCATGTATATCGAAATGATAAAATTACCATTGACGAAATTAAAGAGTTATCTCCTTCTTATATTGTTATTTCTCCTGGGCCTTGTACTCCTAATGAAGCTGGCATATCTATTGATGTTATTAATAATTTTAAAAAAGAAATACCAATACTGGGTGTTTGCTTAGGACATCAAAGTATAGGGCAAGCCTTTGGAGGAAAAATAATCCATGCAAAAAAAATTATGCATGGTAAAACGTCGGATATTTATCATAAAGGAATAGATGTATTTAAAGATTTCGAAAACCCATTTACTGCGACGCGTTATCATTCTTTAGTGGTTGAAAAAAATTCACTACCAGATTGTTTTGAAATTACTGCATGGACAAATAATGAAAATGGCAATATTGATGAAATTATGGGTATCAAACATAAAGATTTCTTAATATCTGGTGTTCAGTTTCATCCTGAATCTATACTAACCTCATATGGCCACGAACTATTAAGAAATTTTCTTTTAAATAATAATTAGATAAATATTCAGTATATAACTAATGGACATTCAGACAGCAATTAATAATGTTATCAATCATATAGATTTAAATCGTGAAGATATGAATAGTGTCATGCAAACAATAATGCAAGGCAACGCCACATCTGCGCAAATCGGTGGTTTATTAGTTGCGCTTCGCATAAAAGGTGAAACTGTTGATGAAATTACTGCTGCTGCAGAAGTCATGAGAGAATTAGTCGCAAAGGTCGATGTGGATAAAACTAACCTCATTGATACTTGTGGCACAGGAGGTGACAGTTCAAATACATTCAATATTTCAACAACTTCAGCTTTTGTTGTTGCGGCTAGTGGAGCTAGAGTAGCGAAACATGGGAACCGCTCTGTGTCTAGTAAATCTGGAAGCGCAGATGTTTTAGAGGCAGCGGGAATTAATATAGAATTAAATGCAGAACAAGTGGCTAGTTGCATAGAAAATGTTGGTATCGGTTTTATGTTCGCACCGATGCATCATAGTGCAATGAAGCATACTATTGGCCCGCGACGAGAACTCGGAGTAAGAACACTATTCAATGTACTAGGCCCGCTAACTAACCCAGCTGCGGCACCAAATCAAGTTATCGGCGTATTCAGTAAAGAATGGTTAAACCCCTTAGCTGAAACATTAAAACAACTTGGCAGTAATCATGTTTTAGTTGTTCACTCAGAAGATGGTATGGATGAAATTAGTATCTCTGCAAAAACATTAATTGCAGAATTGAAAAATGGTAAAATAAAAAATTATGAAATTTCACCAGATAGTTTTGGTATATCAAAATATAACATTAAAGAATTATCCGTTAAAAATACAAATGAAAGTTTAACTATGATGAAATCTGTTCTTGATAATAATGATAATGCGGCAAAAGCTATTGTTAGTATAAATGCGGGGGCATCAATTTATGCTGCTGGTATTTGTAATTCAATAAATGATGGGATTGATAAGGCGCGCGATGTTATTGAATCAGGCGCTGCAAAAAAGAAATTCGAAATGCTAATTCAGTACAGCCAATCTTTTAATACTTAAGATTATATGAAAAAAGACAAACCTGATATTTTAAAAAAGATACTCGACTACAAAATTGAGTACATTGAACATACAAAAAGAAAAATTTCACCGATGGAATTAAAACATCGTTCTGAGGATTGTCCTCCAACACGTGGCTTTACTAATAACCTAATTTCAAACATTAATAATAATAGCCCGGGCATTATTGCAGAAATAAAAAAAGCTTCTCCTAGTCAGGGAATTATCTGTAAAAATTTTAAACCGGATGTTATAGCAAAAAGTTATGAAGCTGCGGGTGCGAGTTGTTTATCGGTACTAACGGATGTTGAGTTTTTTAAAGGTTCTGATGAGTATTTAAAACAAGCCCATGATGCCTGTAAATTACCGATATTGCGTAAAGATTTTATGATTGATGTCTACCAAGTTCATGAAGCTAAAGTCATTGGCGCAGACTGTATATTAATAATTATCTCGGCATTATCAGATATGCAAGCACAAGAAATTGCGGGAGTTGCAAGTGAAATTGGGCTTGATATTTTGGTGGAAGTTCATGATCGAGAAGAGTTGGAACGCGGAATGATGCTACGAACTCCACTCATTGGTATTAATAATAGAAATCTACATACATTCGAAACAAGCTTGGATACTACATTAAATCTTTTAACCGATGTTTTTCAAGATCGAACGGTTGTAACTGAAAGTGGTATACATTCACGCGAAGATATTGAATTAATGCAAAAGAATAATGTTAATGCATTCCTTATAGGCGAAGCGTTCATGAAGACTGAAGATCCTGGAGAAGAATTGAAACGACTTTTCTTTAATTAATAAAATTAAAGTTTATTATTTTGATATAGATAACTAATTTTCTTTCTCCAGGCTTTGAGTGCGCGCTCATAGTAATCAAAAACACAATTTTCACAACCGCGATTACAACACTCAGAATCCTTTGGCTTAACAGGCTTAGACGGTTTTTTTTTATTTGAAAATTTACTCATAACTATTTCATCATAATCTAAACATTAAACCTAAATAAAATGACGTCTCCGTCATTGACAATATAATCCTTCCCTTCTGACCGACATTTGCCAGCATCCTTAGCGCGTTGCTCTCCCGCATATGCAATATAATCCGTAAACGATGTTACTTCAGCGCGAATAAAACCACGTTCAAAATCTGTATGGATAACACCGGCTGCTTTTGGTGCAGTTACTCCGATAGCGATAGTCCATGCGCGTACTTCTTTAGGTCCCGCCGTAAAGTAATTTTGTAGTCCTAATAATTGATAGCCCAATTTGATAATACGATTAAGCCCTGGCTCTTCCATACCTAATGCCTTAAGAAATTCTATTTTTTCATCACCCTCATCTATTTCCGATACTTCTGATTCAACTGTTGCACAGACTGGTATTAAATGCGAATTTTCACTTTCTAAAAATACTTGTAGTTTTTCTAGCCACGGATTTGAATCAAAGCCATCTTCTTCAATATTTGCTATATATAAAATTGGTTTTTGAGTTAACAGATGTAAATCCTTAATTATATTCAGTTGTGACTCAGGTATATTCATTGTGCGTATTGGTAAACCTTTATCTAGATGTACTATTAATTCTTTTAGCCCCTCTAGTTCTATCTTTACATCCTTATTACCACTGCGGCTTAATTTATTTACTTTCTCAAGTGCATTATTAACAGTCTCTAGGTCAGCCAGACAGAGCTCAGTATTGATAACTTCAATATCGGATATCGGATCAACTTTGCCTGAGACATGAGCGATATTATCATCATCAAAACAACGAACTACTTGGATAACAGCGTGAGTTTCACGAATATTAGCGAGAAATTTATTGCCCAGCCCCTCGCCTTTAGATGCGCCCTCAACTAAACCAGCAATATCAACAAACTCCATATAAGCAGGAATAATTTTTTCTGGCTTAACTATCTCAGCTAATTGCTGTAGTCGTGAATCAGGAACAGCAACAATACCGACGTGGGGTTCAATTGTGCAAAAGGGGTAATTTTCTGCTTCTATTGCCGATTTGGTTAGCGCATTAAAAAGAGTCGATTTCCCAACATTGGGTAGGCCAATAATTCCACATTTAAAACCCATAAAAAATATACCAAATTAATCTATCTTATTTCTTTTATTATTTTTATTCATTAATTCCTGGATTTCTCCATCAAACAGTTTTTTATATTCATCTATGACTGTATTTATACTATTTCGTATATTAATCCTATCATCATAATCAGGTCTGCTTAAAACATAGGATACAACTTTATCTGGGTCCCCAGGATGTCCGATACCAATACGTAAACGACTGAAATTTTGTTTCCCTACTTTATCAATAATATCTCTTATACCGTTATTGCCGCCATGTCCTCCGCTAGTTTTAAAACGTAAATTACCAACATCAAGATCAATCTCATCATGTACAACTAATATTTGATTTATTGGTATCTTGTAATAGTTCATTAACGCCTGTATCGCAGTTCCACTTTCATTCATATAGGTCTGTGGTTTACACAGCCAACAATCAATAGCTTTGTTTTGATAGCGACATAGTTCAGACTGAAACTTTTTGTCGTGGGTGTAATGAAGAGAAAGTTTTTCTGCTAATATATCAACAAACCAAAAACCAGCATTATGTCGTGTCTCTGTATGTTCAGACTCAGGGTTCCCTAATCCGACAATTAATTTTAATTGCTTCGACACCTGGTAATACCAGGTAATTAGCTTTCGCTATCCTGGGGTTCGGTTTCTTCTTTAGTGGAAGCATCAGCGCTTTCGGTCGTCACGTCAGCGCCTTCAGCGCCTTCAGCGGCTTCAGCGGCTTCAGCGGCTTCAGCGGCTTCATCAGCAGCACTAACTTTTGGAATATGAACAGATACTACTGGCTGTGCCCCGTCCCCGCCATGCAACATACTGTAGATCTGCACACCTTCTGGTAATTTTATATCAGTAAGATGTAGTGCCTCATTAATACCTACTTCTAACATATCTACATCAAGATATTCTGGAAGGTCTTTTGGCAAACAAACAATCTCAATCTCTGTCATAAGATGGCTAATTACGCCACCATCTTGTTTCACTCCTATACATTTCTCATTATTTATAAAGTGAAGTGGAATTCGCATAGTAAGTGCTTGTTCCTCGTCCACACGTTGCAAATCAATATGCAGTAATGAGCGTTTAAATGGGTGGCGTTGCAAATCCTTCAATACAACCTTTTCTTTTGTCTTGCCGATTTTTAACGTAAGAACGCGCGAATAAAACGCTTCTTGTTCCAGATGATGCATTATTTCATTATGATTGAACATAATCATATTAACATTCTTATTGGTACCATAGACAATACCAGGTAATTTGCCATCACGGCGAAGGCGGCGGATCGCACCCTTACCTACATCTTCCCGTAGTTCAGCAATAAGTTCGAATTCATTCATCTTTACTACTCCTAAATAATTATTTCTTTACCCTTTGATCGCGACCAATCAAAGAAACGACATAAATTAACAAACTAGTCCAAAAACATTGAACTTAGTGATTCTCCCTCAGCTATACGTCGAATACTTTCAGCTAACATACCGGCTACACTAAGTTGTCTTATACGATCTGAGGTTTTTGCCTCTGAGCGAAGCGGAATTGTATCGGTTACTACCAATTCATCAAGCATAGAATCCTCAATATTTTTTACAGCATTGCCTGATAGTACCGCGTGAGTACAATAAGCAACTACTTTTTTTGCCCCAAAATCCTTCAATGCCCCTGCTGCATTGCCTAACGTTCCTGCTGTATCAACTAGATCATCAATTATGACGCATGTTCTTCCATTAACATCACCAATAATATTCATAATCTCAGATTCATTTGGATTTGGACGACGTTTATCAATAATCGCCAAATCTGTATCATCCAACCGCTTTGCTAAGGCTCTAGCCCTGACCACACCCCCAACATCTGGCGAGACAACTATTAAATCAGAGTATTTATGCTTCCAGATATCCCCTAACAAAACGGGTGACCCATAGACATTATCTAAAGGTATATCAAAAAAACCTTGAATCTGGTCAGCATGTAAATCGACGGTCAAAACCCTATCAATACCAGCTGAAGCAATCATATTCGCAACCACTTTTGCCGTAATCGGAACTCGTGAAGAACGCGAACGACGGTCCTGTCGGGCATACCCTAAATAAGGAATAACGGCTGTTATCCGTGCGGCAGAGGCTCTTCGTAGAGCGTCTGCGATAACCAGTAATTCCATCAAATTATCATTTGTCGGCGTGCAGATTGGCTGCATTATATAAATATCTCTGCCACGGACATTCTCATTCACTTCAACCATAACTTCACCATCACTAAATTTTCCCGCAGTTATTTTGCCAAGCGGCATATTTAAAAATTCGACTGTTTTCAATGCCAGATTTGGATTGGCATTTCCGCTAAATATCATGATATTTGAAATAGTCATGGTCGCTATCATCTCCAGGCAATTAAATAATTTTGGCTGGGGTGCCAGGATTCGAACCTGGGCATGCAGGGATCAAAACCCTGTGCCTTAACCAGCTTGGCTACACCCCAAAATAATCATAATTTACTTACGTATTTAAAAAATTAGATTTTACTCTCTTGTTTTCTCGTGAATCAGCCGTCCCAATAAGGGTGATTTATTTATACCCTTAACAACGTAACCTTGCCACTTTGTAGGCAACTTATATTTTACTTCATTAGCTTCATTTTCATCTGAAAACTGAGCAAATAAACAAGCCCCTGTGCCTGTTAATTTTGAAGAGGCATATTCCCCTAACCAATCTAACGCCTCTGTAACATCGTGATAATGATTTCTAACATACGACTCACAGTCATTTTTTCCGTTGCCATCGCGGAAGTCGCGTATTGTGATTCGAGGTGTATTCCGTGTCAAATCACTTGCTTCAAAAACAGCCTTAGTTGAAATACCACAATTTGGGTATATTACTAAATAAAAACATTCATCTAAATTAATTGGAGTCAATTTATCCCCGACACCTTCAGCCCAGGCTGCATTCCCGTTAATAAAAAAAGGAATATCAGCCCCTAGTGATAAACCAATTTCAGATAATTCATCAATAGATAATCCTGTCTGCCATAATTCATTTAAAGCAACTAAAGTAGTTGCGGCATCTGAACTACCACCACCCAAGCCCCCTCCAATAGGTATATTTTTTTTAACACTAATATCTACCCCAAGCTTTGAACCACTTCTTTTCTTAATTTTTTGGGCAGCCTTTATTACCAGATCATCACGTTCATCAATTTTTAAAGATATTGAACTTCTTCTCACTAAACCTGATTCTAAAATAGTAAAATCAATAACATCTATTAGCTGTATAAACTGAAAAACTGTTTGTAATAAGTGGTAACCATCTTGTCTTTGGCCTGTAATATGTAAAAATAAATTTAATTTTGCCGGCGCTGGCCACCCTAAGCTTATCACGTGTTTATATTTCCCAATTTTGTATTACTAGCCTGAATTGAATATCTCTTTTTCTAATAAATACTTTTTCGGGCAATGAAACATTTTTTTTCTTCGCATAACGTAAAATACTAATAGTAAATCCAGATTGTTTCATATCTGATAACCGACCCTGTGCATCGAGTAAAAGTTGGCTATATTTTACATTTGGCTCTGGTATACCTCTTAGCCAATATTTAAGACCGGCAAAGTGAATATCCCAACCAAGTTTATCCTGTATTAATTGTTCAGCAGTATCAGCGGTAAAGATTTTATTTTTTGGAGTTTGAATAGTGACTTTTTTTTCTGATCCTTTTAATAGATAAGTTCCTTGGCCTAATGATGCAATAAGTCTTAACTCATAATTTAAATTAAATTGCTCCCAATGCAAAACAAAGGAAGCACTACTACTATCGTCTCGAACGGCTGCTCGCCCCTTAATCTTCCAAGATTCTACTTTGTTAATAGAAACCTGATGGTCAATCCATCCCTGTGACTGTATATTACTATCAAGTTCGGGTAATGAACCACAAGCACTAACTGCTAATATTATCGGGAAAAATAAAACTATTTTTTTCAAGGTGAAAAACGTTCAATAACTTTTAATAATCTATCATCTGCTGGTGTATCTTGTAACGCAGTTTCCCATACAGCTTTAGCGGCCTGCTTATTACCCATAATCCAGTGAACCTCACCAAGATGGGCCGCTACCTCAGGATCATTCCTCAAATCAAAAGCCTTTTGCAAAAAATCAATTGCCTCATCTAATCGACCAAGTCGATAAAGAACCCAGCCCATACTATCTAAAATATAGAAATCTCCTGGGCTTAGTTCATATGCACGTTTAATATAATCATATGCGTCATCTAAACGCTCGCCTCTATCTGCAAGCGTATACCCTAGTGCATTTAATGCTGTTGCATTATCAGGATCTTTCCCAATAATAGATACCAGATCAGTTTCTAAGATATCAAAACGATTAATTTTTTCAGCAAGCATTGCACGAGAATAAAGAAGGTCTGGGTGACTTTGCTCTTGAATCGCTTTATTAAAAACATCTAATGCTTCTTCAAAACGCTTTTCTTCGATTAATATTTCGCATTCTGCTTGTATTAAGGTATTACGATGCGCATCTTTTGGTTTTTCAATAGAACGAATATTAGTAAGGGCTTTTTCAATATCTCCTTGTTTAGCAAAAATAAGACTTATACGAATAAATGCATCAAAATAATTTTCACCGTCATGAACACTATGATAAAAATTATTTGCTTTATCTAGTTCATTCTTTTCTTCTGCTATTCGACCTAGATAATAATTTGCATCAAATATATGCTTTTTTAATTCGATTAGCCTTTTAAAATATTTTTCAGACTTAGTAAGTTGATTCTCTTGTAGAGATAACAAACCAAGAGCATAAAGTAAATCTGTATTATCTGGAGTTTTATTATAAAGGAGTTCAAATTGATTTCGTGCTTCATCAAAACGTTTCGCATCTGTTAATAATCTTGCATATGCCATACGTAAATCAAAATTATCTTTATGTATTTTCAAAGTAGACTTGAGCCAATTCAGAGCTTTATTAATATCTCCCTTTCTTTGTAACAAGGCTATATAAGCCATGGTTGCAGCTTCATTCTCTGGCTTCAGTTCTAGTATTTTTTCGAATAATGACTCTGCGCGTTTGATATCACCCATACGAGATGAAACATGTGCGTAAGCATACAATGCATCGACATCATTCATATGTTTATCCATTAAGTTTTCCATTAACTTTATTAGCATAGATTTGTCTTCTTCACCGCCAAGGAAATTTGCGACCATCCATAATTTCTGATCAAACTCTCCTTCAGATGCATCTAAAATAATTTCAAGATGACGAAGTGCCTCATTAAGATTGCTTTGCCTTAAGTACATTACTGTCAATATTTGATGTGGATCTGGGTTTTTAGGGTCAACATCAACCCAAAGGCTAGCTGCCTCATAGCTAGCTTCATCATCACGCGCATAAACCGCAATCCTTGTAGCGCGTTCTATTATGGCAGGATCAAGTGTTTTTCTTGCTAAATCTAAGTAATAATTAGTTGCAGTATCAATTTTTCCACGATGACCAGCAATCTCAGCGATTAAAACCTTAAAGAGAATATCCTCAGTAAGTTTAATTTTTGGTCTTTCAACAATGAATTTTTTGTTTTTTTCTTTGTTCGTTTCGGAAATAGATTGCTCAGATTGGATAGTTACCTCTTTATTAGTTAAAGTTTTCGTATTTGGAGTTGTTGCACAGCCACTAATCAAGGATATTAGCGTGAATACTGTTGCTATAAGAGAGATTCTGTATGTTACGAATATATTCATTATCATCGTTTATAATAGTATTTGATTGCTTATTTTCTCAGATTGTACTCAAAAATAATACCAAGTTTGAACGCCCTATAATTTTGAAAGACTAATTACGAATATAGTACTAGGATTATATAATTTTGGATTTGTTCACTGAATAAATATCAATTATATTTGTTAAAAATCGATCAATATCAAGAATTCATCTAATATCTCTTGTATTAACCCAAATCATGGCACAAAATTTTCATTAACGATCACATTACCCCAAAAATATGACCCTTATTGCTTACGGAATTAATCACTCAACTGCCCCTATTGATATTCGGGAAAAGGTGTGTTTTGACAATGAAATCATGCCTGATGCCTTAAATGAATTAAAACACCAAAATGGTGTTTATGAAGCTGCAATTCTATCGACCTGTAATCGTACCGAAATTTATTGCAACATTGATCAAAATAAAAATCATAACCCAATTGATTGGCTACATAACTACCATGGAATGAAAAAAGGATTATTAAAACCTTTTTTATATGAACACCCAGATGAAAATGCAGTGCGCCATGTATTACGTGTTGCAAGTGGGCTTGATTCAATGATCCTAGGTGAAACACAGGTCCTAGGCCAACTAAAAAATGCATATCAAGAAGCAATCAACGCTGGGTGCATAGGTCATCAGTTAAATCGATTATTTCAACATTCATTTCATGTAGCAAAAGAAATACGAAGTAATACAGCGATAGGTGATCATCCTGTATCAGTTGCTTATGCAGCAGTTAGATTGGCTCAACAAATCTTTGGCGAATTAAATAACAAAACCGCATTATTAATTGGTGCGGGAGAAACTATTGAGCTCGTAATAAAACACTTACATGAAAATGGTTTAAGGCGAATGATTATTGCTAATAGGTCATTGGAACGTTCACAACAATTAGCAAAAGAATATTCTATTTATACTATACATATAAATGATGTTGCTAAACATCTCGCTGAAACAGATATCGTTATTTCCTGTACTGCTAGTTCGTTGCCAATCATAGGTAAAGGAACTGTTGAAAATGCAATTCAAGTTAGAAAACATAAACCGATATTCATGGTTGATATTGCTGTCCCTCGAGATATCGAAATTGGTGTTGGAGAACTAGACGATGTTTATTTATACAGTGTTGATGATTTGAAAGATATAGTACAGGTGAACCTAAAAAATCGTCAATATGCTGCTAAACAGGCCGAGCAAATAATTGATATTCAAGCACATGAATTTATGGACTGGATTAATTCACTTGAAGCTGTTTCTACAATCAGGGCCTTACGCGGACAAGCGGAGAGAATTCAAGATGAAGTCTTACAAAAAGGATTATTAAGAATTAAAAAAGGAGATGTTCCTGAAGCAATATTACATGAAGCAGTTCATGCACTAACTAATAAATTAATCCACGAACCTAGTTTTCAATTGAAAAATGCGAGCGCTAAAAATAGAAATGCTTTATTAAAAGCTGCAGAAAAACTTTATGGTTTAGAAGAAAATAAAGCGAAAAATAAATAACTAACATAAAACATAATTCTTACCTATTCCTTATTTATTATATAAATGAAAGAATCATTACATTTAAAACTTGAAAAATTACTTGAACGCCAAGAAGAATTAGAAGGTTTACTTTCCGACCCAGAAATTATTAGTAACCAAAATAAATTTCGTGTTCTATCACAAGAATATGCAGAAATTAGACCTATTATGATTTGTTTTAATCAATACCTCAAAATAACTAAGAATATCGAAAACGCTCATGATATGTTAAAAGAAGACGATAATGAAATTCGAGAGCTTGCTGAAGAAGAACTTAAAAAAGCAGAAGGTGAAAGTAGAAAACTTGAAAATGAGCTGCAAGTATTATTACTACCAAAAGATCCTAGTGATAATAATAATATATTTCTTGAAATACGCGCGGGAACTGGCGGAGAAGAAGCAGCGCTTTTTTCTGGGGATCTCATGCGTATGTATTCACGTTATGCCGAAACAAGAAATTGGGAAGTAGAATATATAAGCGTATCGGAAAGTGATTTAGAGGGTTATAAAGAAGTAATCATGCGGGTCATCGGTAACGGAGCTTATTCGAGACTAAAATTTGAATCGGGAGCTCATCGTGTTCAGCGTGTGCCTGAAACAGAATCTCAAGGACGTATTCATACCTCTGCATGTACTGTTGCAGTGTTGCCTGAAGTTGAAGAGATAAATGAAGTACAGATAAATACAGCTGATTTAAGAATAGATACTTTTCGTGCTTCGGGTGCAGGTGGACAGCATGTAAATAAAACGGATTCAGCAATTAGAATAACCCATTTACCAACAAATACGGTTGTTGAATGCCAAGATGAGCGTTCGCAACATAAAAATAAAGCACGTGCAATGTCTTTATTGCAAGCAAGATTATTAAACACTGAGCGTGAACAACAACAAAATGAACAAGCTGAAAACAGACGTTCCCTCGTTGGCAGTGGTGACAGATCGGAGCGAATCCGTACATACAATTTTCCTCAAGGACGTGTTACTGATCACCGAATAAATTTGACCTTTTATCAACTAGACGATTTTATGGAAGGTAGTATTGATATGGTTATTGAACCATTAATTAATGAGTATCAAGCCGACCTTTTAGCATCGTTAAGTGAATAAAAATGATATGCAAATTAATGATGCAATTATATATGCGACTCGCAAACTTAATTCTTCAAATAGTAAAAGAATAGATTCAGAAGTATTGCTGTGTTCTGTACTAAAATGTAATCGTATAAAACTTTATACATATCCAGAACAAAAATTATCCGATACTGATCAAAAAGCTTTTAAAAAACTAGTAGAGAAGCGGTCCAAAGGCTATCCGGTTGCCTATTTAACAAAACAAAAAGAATTTTGGAGACACACACTGCTTGTCAATGAAAATATACTAATACCAAGACCAGAAACTGAATTATTAGTTGAAAAATCACTAGAATTAATATCGCTTTATTCTTTAAAAAAAGTTCTCGAACTTGGAACTGGTTCGGGTGCTATAGCAATTGCTATAGCGTCCGAGAAGCCCAAAATAAATATCAGGGCAACTGATATAAACAATGATGTCCTTAAAATTTCTAGGAAAAATGCTGAATCATATAAAATTAAAAATATTAAATTTATTAAATCAAACTGGTTTACTAATATTGATGTAAATAATTATGATTTAATTGTGAGCAATCCTCCTTATATAAGTAATGATGACCCGATTTTGAATAACAGTGATATTCGGTTTGAACCAAGCTCAGCATTAGTTTCTGGAGATGGTGGACTTGATGATTTGCAAAAAATTATATGCAAATCTCGTACCTATTTAAAGGATTATGGTTGGTTGATAGTTGAACATGCCTATAATCAAGGAGTAAAAGTAAGGGAACTTTTTATCAAAAATAATTTTACCGCAACAACAATCAAGGACTACAATGAATTAGAGAGAATTACTTATGGAAAGTTGTTACAAAGAAAATGAATGATGAACAGCTATTAAGATACAGTAGGCAAATCATGTTGCCTGAGATTGATGTTGCTGGTCAAAAACGTTTAAAAAGCTCGCGAATCTTACTTATTGGGCTTGGAGGTCTTGGTTCTCCAGTCTCAATATATCTTACTGCTGCTGGTATTGGTGAATTAGTGCTTGTTGATTTTGACAAAGTCGATCTTAGTAATTTACAACGACAAATATTACATGCAACTAAAGATATTAATCGACCCAAAATTGATTCTGCAAAAGAACATCTACTTTCGCTTAATCCAGATATTAATATTAATTGTATTGGTGAAAAATTAACGGAAAACAATTTAATTGAGGAAGCAAAGAAATCTGATGTCATCATAGATGCAACAGATAATTTTGCTACACGCTTTTCTCTAAATGAGGTTTCAGTAAAAACTAAAACGCCTCTCATTTCTGGCGCGGCAATACGTTTTGAAGGCCAAGTGACTGTTTTTAATCCATCAAAAAAAACTTCGCCATGTTATAGGTGTTTATATGATGAAGATATTTCAACTCAAGAATCATGTACAGCTAATGGGGTATTTGCTCCGTTATTAGGCATTATTGGTAGTATCCAAGCTAATGAAGCATTGAAGCTAATACTAGATATAGGGGCGACAATCCAAGGAAAATTACTATTGGTAGATGCGCTAAATATGGAATTTAATGAAGCTGTCTTAAAAAAAGACCCCAAGTGCCCTGTTTGTAATTAATGATTTAAAGTAATGCTAATGCTGCATCATAATCAGGTTCGTCGGCAATCTCAGAAACAAGTTCAGAATAAATAACTTCATTAGTTTCATTCAGCACTATAATTGCGCGTGCTGTTATTCCGGCTAAAGGCCCATCTGTTATTAATACCCCATAATCTTTAGCAAAATTTCGAGAGCGCATCATCGATAATGTAATAACATTTGAAACACTTTCAGTCTTACAAAAACGTGATACCGCAAATGGGAGATCAGCTGATATCGTAATAAATACCGTATCTACCTTTTCCTTAGCTAATTTATCAAATTTCTTTGTTGACGTAGCACATACCGGTGTATCCAAGCTTGGGACTATGCTCAGCAATTTCTTTTTACCTTGATAGTTAGTAAGAGAAACGTCTTCCATTTCAGAATTAACTAACATGAAGTCAGGCGCATTACTCCCTACTTTTGGAAGTTCGCCATTCGTGTTGATCTCATTGCCCTGTAAAGTCAAAACTGCCATAACTAATCCTCATTAATTAATTCATAATAACTATTTGCGTCAATCAATTCGTTTAATTCCGAATCATCATTTGCTTTTAATATAAATATCCATCCTTCGCTATATGGCTCTGAGTTAATTAAATCAGGCGTATCATTAAGCTCAGAATTAATTTCAGTAATAATTCCGCTCAATGGACAATAAATATCGGAAGTTGATTTAACTGATTCAACAACAGCACATTCATCTGCCTGATCATATTCTCGCCCTTCTTCTGGGGGCTCCACAAAAACGATGTCGCCTAACTCATCTTGAGCAAAATCGGTAATACCAACACGATAATTATTTTCACCAAGATCTTCGAGCCATACATGAGTCTTTGAAAATTTTAAATTACTCGGAATATCATGCATCGGCTTAATCTCACAGTTTACAATCTAATACAAAAAATATCTTTATTAAAAACTGAAAATCTGGAAACATTATTATATTGATATCTCTTCATCTGTAAATATAACTAAATGATCAATTTCCGTTTTTATTCCTATTGGTTCATTCATAGGATGGTCATGATGACTAGGCACAAGGCTTTGTAAATACAAACCATTTTTCGTCTCTAAAGTATATAAAAATTCTGCGCCTCGAAATGCCTTGCCCCTGACATGTGCTGTCACTTTGCTATCATCATCATGCAAGATATCATCCGGACGAATCAAAACACGAACCTTTTTTCCTTTCTCAAAGTTATGTGGGATATGCCCTTTTATATTACCAATATCAGTTTTAACCTCGATACTATTAATTACTTCCCCTTTTATAAAAACACCCTCTCCAATAAAATTGGCAACATATGATGTTTTAGGCTCATGATATAAATTAAACGCCGTGTCCCATTGCCTTAATTTTCCATCTCCCATAACACCAATAATATCAGCCATAGCAAATGCTTCTAGTTGATTATGAGTGACCATAATTGTGGTGATGCCATCTTGTTTTAATATTGAGCGTAGTTCTCGTGCTAATTGTTCTCGTAACTGGATGTCTAAACTTGCAAATGGTTCATCTAACAATAATACGCCTGGACGAGGCGCCATTGCTCTTGCTAATGCAACGCGTTGCTGTTGCCCGCCAGATAATTGATGCGGATATTTCCTTGTATGTTTTTCCAAAGCGAATAATTCTATTAATTCATCTAAACGCTCTTTAATTCTAGTCGCTCTTTGGTCTTTTAACCCAAATATTATATTTTCTGTAACACTCATATGCGGAAATAACACATAATCCTGGAAAACCATTCCAATATTTCTTTGTTCAACTGGTAAATGATGATTTGGCTTACTTGCAATTATTCCTTTAATCCAAACTTCGCCATAATTCAATTCTTCAAATCCAGCAATACAGCGTAGTAGTGAGGTCTTACCACAACCGCTTGGCCCTAATAAACAAGCTATTCCAATTTCTCCCAAACCAAAAGATATATTTTCGAGTATTTGGCGGCCTTCTATCGACAATGATAATTCTTTAATTTCAATTGCGTTATTCATAACCGGGACGTGACCGTGAAATTGAATTACTTATCATAATGACTGGAATAATTCCTGCAATAACAATCGCTAAAGCTGGTACAGCAGCTTCTGCCAAACGTTCTTCATTGGCTAACTCAAAAGTACGAACCGCTAATGTGTTGAAATTAAATGGTCTAAGAATCAATGTAGCAGGGAGTTCTTTTAGCACATCAACAAAAACTAATAATAAAGCTGTTAATAAACTGCCTCGCATAATTGGCATATGTATCCTTCTCATGATGCTGACATGCGACATCCCAGCCGTTTTTGCAACTTCATCCATTTCTAGTTTTATTTTCTCTAATGCTGCTTCAACTGTATTTATAGATACAGCAAGAAAACGTACAAGATAGGCAAAAATTAATATGAATAAAGTACCACTAATTAACAAACCACTACTAAAATTAAAATGCAAGGTTAAAAATTCATCTAGCCTATTATCAAACCAAGCAAATGGAATTAAAACTCCAACAGCAATTACTGTACCAGGTATTGCGTAGCCTAAACTAATAAAACGAACTAAAAATCTATTTATAAATAGATGACTATTTCTATTCATATAAACCAAAAATAAAGCAATAACTAAAGCTAATAAGGCAGTTACAAAAGCAAGTGAAAGACTATTTAGTAATAATATATAAAAATCTATATCAAGAGCTTCTGAATATGTTGATATTGCCCATTCACCCAAAAAACTTGCAGGCAGAATGAAGCCAAATAACAGAGGAGCGAAACAAATAACAAATGCGAAAAATGCGCTGCTACTTTTTAATTTTTGTTTCAATAATGGACTATATCGGTTACTCGTATGATGAAAAGCTAATTGTTTTCGTGATCGCCTTTCCAAATATAAAAAAACAACAACAAATAGTAACAATATTGCAGATAATTGTGCGGCTACCAAACTGTTGTCCATACCAAACCATGTTCTAAATATACCTGTTGTAAAAGCTGATACACCGAAGTATTGAACTGTCCCATAATCGGCAAGTGTTTCCATGAGTACTAACGATAATCCAACTATAATTGCGGGTCGTGCTAAAGGTAATGCCACACGCCTAAATGCATCTATTGCATTACAACCTAAGGTTCGTGATACTTCTAATACACATATTGATTGCTCAATAAATGAGGCACGAGCTAATAAATAAACATAAGGATATAATACAAGCGATAACATCGCGATTGCGCCGCCAAGAGAACGTATCTCGGGAAACCAATAGTCGTTATATTCCCATCCTGTTAATTCTCTCATTATTGTTTGCACTGGGCCCGCTGCATCAAATGTACCCGTATAACTATAAGCAATAATATAGGCAGGCATTGACATAGGTAATAGGATTGCCCATTCAAGATAGCGACTCATTGGGAATTGATACATTGTCACTAGCCAGGCAGGTATCACACCTAGTAATAGGCTAAAAAAACCAACCCCAATTAATAATGCTAGTGAATTAAAAATATAATCTGTTAAAACCGTATCAATTAAATGGACCCAGATATCTTTCGCTGGGAAAAATAATGACCCACACACTATGACTACCGGGATACAAAAAAATAATGCCAGTATAATTAATGTTAGATTTAATCTTGAAAATTTTAATAAACCGAAGTTTAAATTTAATAAACTATAAAACGACTCTGAAAAATTTTTAAAGGTCATTTATAGCACTATTAATCTACTTCCAACCAACCCGATCCATTAATAAGACGGCATCGCGATTATATCGACCTAATAAACTAAGATTAAGATCGTCAGATTTAAACACACCCCATATCCCCAAAATTGCAGTGTTTTTAATCTCGGGATTAACGGCGTATTCATAATTAATATCGGAATACCATTGCTGTGCCTTATCAGTAACAAGATATTCTAACAATTGTATTGCCTCTTCTTTATTTTTCGCATATTTTGTTACACCAGCACCGCTAATATTTACATGTGCACCATGTCCATTTTGGTCAGGCCAAAATAATTTTACTTTCTTGGCAGCATACGTCTCATATTCTTGACTAGATTCAAGCATACCTGCTAGATAATAATTATTTACCAAAGCAATATCGCATACCCCTATAGCAACAGCTTTTATTTGATCGCGATCACCGCCTTTTGACGGTCTTGCAAAATTTTCAACTAGTCTAGAAGCCCAAATTTCTATCTTATTTATGCCGTGATGAGCAATCAAAGACGCGACAAGCGATTGATTGTAGATATTGGATGATGAACGCACGCATATACGCCCCTTCCATTTGCTATTTGCGAGATCTAAGTAATCAATTAATTCCTCCTTATTAACTCTATCAGGTGCAAAAACAATAACTCTTGACCGAAGCGATAATCCAAACCAATGATTATCTATATCTCGAAAATAATTTGGTATGACTTTATTTAATGCATCAGAAATAACTTCTTGGAATAAACCTTTTTCCTTAGCTCTTACTAATCTAGCGGCATCAATAGTTAATAAAATATCAGCTGGTGTATTTTCCCCTTCAATTTCTAGGCGTTTGATAAATATGTCTGCTTTACCAGTAATTAGATTCACCCTTATACCCGTATCTCGAGTAAACTGATCTAATAAAGGTTTTATTAACGTTTCCTTTCTAGCAGAGTAGACATTGACTTCAGCCGCATTAGGTAGTTGTTGAAATATCAAAAAGATAATAATGGTAAGTGTTTTTTTCATTTCGCTAAGCTAAATAAATAAGAATTATTATCAATAAGATTTTAATCTAAATAAGAATTATTATCAATAAGAAATAATTATCAATGTATACAATAAGTTAATTATTTGGTTTATTAATAGTTTGTGTCACGGGATATATTTGTCATAACATCTTATGTTTCAAACATATAAAAAAATTATGAAAAAAGAAAATCCTTTGCTTGAAAAATATACTCTGCCTCCATTTAATAAAATCGAGGTTCAGCATATTGAGCCTGCGATTGATCAGTTACTAGATAAAAATAGAGAGCAACTCGGAAATCTACTAGAAAATACAAAAAATTATACGTGGGATAATTTTTTTCAAAAACTCGATGACATGGATGATCGGCTACAACAAGCCTGGTCCCCAGCAAGTCACTTACATTCAGTTGCTGATAATGATGAACTTCGCAAAGTTTATAATAACTGCATAACTAAATTATCGAGTTACTCCTCAGAAATGGGTCAGAATACTTCTCTCTTTGAAGCCTATAAAACATTTAAAGACAGCGCTTCTTTTAATGAACTCACAAAATCCCAACAAAAAATTATAAACAATGCACTACGTGATTTTCGCTTATCTGGTATACATTTAGATAAGAAGTCAAAAAAAAGATATAAAGAAATACAAATGAAGTTATCTAAACTTCAAACTAAATTTGAAGAAAATTTACTGGATGCTACTCAAGCTTGGAAAAAATTAATCATTGATAAAAATAAGCTCTCTGGAATACCAGAATCAGCAGTAGCATTGGCTGCAGAAACTGCAAAAAATGCAGGTAAAAAAGGTTGGTTATTTACATTGGAATTTTCCTCTTACATGTCGGTCATGAAATACGCCGATGATCCTTCCTTGCGAGAAGAAATGTATTGGGCCTATGTAACAAGATCATCAGAGATAGGACCTAATGCGGACAAATGGGATAACACTAGTGTTATGTACGACATTATGAAATACAGAACAGAGAAAGTAAAATTACTTGGCTTTAAAAACTATGCTGATTATTCACTAGAAAATAAGATGGCAAAAAATTCAAGTGAAGTTATGGATTTTTTATATAATCTTGCCGATCGAACAAAAAAATATGCGAAAAGTGACTTTGATGAGTTAAAAAAATTTGTTTCAGAATCAACAAATTTAGATCATATTGAAGCATCGGACATTGCTTATTATTCTGAGAAATTAAGACAAAAGAAATTTTCTATATCGCAAGAAGAATTACGTCGATTCTTTCCTGTTAATCAAGTTATTAATGGGCTATTCGAAATTACGAAAAAATTATATGACGTTAGCATTAAAAAACGAAGTGGAGTCCAAGTTTGGCATAATGATGTTAATTTTTTTGATATTTTTGATCATGAAGGGAAAATCAAAGGAAGTTTTTATCTTGACCTTTTCTCGCGTCAACATAAACGAAGTGGAGCATGGATGGATGAGTGTATAATTAGAAGAAAAATAAATTCTACAATACAAAATCCTGTTGCATACCTTACTTGTAATTTTACTCCTCCCATCAGTAACAAACCTACTCTATTAACTCATGATGAAGTAATTACTTTATTTCATGAATTTGGTCATGGATTACATCACATGATGACAAATATTAACTACAGCGGTGTTTCCGGAATAAATGGTGTTCCTTGGGATGCGGTTGAATTACCAAGTCAATTTATGGAAAATTTTTGTTGGGAAAAAGAAGCATTAGATTTATTTGCGCAAGATTTTGAAACCAGCGAAACTATAAGTAATGATTTATTAAAGAAAATGACACGGGCTAGATCTTTCCAAGCAGCAATGCAGATGGTCAGACAACTTGAATTTGCTATATTTGATTTTCGTCTGCATCTAGAATTTGCTTCAAAAAAAGAACTAAATATACAAAAGCTCTTAAATGATGTTCGCAAATGCATTGCTGTTACTGAAATCCCAGATTTTAATCGTTTTCAGCTAAGTTTTTCTCATATTTTCGCGGGGGGCTATGCAGCGGGTTACTATGGCTATAAATGGGCGGAAGTTTTATCCTCAGATGCCTTTTCTAAATTCGAAGAAAAAGGTATCTTTGACAAAATAACTGGAAAAGAATTTCTACAGGCAATACTTGAAAAGGGGGGGAGTTGTGAACCAATGGAATTGTTTATTGAATTTAGAGGTCGTGAGCCAAGCATAGAGCCCCTATTAAAACATATTGGAATTGCAATTTAATTATAAGAATGAATAAAAATATACTATTTTACATACTTGTCTACATAATCTGGATACCTTCAGCAATAGTTTTAGCTGAAATAGCTTATGTAACTGATGAAGTAAATATTGGTTTGCACAAAGAGCCAACAAATAAGAGCCCAATAATAAAATTGGTACCAAGTGGTACTGAATTGAATATTATTGAACGCGAAAATGATCTAATTCATGTTGAAGAACCTGAAGGGGTCCGCGGATGGATAAATACTCAAAATGTATTAAATAATAAACCAGGTAAAACAAAAATAAATGAACTAGAAATAACAAACAAAGAATTACAAAAACAAATAAAAACACTTAAAAAAAAATCAACAAAATTAATTTCTCAAGAAGAGCTTGAACAAAAATTAAACTCCGAACGTCTTAAAGTAGGTGAGTTGAAAGTGAAATTAACAAATCTTAAATCGGGAGCTGGAAATATCCAAACTTCCGACAAACTACTTGCAGATATCGAACAACTTAAAAGTATAAATAAACAATTAATTGATCAGTTTGAATCAACGGGTATTAATCACGAAAATAGCCCTAATAGCATTGAACCTCAAAAAGAATTATTATCATTTTTCATTTTCTTAATCATTTTTATTTTTGGAATCGCTGGTGGTATTTTAATTCTTGATTATATTAATCGTCGGAGGCATGGTGGTTTTAGAGTTTAAGGAATGAAATGATTATCTCTTCAAAAAATTATTTAATATAAATATTGTGTTTAAGATTGCCACCTGGAATGTAAATTCTCTTAAAGTAAGACTCCCCCATGTTTTACAATGGATGCAAAGAGAAGACCCTGATGTTTTTGCGCTTCAGGAAACAAAATCTATTAATGAAAATTTTCCAATTGATGCTATTAAAGAACAAGGCTATCACGTAAGTTTCATCGGCCAAAAAACATATAATGGTGTTGCTACTATTTCAAAATATCCAATTGAGACTATTTCTTCCAGCTTACCAAATTATGATGATGAACAACGAAGAGTTTTAGCTATTAATACTGCAGACATAACTGTATTAAATATATATATACCAAATGGTTCTGAAGTAAATTCTGAAAAATATAAATATAAATTAAAATGGCTCTCTAAACTTCACCCTTTTGTTAATAATTTACAAAATAAAAATGACAGATTAATCATTCTAGGAGACTTTAATATAGCACCTGAAGACAGAGATGTTCATGCCCCAGAGGAATGGGAAGGGTCTGTACTTGTTAGCAAACCTGAAAGGGATGAATTTAAAAAATTATTATCCCACGGCCTGATAGATTGCTTTCGTATATTTAATCAAGAAAAAGGTAATTTCTCGTGGTGGGACTACAGGGCTGCGTCATTTCGGCGAAATCGTGGTGTAAGGATCGACCATATATTGGCATCCAATAGCATGTCAAAATCCTGTCATGCTTGCTATATCGATAAAAACCCTCGTACGCTTGAAAGGCCATCTGACCACACACCAGTAGTTGCAGAATTTGATATCTAAATTTTTGTATATTCCGCTTTTACTATATCCAGATTGCGAAATAATTCGCATTGACATAAAATCCTCGCCCCATAATGTTTAATATGAAATAAATTAGGCAAATTAATGAAAGCTGATATACACCCAAAATACGAAGACATCACAGTACAATGTAGCTGTGGTAATAAATTTAAAACAAAGTCGACATACTCAGGAGAGCTCCATATTGATGTGTGCTCTGAGTGCCATCCTTTCTATACGGGCAAACAAAAAATAATTGATACCGCAGGTCGAGTGGATAAATTTCGCAAAAAATACGGCATGTCTTAGTAGTTTGTTTTTCTATCTCTTAAAAAACGTTCTAATTTAGGGCTTTTTAAAAAAAATTATCCACATTTCTTGTGGATAACTCTGTGGAAGGAATGCAGATATGAAGTCAAAACCAAGATAATTATTTCGTCTTTGTTAAAACTATCAAAATTTAACCAGTTTCATTAATTTATTATAAAACAATAAGATACGCTATTAACATTTTAATTTCTAAAGTGTTCTATTGCATCTTATTGATAATAATTAACGATGCTATGAAATTGTGTATAAAGAATTTTTTTGTTGACAAAATAAAATTTTATGGAACTTTCAAATCTACCCAAACTCCAATGGTTTATGCGTCTTTTTCTGTCTTTCCTCCCTTGGGCAAAAAATACGCACCCGGTTTATCCCAACCGGGACATTTTTGCCCCGGATAAACGAATACTCCCTAAATAAGCACTAATCCGGGGCACTCTTTATTAATTAAAAAATAACCATTCAGCGAGCTTTAGACGGGCCTCGTCAACTCCTACGCCTTTTGATGCTGAAAATAGCTGTATACTTAAATTGATTGCTTTGATTTCACTATGGATTTCAATCATCGCTTTTTTGGCGTTATTCTTTGATAATTTATCTGATTTATTCAAAAGAACATGAAGTGCTAAATTGTTAGCTTCACAGTATTTTAGCATTAATTGATCGAAGCTTTTTAGCGGATGTCGTATATCAATAATCAAGAAAATTCCGCATAAACATGCTCTTTCTTGTAGATAATGATCTAACAATTTTTTCCAAATATTTCGTGTTGAAACATCGACTTTAGCGAAGCCATACCCTGGTAAATCTACAATATGCCTCTTTTCATCATAAGAAAAATAATTCAACTCTCTCGTCCTACCAGGTAACTTACTGGTTCTCGCTAAATTATGACGAGAAGTAATTTTATTGATAACACTCGATTTACCAACATTTGAACGGCCAGCAAATGCAACTTCTTTACCTAAATCAACAGGAAGTTGCTTTATTGACGCAACGCCTTGTTTGAATTCGAAGTGGCGAAACCAATCTTTTGGTGGTTCTTGAATAAGGATGACAAATTCTCCGTTTAGCTAAAAATTCAAATTTGATGTGCTGTCATTAAAAAATTACTAATTTGATACATTTTTGGGTTATTCACTTATGAATTACTCCGATTATTAAGGCATAATTATGAAAAATAATCACAACAATAGGCCAATTTTCTTGAATACAATCATCTCAATATTTTTTGTTTTTTATATAACTTTATACTAATCTAAAATACTACTACGTTAATATAATTATCCCCGAGGATGATTCGAATGAGTCAAGAACAAGATAAAATATTTTTTAGAAACTTTACACTCACACTCGCATTTATCGCGGCAATGATGGTAGCTTTTTATACTATTGCTGATTTAGTAACAAGTAAAAAAGATCATACTGAAATCAACACTATAAAGACAAATGATAGTATTAGTGTTTCTAGTGCTAATCCAACTAACGGTAAAAGCCTATCTCAACCTTGCGCAGCTTGTCATGGAGCTGATGGCAATAGCATCAATCCAATCTGGCCTAAACTAGCGGGTCAACATGCTTCCTACATCACTAAGCAATTAAAAAACTTTAAAGAAGGTGATCGTGTCAATATTCAAATGACTGCTATGGTTGCTGCATTAAGTCAACAAGATATGGAAGATTTAGGCTCTTACTTCGAAGGTCAACAAAATAATCTTGGTTATGCAAAACCAGAGTCAATTGATTTAGGACAAAAAATTTATCGTGCGGGTGACCGTAATACTGGACTTCCTGCCTGCATGGCATGCCATGGTCCTGCTGGCTCTGGAAATCCAGGAGCACTTTATCCTGCTATTCGCGGGCAGCATGCTGAATACACGGCAACTCAATTAAAGATGTTCAAATCCGGAGAACGTCATAATGATGTAAATAACGTTATGCGTTCAATTGCTGGTCGTATGACTGAGGCTCAAATCAGTGCTGTCTCAGAATATATTCAGGGGCTTCGTTAAAAAAATTAATTTTACGGCACGAAATCTGAGTTCGTTGGTCTAACTAGATATAAATCTTCATAATTTTTTCTTTCACGAATGAGGCAAATAAAAAAACATGAAAACAGCAATTAATTATTTAATCTTAGCGCTGTTGTTGGTTTTATGTAATCAGGTCATTGCGTTTGATGGTTATGTTGAAATTACGCCCTCACAGCCAACACAAACAGGAGATAATATAGAGGTACTAGAAGTATTCTGGTATGGGTGCCTACACTGTTATGATTTTGAGCCTTTTATAAATAAATGGCTTGAAAAAAAACCTGATGATGTTGTATTCAGACGAATGCCGGGTATTTTTCGAAAAGATTGGATTCCTCATGCAAAAGCATATTTCACGGCAGAAAAATTAGACGTACTAAATAAAATACATAGCTCATTATTCACTGCCATTCATAAAAAAAAGAAACCTATCTATGATGATAGATCAATTAAAAAATTCTTTTTAGAGCATGATGTTGATAAACAAGAATTCAAAAGAATATATACATCAGATGAAACCGATACTAAAGTAAAACAGGCCTATGTAATGGGCCAACGCTATAAAATAACGGGTGTACCAGCAATTATTGTGAATGGTAAATATATGGTAAGCGGCTCAACTGCAGGTAGTTTTGAAAATGTTACAAAAATTATTGACCTACTTATCGAAAAAGAAAGGGAGAGTATAAAAATAGAATAGGTTAAAAATTTATTCAAAAAAATCTTTAGATATAAAAAAAGGACCTAAACGGTCCTTTTTTTTCTTCATTGAGAAGAAAATCTTACTTATTGTTGATATACATAGTGACTTCAAAACCAAAACGAATATCACTGTACTCAGGTGTTTCCCATTTCATAGTCTTATCCTCTTCTTTAACGTTAAAATAAATACTGTTGTTATAAATCTACCTAGTATAATGCAGTTAATGTGCCATATCGTTAAAAATATATTTATTTATATAAAAAACAATTAGTTATATAAGTTCTCGATAATAGATAAAAACTATTTGGTACCTGTTTTGGTCATAATTAACCAATTTATTGGTCATAATTAACCAATTTTATCAATAAAGAAGGCTATAAATTGCAGATTTAACTTGTGGTTTATGCTAAATTCGCCGCCTTTTTTTACGAGTATTTTTATTAATGCATAGTAGTAAGGTGAAAGACTGTGAAGTATAAGTTTGCGCATTTCCCTCGTATTGGAATTATTGGAGGTGGTCAATTAGCAAAAATGACTGCCCTTGCTGCTATGAAATATGGTTGCAGTGTTGTGGTTTTAGAAAAATTAAAAAAGAGTCCTTCTGAAAATCTAGCTATTGAGACATTATATGGTGATTGGGAT
>Ga0209403_10001041_pt1 | contig 37408 bp, 34 predicted proteins | sample ArcticOcean_MG_C_8_FD_187440 | JGI IMG/M metagenome (GOLD analysis project Ga0209403, IMG submission 187440) | Marine microbial communities from western Arctic Ocean - ArcticOcean_MG_CB11_86 (SPAdes) (version 2) | ecosystem: Environmental > Aquatic > Marine > Oceanic | place: Arctic Ocean...
TATTTCTGTCCTGGAACACTTAATCTAACTCCATGTTCTCGTTCGGGGCATCTCGGACTGGTCATCACGGATCCGAGCATTGCCGGTTAACCATGGGACGAGCTTTCTACATGCCTAGCTAGACATTAACATACCGAAAACGTCACAACCCCTTTATCAAATGAGCCACTCTCGAAGGATTTCGCAATCTAAGTCGAGGATCAGGACTATCTCCGGTCATGTCTGTGGTAATACGCGTCCACGGGAGTTAGAGATCGGAACTCTCACAAACTCCGTACTCTGAGTAGCAGCCGCTGATTGTTCCGGGTGGCTTACAGGCGAATAGGCTGTAATATTCATGCTCAACACGTACCCGCTGCCTTCAATTGATGAGACGCCTTAGAGAGGGCTCTAAAAATAGTGACAATCGGGAACAAGAACCTCCTGGTCATTTCCATCGCGCTTCTCGCAGCGGTATTAGTCGCCTGCTCCGGTGATGACAACGACAGCGTCGTGCTAGACCTGTCTGGGCTGGGCTCTCTCAACGACGGTTTCTATTACGAGGGCTGGGTGGTGATTGGCGGCGACGAAATATCTGTCGGCAAGTTCAACGTCTCTGTTGACGGTCTTCTCGTGACACCGACGGGCCAGACGATCAAGGACGGCGCGTTCGAGATCACATCGTCCATCGATGACGTGACCTCGGTAATAGTGTCCGTAGAGCCATCGGGAGACGCGGACTCGGAACCGTCTGACACACGCATACTCGCCGGAGACATTGCAAACGGTGTCGCTACTCTCGAAATCGGTGACACTGGCGCCATCGGCGACACCTTTGAGGGCGCAAACGGCTTCTACATCCTGGCCACTCCAACCGACGGCCACCTGAGGACAAACGAAAAAAGTGGTATCTGGTTCCGACGCGCTGTTGATCAGCTAGAGCCAGACCCACGCGGGCTCTATGTGCCTGAACTACCCGATGGGTGGCTTTACGAAGGTTTCGTGGACATCGAAGGAATTCCGGTGACGTCCGGCAAGTTCTGGGACCCGTGGGACATCGACTTCGCCGCGCCGTACAGCGGTCCGGCCGACATGAACACGACCGATATCTTTGACGTGATGTTTGATGAGTACGTTTCGGTAGTCGTCCATGGTGATGATGGCCCTGAATACGTCACAGGGGACGCCGGTTGGAAGATGTTCCAGAAAGACGGCCTTAGCCTAGAGCTGCTCTTCCACGGCCCGCCGGAACCGGGCGAGGACTACCTCCTTAACGCTCCTCCCGGCCTGACGTTCCCGGTCGATCTCTCCGGAGATCCGATCTACGTGACTATCGAGCCAGACCCGGACGACTCCCCGGAACCGTTCGGTCTAAAGGTGTTGATCGGAACAATCCCGGAAAACGCCGTCTCCCACCACACGTACATCCTCCGCCCAGGCTTCATGAACTTCCCCTCAGGAACAGCCAGGCTGAACTGAGGGTGCTTGATCACCGACGGTCATCGCGGCCGGTTCTGAACAACGCACACGTGTTGTAAGGGCGGGGCTGGCTCCCGCCCCCGGTCAATGATTGGCGAAACGCTGAACTCCCCGTTCAGCTGCCTATCGAATCTAGCTGCTTCAGAACAGTGGTTGCCGACACCTGGTGCCGGTAGTTATCGCCAAGCGATTGCCATACAAGTCGGCCGTCTTTATCGATCACGTAAACAGCCGCATCCGCCAACTCGGTCTTGAAGTTATCGAAACGCTCCCACTGGCGCGGGACCACTTCAGTCACGTCATATGCAAGTGGAAACTGGACTCCCACAGAATCGATCGAACCGGACGCCGCGCCCAGGTCCTGCGTGGTCACAGCGATAACCTCTGCATTGCGCGACACGATGGCCGGGTAACTATCCTGCAACTCGCCGAGTTGCCTGCGGCAGTATGTTCACCACCAGGCGCGGAAGAAGACTAATACGACGTTCCGATCCTCTGCGTACTCGCTTAGAGAGACGGAGTCACCCCTCGCCGTGGGCAGATTAAAGTCTGGCACCAGATCGCCAATAGCTGGCGAGCCGATGCTGATAACTTCGGGAACAGCGGTAGGCTGAACCGTGACGGCGTCCTCCATCCCATCCATAGCGTCGCCGGACATCGCAGTGTCGGATTCGCCACCTGATCCGCCGCCCGGTTGCCCATTCAGGGACGAACTGTCCATCCCCGCAAGTGAGGCCAAGACCTCAAGAAGCGAGTTGGTGGATGGGCGTTCTCCGATATTTGATCCGACCAGTTGGGTCTCGATAGAACCGTCCGTCCGGATAACAAATGTCGCGGGGGCGGACACGCCGTCGCCAAGAAGGTCGAACAGGCCCCATTCAGTAGTGACGGAAGTATCCGCGTCATACAGCACAGGGAACTCAAGCCCGTACTCGTTCTTCATCGCCAATGCGTCCGGGGCGCTGTCCACACTCAAGGCGATTACCTCGCCGCCAAGTTGGGTGATCTCTGAGTAAACCTCTTGCAGCTCAACGAGCTGGTTGCGGCAGATACCTCAGAAATAGCCCCTGTAGAACACGAGGGCGGTGTTGGAACTAGAGTAGACGTCCGAAAGCTTGACCGAGCCTCCACCTGCTTCTGGAAGCTCAAAGTCCGAGACGTAGATCAGCTCACTGGTTGATGTCGGATTCCGAGTAGAAGTCGGATCGGATGTCGGCGCGGAGGGAATGGAAGTAGCGACTGGGTCAGTGTCGCCGGGCTCGGCTGTGCTTGTTGTATCTGCTGGAGCGAACGTGGCACCCGGTTGCGCGGCGGGAACATCTCTGGATTCAGGTGTACTACCGCAGGCGGCAATGAAAACGGCGACAAGAGCAATGGCGAGCAGTGACAACCGCCCGGCCAAACTCTGGTCGATCCGGTCACCGATGAAGCCGGCGCGTTCGTGATGCTCCAACTGGAGCCACCTTTCGCAAGTACCGAGACTGTCTAGATACTAGTTTCGGGGACGGCACACCGATAAAAAGACCGGTGCACTTCAGATAAGCCCCTTCAAGGGTCTACGAGCGCAGGTCCGCCAGCGACTTCTCGACCGCCGCAAGGGCTTCGTCGATGTGTTCCGGCTGTACCCATCCCATATGTCCAATACGGATGATCTGACCGGCGAGTTTCTCCTGCCCGCCGCCCAGCTCAACGTTGTACTCATTTCGTGCTCGTGAAACCAGCGCCTTGCCGTCGATGCCTTCAGGGACGCTTATGGCGGTCACCGTGTCGGATGCGATCGACTCGTCAGGGAAGATCTCAAGTCCGATGCGTTTCGCACCGTCTCGCGTCTGCTGTGCCCGTGCTGCGTGTCGCGTCAGGACCTCTTCGATGCCCTCGTCCACGATCGCCTGTAGCGAGTGGTCAAGCGCGTAAATGGTCGAGAGCGCTGGCGTGAACGGAGGCTGACCGATCTGGAGGAACTTTTCGTACTGATCGATATCGAAGTAGTACTTGGGAATCGTGGAGGTTTCGTGAGCCTTCCAAGCGCGGTCGCTCATTGCGACCATAGCGATGCCGGGCGGTGCTACCCAGGACTTCTGCGATGCTGTGCCGACCACGTCCAGACCCCAGTCATCCATCGGCAACGGAACTCCGGCGGCGCTGCTCACGGCGTCCACCAGGACCAGCGCGTCAGATTCGTCGTGAACGACTCTGGAAATCTCGCCGATAGGGTTCATCACACCGGTAGAGCTCTCGTTGTGCGTCACAATGACGGCGGCGCAATCTGGCATGGACCGAAGCGTCTCACGGACCCTCTCCGGTTCGGCGGCCTTGCCCCACTCGAACTCGATTCGGGTGACTTCTGTGCCGTACGCCTCGGCGATGTCGCCGAAGCGGTTGCCAAAAGAGCCGATGCTGATCGAGAGTACGCGGTCGCCGGGGGACAACGTGTTGACGATCGCCGCCTCCATCGAGCCGGTCCCGGACGCGGTCAGGAAGTAAGCGCGCCCCTGCGTGCCTAGCACCGTCTTAAAGTTCGTCGTCATCCGGTCGATGATCTCGGCGAACTGCGGCCCGCGGTGATTGATCATCTGTCCGCCAACAAGGTCAAGGACGTCGTCAGGCAGTGGAACCGGGCCGGGGATTCTCAGGTTCAAGTCGGACATTTCTTCCCGTCGTATTGCCAGCAAATATGGAGGTCAAAGTGTGGTGACGTTCGGACGCGCCACGGCACAACCCTTTATGGACTGTGTCGCGGGGGTCGCACCGTAGAACAAGTTTAGCGATAGTTGCGCTCTTGTGGCGTGATGTCGGCGTGGACCTCTGATTACGACCCGCGGGCTCAGGCCAGTTGGACCATGAAGTAGTTGCGCGCTCCACGACGGAGAACGATTACTTCGCCATCGATAGCCTGCTCCAGCGTGACACGACTTCGTGCATCGCTAACTCGCTGATTATTCAGGTATACGCCGCCGCCTTCAATTAGCCGCCGAGCCTCGCCGTTTGATTTGGCTGCGCCAGATCCGGCGAGCACTTGCGCTATCGGCAGACCCTCGCCAGCAAACTCATCTTTTTGCATCTGGATCGACGGCACGTCGGCAAAAATGTCCAGCAGTTCGGAAGCCGAGAAACCATGCATCTCGCCCCCGAATAACACCCCGGTGGCCCGCTGCGCCGTATTCACACCGTTCGGCCCGTGCACCATCTCCGTCACCGTTTGGGCAAGTGCGCGCTGCGCCTCCCGTTTCTGCGGCTCAGTGTTCACACTCTCTTCGAAACCGGCGATTTCGTCCTGTCCCATCAGCGTGAACAGCTTCATGTACGGGATCACATCTGCGTCATCGACGTTGATCCAGAACTGGTAGAACCGGTACGGCGAGGTCTCTTCCGGGTCCAGCGTCGGCGCTCCGCCTACAGATTTGCCGAATTTCGCACCGGACGATGTCGTGATTAGCGGGTACGACAGCGCGTGTGCCTGGTGTCCGCGTGCGCGCCGAATCAGGTCCACACCGGCGAGGATGTTGCCCCACTGGTCAGACCCGCCCATTTGCAAATTACAGCCGTATTCGTCATGCAGCACCAGGTAGTCGTACGCCTGGAGCAGCATGTAGCTGAACTCGGTGTACGAAATGCCCTGTTCGCGTGTCATGCGACCGGCGACTGACTCTTTCGAGAGCATGTAGTTGACGGTGAAGTACTTACCGACGTCCCGGAGGAAGTCGGTCATGCCAACCTTCCGCAACCAGTCGGCGTTGTTGATAACGCGTGCCGGATTGGTCTTCACGTCAAAGTCCAGGAAGTGCGAAAGCTGGAGCTTGATGTTCTCGACGTTCTCGTCGATTTTCTCGACCGAGAGAAGCTGTCGCTCGTCGTCCCGGCCGGAAGGGTCGCCAATCATCGCGGTCCCCGCTCCTGCGATGGCGATAGGCGAATGGCCGTGCTGCTGCATTCGAACAAGGCCCATGATCGGGACGAGGTTGCCGACGTGGAGGCTGCGAGTCGTCGGGTCGAACCCTACATAAACGGTCGTCTTTTCTCGTCCCAACATGTCTCCGGTGTCGGGAGTGGAGTCGAAAATTGCGCCCCGCCAGGTTAGTTCTTCAATGATGTCCATAGCGCTAACGGGATCCTGACTCTTGATCTGCCGCGCCAAGTATCCGGCGCGATTCTTTGACGTCGTCGTTCATCTGCACGATCAGCGTATCCACGCCGTCGAACCGCTCTTCTCCCCGCAGCCGTTCTACGAACTCCACAGTGATCTGCTGGCCGTAAAGATCGCCTTCAAAATCAAGAAGAAAAGGCTCTATGACACGAGGCCCGTTGTCGAAGGTCGGCCGGACTCCGATGCTGGTAGCGGCCTGGTATCGACCGCCCTTGGTCGTCACGAAACACGCGTAAACGCCATCTACTGGCAGTACACCGCTGGGATCCGGCTTGATGTTCGCCGTCGGAAAGCCCAGTGTGCGTCCTCTTTTGTCGCCTTCTGTAACAGTTCCCGTGATGCTGAACGTGCGTCCAAGCAACTCGGCCGCTAAGGCCATGTCTCCGTCTGCAAGCGCCCCGCGGATGGTAGTGCTACTAGCGACCTTGCCGTTCACCTTCGCCGGCTGAACGACACGCAACTTAAAGCCAAGTTCGTCGCTCAACGCGTTCATACGGGCCTCATCGCCGCCACGATCATGGCCGACCGTGGCTCCGGGTCCGAGTACCAGCCCCTTCATGTCCAATTCAGCCATCAGAATCCGAACAAAATCCTCGGCCCCAATGTTCCTGATCTGGTCATCGAACTCGATCTCGATCACGTGATCGATACCAAGGGCCTCTATCAAGGCTCGCCGCTCACTCAGTGGCCCCAGATGGGGCACCGGGAGCGTGGGAACTAGCAGCTTTCGGGGAGGGTACCGGAACGTAATTGCGATGCTGTCAGCCCCGGTCTCCTTTGCCAGTTCTATGGTCGCATCGAAAAGCCGCGCGTGACCGACGTGCACGCCGTCAAACGTGCCGACGGTAATCACGCCCGGTCTTCCAACTGAGGCCGCATTGAGCTGCGACTTAAGGGTCATCGTGCTGACATTCGGGGAATACGTGCCTTATCGGCTAAATGGATTGCGACTGTGCGCGGAGCGGAACGCGGTTGCCTGCTCCCACATCTGACACGCTGCGAACGCCATCCATGAGACGACGGAAGTTTTCAAAAGTCACCGACTGCGGCCCGTCCGACATTGCATGATCCGGATTCGGGTGGACCTCAATCAACAGGCCGTCTGCGCCCGCCGCGATCGCCGCAACACCCATCGGTAGCACCAAGTACCACCGCCCGGTGCCGTGGCTGGGGTCGGCCACTACAGGGAGGTGGCTCAGGCGGTGAATCACCGGAATAGCCGCAATATCCAGGGTATTGCGGGTGTAGGACTCAAAGGTCCTGATTCCGCGCTCGCAGAGGATAACGTTCCTGTTGCCGCCCGCAAGGATGTACTCCGCTGCGTTCAACCAGTCGTCGTATGAGTTGGCCATTCCGCGCTTCAAAAGCACCGGCGTGTCCAGCTTGCCCACTGCATCCAGAAGCATGAAGTTCTGAGCGTTTCGGGTGCCTATCTGGATGATGTCAGAGTACTTCGCCACTAGTTCGACATCTTTCTCCGACATCAGCTCCGTGATAACCGGAAGACCGGTCTCATCGCTGGCGGCCTTCAGCAACTTGAGGCCTTCTTCCTTCAAACCTCGGAACGAGTATGGCGTGGTGCGTGGTTTGAAAGCACCGCCCCTTAAAACGGTCGCCCCTGCCTCTTTCACGGCGTTGGCGGTCGCCATGAGTTGCTCTTCTGACTCCACGGAGCACGGACCGGCCATAACGACCGGATTGTTGCCCCCCCCTATCTTGACACCTTTGACGTTGACCACCGTGTCGGTCGGATGGAATTCACGACTACCGAGTTTGTACGAACGTGTAATTCGGACCACAGCCTCGACGCCGGGCAGAGACTCTAGGCCGGAGCGAAGGTCCTCATTGATGTGGTCCCCGACGATCCCGATTACCGTCCGCTCAACGCCGCGAATCAGCTCGGTGTTGTTCTGCGTCTCGGCGACATTTGCGACGACGGCCTGGATCTGCTCTTCGGTGGCCAGCCGTTCCATTGTGACGATCATCGAACTTCAACTTTCTGGCGACACACAGCCGCCAATTAACGACGATGTCTGTTCATTCATGGGCAGAGTATCAGGCGGACACGCCGACCTTTCCTGCAAGCGCAGCCTGCGCCTCCAGGAGAAGTTCCTCGGTAGTGGCCCAGTCGATGCAGGCGTCTGTGATGGAGACGCCGTACTCGAGTCCCTCAAGGCCGTTGACCAGCTTCTGAGCGCCGGGGTTGAGATGGCTCTCCAGCATGATCCCGGCGACCGAACTGTTGCCGTCGACACGCTGCTTGATTACGTCACGGAAGACGATCGGCTGGCGATTGTGGTCCTTGTTGCTGTTGGCGTGAGAGCAGTCAACTACCAGTCGTTCAGAAACGCCGCCCGCGCCAAGTAACTTCGTCGCTTTCGCCACGGATTCGGCGTTGTAGTTTGGGCCGTCCGCACCGCCCCTGAGAATCAGGTGGCCTCCAACGTTACCGGTCGTGTGTACGACGCTGGCACGTCCCCCGCCGTCGATTCCGAGAAACGCGTGGGAAGACTCGGCCGCTACTATCGCATCCACGGCGATCTGAAGCGTACCGCCGGTTCCGTTCTTGAATCCTATCGGCATGCTCAGTCCGCTGGCCATCTGTCGGTGAGTCTGGCTCTCGGTTGTACGTGCGCCGATAGCACCCCACGACACCAGGTCTGCCATGTACTGAGGCGTGAACGGGTCAAGGAACTCGGTACCGGATGCGAGGCCAAGCTCCGCCACCTGTAGAAGGAACTTACGGCCACGTCGAAGGCCTGTGGCGACGTCGAATGTCCCGTTCAAGTTCGGGTCGTTGATCAAGCCCTTCCATCCCACCGTGGTCCGGGGCTTCTCAAAGTAGACACGCATTACGACCAGGATCTGGTCCTTTACCTGATCTGCAAGCTTCGCCAGTTTCTGGGCATATTCAAATCCGGCCGTCTCATCATGGATGGAGCAGGGGCCGACCAGCATCGCCATGCGGTCGTCTTTGCCGGACATGATGTCCTCTAGCTCTTTCCGGGTGCGTGACACCAGCGCCGTCGCTTCCGGCGTAATTGGCAGCTCTTTCACGTAGTCATCGGGGGTTCTGAGGCGGTCCATTCGTTCGACATTAACGTTGGAGGTAGTCATATCGTCGGAGGCTCTTTCGGTAATTAGGTTGTTGGGAGGATTACTTGCAGGTGGGGGGCGGCTCTTCAGTGACCTGGATAAAAGAACCGTTGACGGTGGCATACCGGGCCGTCGCCTATGAAGAATCTGAGTTCTGGAGTCATGTGAGTTTGTGACCTTTAGTGAGTGATGTGCGCATACGCGCGAAGGCACCATGGGGCAGCGAGAAATTAGAAATTAAGGGCGCCCGGGCGGAAAGTTAGCCGCTATAGGTATAGGGACGCCCGCTCGTAAACAACGGGACCAGGGTGAAGCGCGTAAAAGCGCAGCGCGCGAAGCTGTGTGCGGTTGAGGCGCTTGCGGATGTCACCGGTCTACCGTTCATTTGCCAGATCTCTTGAAGGTCTTTTCAGGTCAGTTTACTCTGCTTGGTAAGCAAGTTTACCGCGTCTCGCAGGTATATGTGTTTTACTTCCCGGGCAGCGCGTTCCGTGTTCCACGTCATCAGTACACGGATGCAACGCGGAAACCCGTGTGGGACCGCCATTTCATGGCTGTTCATGAGCGGCACATGGACCCAGCCCATGATCCGCGCAGCGACCGCCGGGAACTCTGAGACGAGGTCTGTTGTGGTCGTGAACTGCACCGAGGCGAGATCATCTTTGTCGATCTCGTTTGCTGCCACAATCTCGTTGAGCAGCTCCGTGGTCGCGTCGATGATCGCTTCTCTGTTGTCCTCGGCCACCGTCGTGGCTCCTCGTACGCCTCTGACTGCCATTGTGCTCCCAATAGAGATGCCCGGAACCAGATCAGTGCCGGGCCAATTAATAAATATGTCGTCGTAACGCACAGGGTCTAATTCGATATCGATTTAGACCGACTACGCGGCGAGCAGTTTAGCCTGAGCGGGTCCCTGCGGCCAGTTCGCGGACAAATGCACCCGCGCGCTCGGCCGAAGTCTCTTCGCTACCGGCCCCGATAACGTCTACAAGCGCACTTCCTACGAGTGCCGCATCGGCAAACTCAGCCACCTTGCGCACATCGTCACTGGTGCGTACGCCGAAACCGACGCCAACGGGCAAACTGGTGTGTTTCCTTACTTCGTCCACCAGCGAGTGGACGCGATCAAATGCAGTCTCGCCAACGCCGGTAACACCAAGTACGCCGACGCAGTAGATGAAACCGGAAGCGGACTCGCATGCCTCGGCGATGCGCTTAACAGGGCTGGTGAACGCAACAAGCGGGATCATGCTGAGACCATTGCTTTCTGCAAAAGCCCTTAATTCGGCGCTCTCCTCGGTCGGGATATCCGGGACGATCAGCCCGTCAATTCCAGCGGCCGCTGCGTCCTTGCAATAGCGCTCAGGCCCGTACGAGAGGATCGGGTTGTAGTAGCCCATAAAGACCATGGGGATCGTTACCCCGGCGGCTCGCAACTGCGCAGCGATGTCCATCGCTGTCTCTGAAGAGACACCCAGTTCAAGGGCATGCTGGCTGGACTTCTGGATTGTCGGGCCCTCAGCAAGTGGATCGCTGAATGGGACGCCCAGCTCGATCAAGTCCGCACCGGAAGCCTCAAGCTCTGTAACGATCTTCAGAGTGGCCTCGACGGACGGGTAGCCGATGGTGATAAAGGGAGCCAGAACGGCGCGCCCTTCGTCCTTGGCACGCTTGAATGCAGAGTTCAGTCTTTCAGACATCGGTGTTGGACAGTCTTTCTTTCGGTATATACGGCCATAACAAATGGGGTTCTGGCGATCAGTTAGCCACCAGCGTTGCGAGGATGTTCTGGGTTACGTGGGCGACCATACTCGGATAGATCGAACCTGTCCGCACGTAAAGCCACGCTAGAACGATACCAAACACAAAAATCGGTACCGCCCCTCCGATACTCAAGTGGAACACGGAAAACAGGGCGGCGCTTATGAGTATGCCGCCCCACAGGCCAAATCGATTTGCAAACACGGGCAAAGCAAAGCCGCGGAAGAATACCTCCTCACAGAATGGCCCGAACAGGCCAATTATGATGAGGGGCAAAGCAAGTTTGATGCCGGAATAGTCCACTAGCTCTGGAGGCGGCTCCGGGATTTTGAGCAGGTCGATTCCCAGGGCCTCGGTGATAAGGCTCCAGACCACAAGTGCTGCTACGCCCACCAGCCATGCGGCTATCGCAATCAGGTACGGCCATCGACCCTGCGGTTGCACAAACCCTAGCTGCCGGAAAATGGCCCCGCGCCGCAGTACCGCGAAGTAGATAACCGGGCCAAGAAAGAACGTTTCCAACAGGACCGCCAGGGCCATCGCCATGGGAAACCCGAGTATATCTCCGTTCGTGGTCCAGTCGTCGTCCTGTCCAGTTACGTTGACGATCAGCCCTAACAGGAGGATCGTTACCAGCACGAGGCCTATGACGGCACCGATGCCCAGAAGAACATCCCTTATCGACCAGGGAACATCGACCCTGGGATGGAGGCCGGCAGACGGATCTATGCCGGGTATCTGCACTAATCCTCCAGCCAGGCCACGTTTCCGTGCAGATCCTCATCATGCGTCTTCGCCGCAAAGACACCGTACTCGTCCTTGGACTTAGCGATCGTGGTGTCTTCGCCGTGCCCCGGCAACACGATCGTGTGATTGGGCAGAGTGAGTAATCGGGACGTGATGCTCTGCACTTCCTGTCGGAAAAGCTCCGGGCTACCTGTGCGCCCGGGCCCCCCGGGGAACAGCGTATCGCCCGATAGCAGGAGCGTGTGCTCGCCCTGCTCGGTACTGACGACGTAACAGGTAGATCCGGGCGTATGACCCGGCGTGTGAATGGCGCGTATCTTGAGCTCGCCCACCAGATCGATCTCATCGTCAGATGGCCACTCGGTAACGCCGCGGCCATCCAGTGGTTCTCCGTCTGCGGAGCCTATGTAAACAGGGACATTGTAGGCACCGAACACCGCGTCAAAACCGGCCAGATGATCCATATGGTTGTGAGTGATCAGGATAGTTTTAACCGTCGTCTCGCGCGCCTGTTTGATCACCGCCTCTGGAGCCTCCGGGGCATCCACGATGGCGCTCTGACTGGTCTTCCGGCAGACCAGTAAATAGCTATTGTTGTCGTAAGGCCCGCACGATGTCTTGTAAACGACAATGTCGCGGTCCTGATAATGGATCCCCATAGGGCCGACTCCCGTGTGGTCCTTACAAATCAGGCTTGATAAGATCAACTCAGGTCAGGACAAGGCTACTCTAAAGTGCACCAATTCGGTCAAAATTCTTGCCTGATTACGTGCCACATTGCTAAATGGATGGCACTGGATTAGGCCGTAGGATAGTCAAACTCACGCATCTCGATCCCGCATGCCCTATTTGAGGAAAACTTATGAGCGCCCAGGACACGCCGTCATCTGAGACGTCAATTTACGGTGGCGGATTTACCCTCAAAACCGGTCAGGGGAGCGCATCAATGGAGATGCAGTGTCCTCATCAGAACGGCCTGCTCTATATGGTTCCCGGTGATCGTAGTTGGGTGTGCGAGGACGACGTGAGGTCGGCTCACGTATTGGCCGGTTTCTTCAAAGAAATCGCAGCGCTTGAGGACCCACGAATACGCGAGACGATGAACCGATGGGGACTCTACTACCGAGCGAGAGCGCTCGTATCATCCGAGTCTTCGGGCGAAACCGAGTAGTCGACCGAGGCCAAACAACGCCCGGAACTGGGATCTAATCCAGTCCCGGCTGCGGGTTAGCATCTCTGATGTCCGGGATCCGACCATGGTTCTCCGGAGATGGATTTGGCGGGCTTTCCGTTTTCTCGTCCTCGCCAGATACTTCCTCGGATACAGCCTCGATGGCTATCGCCGGGTTACGACCTTCGACGATGTCGATCATCTGTTTGCCGTCAATCGTCTCGTTCTCGATCAGGAACTTCGAGATATTGTTGAGGTGCTCTCGCTGTTCCGTAATGATGCGCTCAGCGTTTTCCCGGCCCTCTTGCAGAAGACGGTCGACTTCTGAGTCGATCAGTTCTTCGGTCCTCGGGCCGTAGTCACGGTGCTCGCCAAGATCTTTACCCAGGAACACCATCTCTTCGCGCTTGCCAAAGAGCCGTGGCCCAAGCTTATCGCTCATACCGAACTGCGTGACCATTGCACGGGCGATCTGAGTTGCCTTCTCGATGTCGTTCGATGCGCCGGTTGTGATTTCATCAAACACAATCTGCTCAGCAACGCGTCCACCCATGGCGGTCGCGATCATCGCCTCAAACTGGTTCTTGGTCTGGAGGGTTCGCTCCTCGTCCGGTAGGTAGCGAGTGTACCCGCCCATCCGACCACGAGCGACGATTGAAATTTTGTGGACCTTGTCGGCGTGGGGCATGAAGTGGCCCACAATGGCGTGTCCAGATTCGTGGAAGGCCGTGACCTCTTTTTCGTGCTTGGAGATCACCCTGCTCTTACGGGCAGGTCCGGCGATCAATCGGTCGATCGCTTCAAGCATCTCGTCCTGGCCCACGACCTTCTTGTTACGACGAGCCGCTAGGATCGCCGCTTCATTGATCAGGTTCGCCAGGTCCGCACCGCTAAACCCCGGGGTTTGCTGTGCCAGGTTTTGTAGATCGACATCGTCAGCCAACGGCTTGCCCTTGGCGTGGACGTCCAAGATAGCTGTACGACCGCGGATGTCCGGCGAGTCCAGCGTTACGCGGCGGTCGAAACGGCCGGGGCGGAGGAGGGCCGGGTCAAGAATGTCTGGTCGGTTGGTGGCGGCGATAACGATGACATTGGTGTTGGACTCAAACCCGTCCATCTCCACCAGTATCTGGTTAAGGGTCTGTTCTCGCTCGTCGTGTCCACCGCCAAGACCAGCTCCACGGTGGCGACCCACCGCGTCGATCTCGTCGACGAAGATGATAGACGGCCCGTGCCGCTTGGCCTGCTCAAAGAGGTCACGCACGCGAGACGCACCGACTCCAACGAACATCTCAACGAACTCGGAACCCGATATCGAGAAGAATGGAACGCCGGCTTCGCCCGCAACCGCTTTCGCCAGCAGGGTCTTGCCCGTACCGGGAGGTCCTACAAGCAGGACGCCGCGAGGAATACGAGCGCCCAGGGCCACAAATCTCTCCGGGTACTTGAGGAATTCAACGACTTCCTCAAGTTCCTGCTTGGCCTCAGGAGCTCCTGCTACGTCAAAGAAAGTAACGGTCGCCTTCGTGCCGACGAACATCCGTGCGCGGCTTTTTCCGAATCCCATCGCCTGGTTAGAACTGCCCTGCGCCTGTCGCATCATGAACAGCAGGACTCCGCCGAACAGGATCAGCGGCAGGAAGTTGATCAGGAGGCCGATGATGTTGCCAAGACCGCTTCCGGCCTCTTGAACGTCAATGGAAACGTTTCCGCTTGCACCAACCTGGTCCAATAACTCCACAATGCTGGAGCCCGGCTCTTTTCGAGACACGAAGGTATTTGCACCCACGCGTATCGTCAGATCGTCGCCCTGGACCTCAATCAGGATGCGTTCATTGCCCGGATTTTCAGCGAGTTCAACGACCTCGCTGATCGGAATTTCACGCGCATCATCAAGAGGACGGCTGTCGAAGAACAGAAAGAACACCGCAATCACGGCGAAAACGATCAATATGTAGATCAGGCTGTTACGCATCCAGCGCCGGCTCACAGTCACCTCCTAAGGTGACCGGACGTGCCTCACATTTCTGGATGAATCCAGGTGCGGGCCGTCCCGTACAATTTTGAAGTTCGTCGTTTAGATGTCGGCGATCTTCAATCCGATGTCGACTCCCCCTCCAGAGACATCCAGAACTACGTCCAAGGATGTCGGGTTCACAACAACAGACAGGTAATCTCAAAATTACGACTATTTAATCCTATCACAGGACCCCATTTTGACCCTCGTACAGGCACGGAACCTTTGGACGGTACTGGCGGCGGAGATGTAGATCGTCGCCGCCAGGTACTTACGTCGCGTGAAGCTGGCCAGATCTGGTGCATCATCTGCGGGTTTGGTGCAGGTCTGGAGATAAGTTGGTGAGCATAGGACGAACAAACGTAGACCTGTGCCCGAGCGACGTGGTATTCTGCATCGTGGTCAACTAGTGTCCAGAACCCCTAAATCCCTGATGCCGCAAAGGTTGATGGGCAAAGGATCCCGCATATAGCTCGCGATTACCGTATAAACCGCCAGATCCGAGTGCCGGAAGTGCGGATCATTGAAGAAGACGGCTCTGGAGCCGTTTTTGAATTCCAGACTGCGCTTGAGATGGCGGAGGGGCAGGGACTAGACCTCGTTGAGGTGGCTCCCAACCAGTCTCCACCGGTGTGCAAACTGCTCGATTACGGGCGATTCAAGTTTCAGCAGCAAAAACGCGAGCGTGACGCCAAAAAAGGTCAGGCCCGTAACGAACTTCGTGAAGTTCGGCTGAGCATGAAGATTGGTGAGCACGACTTTCTTTCGAAAGTTAGACGCGCCAGGGACCTACTGGCCGGCGGGGCCAAAGTAAAAGTGACGGTTCGATTCCGTGGTCGAGAGATCGCCCATCCGGATCTTGCCGTGAAGCTTCTCAGGCGTGCTGCAGAGGCGCTGGCCGACGGAGCAAAATTGGAAAGAGCGCCAATGATGGAGGCGCGTTCACTCAGCATTATCCTGGCCCCTGATGAGCTTGCCCTAGCTGCAACTTCCAAGGCCAGCGGATCAAGCGAAAGCACTGATTAACTAAAAATGCCTAAGATCAAGACCCATAAAGGCGCCAAGCGCCGATTTCACATAACCAGCACCGGAAAGGTTCTGCGGACCAAAGGTCCCAAGAGCCATCTCCGACGCAACAAGTCTTCGCGTGTACGTCGCGCGTTCGACAAGAAAGTTGGAACGTCGCCCGCGAATGCGAAGCGGATCAAGCGACTTCTAGGCCAGTAACCGGCTTTAAGGCATCAACACGCTTGCGGCGAAACGCTTAAGGCGTCATCCTTAATAGCTTCCAGAACTTAGTTTCTTAATTGTCGGGAACGGCGCGCGTCGTCGGCCCTGATCACCTTAATCACCGGAGAAGCCTCAGTTGGCACGAGTCAAGCGCGGCACCACAAAACACCGAAGGCACCGAGCCGTACTAAAGGCCGTTCGCGGCCACCGCGGATCGCGTAATCGCCGATACAAGGTCGCAAAAGAGTCGTTGTTACATGCAATGGCTTACCAGACCGCTCACCGCAAGCTGCGGAAGCGTCAGATGCGAGCCCTCTGGATACTTCGCATTAACGCAGCGGCCAGGATCCACGGCCTGAGCTACTCCCGTCTTGTGCACGGCCTGATACTGGCCAGCGTAGAGATTGACCGCAAGCAGTTGGCCGATCTCTCCGTCCGTGAGCCTGAGGCATTTGCAGAGGTGGCTCGTGTGGCAAATGAGGCGCTGGTAGCCTGATTCTGTAAGGTTAGCTCGTCTGATCTCACCGAAATAAGAGCATAAAAAAGGACGCCCCCAAATCGGGGGCGTCCTTTTTTGTTTAACTTAGTGCCGGGTGATTCGAAAAGTCGGCTATCCGGGGTTAGCCGATCGTGCCGTCTACCATGATGACCACGAACAGGAGCGCCAGGTAAAGCAGTGAGTACTTGTACAGTCCCAGCACCGCCGGTCGGCTGCCATCCCTGAACAAGCGTGCCGTCAGGGCGAGGTATATCACCCCGAGAATGATTGTCGGGATCAGGTAGATCAATCCAAGACTATCCGTTGCTACAACAAACGCCATGGATAGGGCGACCAGTAGGATTGTGTACAGCATGATCGACAAGTTGGTTGTCGATCTGGGTGCGACGACCGGAAGCATCGGAATCCCTGCCGCCTTGTAGTCATCTTTAATGAGGAGCGCCAGGGCCCAGAAATGGGGGGGTGTCCAGAAGAAAATGATGGCAAACAGATACCACGCCTCAAGGCCGATACTGTTCTCAACACCCGCCCATCCGACCATAGGCGGGATGGCCCCGGCGGCACCACCGATGACGATGTTCTGCACAGAAGATCGCTTCAGCCAGACGGTGTAGATGATGACGTAGATCAGCGTTCCGGTCATCGCCAGCAGGGCAGCCAAGAGGTTGGCCCATGCGAAGAGAACGCCAAAGCTGATCACGTTCAGGATTATCCCGAACGCGAAAGCACTCATGGGCCGGACTCTGCCGCTTGCGACGGGTCGAGTGGCCGTGCGTTTCATCTCAAGGTCGATATCGCGATCAAGCCAGTGATTGAGTGCGCTTGCACCCCCGGAAGCCGCAATTCCGCCGATCAGTACCGCGATAAAGACGACGCGGTCCGGGAACCCCTCGGCGGCGAGGACCATTCCGGTGACGGAAGTCAGAAGCAAGAGGGTCATCACACGCGGCTTGGTAAGAGATATGTAATCCCTGACAACCGCGGACATGTTGGTCGACGCTGGCTTAACGCCGTATAGATCTGGTGCTGACATTAATTTCCGGTACTTACCTGAGCTATCCGGGTTGTCTGAGTAATTGGGGTTATTGGGGCTTCGATGTGATGTCTTTCCTGTATGGGCGCATCACCAGCGCCGCGACCAGTAAGGCTAGATCCGTCCACATTACAGTTGCTAGGGACAGATGTATTGCCTGTGCCCACTCTGAGAAGTCGGTCCACGGGTTGGCTGCACCAACCAGTACCTGCAAAATAACGGTCACCATGGCACCCAGTGAAAGCCATCTCACGGCCTGAGAAGCGCCAGGAAGGCGGAATGTTTTATGCGCTATGTACAGTGCTACCAGCGAGACCACAACTGCCGTAAACCTGTGAATTACGTGGATCCAGACCAGTTCTGATTCCGGTATGAAGGGGCCACCACAAAGAGGCCAGCTGGGACACACAGCCCCCGCTCCTCGCCAGACGGCATATGAGCCTGTCAGCAGTGTAATGAGTGCAAGAGTGGCCGAGACGGTCGTTATCCGGCGCATCGTGATAAGGCTCCGGGCAGATTCTACCGTCGCACCAACAGAAGCGCCTGAAACACCTGGTACCTGGTTGGGCCTCCAACCGCTGACCGCGGCTGCGAGTGCAAGTAGAGCTAGGAGAACAACACCCTCGGCAAGTCCCAGGTGGAGCGTTCGGAGAGCGGGTTCGACCTCGGACAAAACGACGGCTCCGCCGATTCCTCCGACGATGGCGATAAGGATCAGGGATCCGGTCGTAGTAGCGACAAGGAAGGAATTATCACGATGAGACATCCAGACCCGTATCGTGGCCCCGATAAAGAACAGCCCGACTATTGAACCGGTGGTCCGGTGGCTCCACTCGATCATCGTGTGGAATTCCCATTTTGGGATCAAGGATCCGTGACACAGGGGCCAGTCAGGACAGCCCAGCCCGGACTCCGTCGCCCGGACAACACCGCCGAGAGTGATCTGGATGATCGCCCCAATGAGCATGACGCCAAGCATCCCGATCAACAACCGGTCATTCATCGAGTTAAAAATACAGTCGACCCTGCTGTCTGGTTGAGCTTGATTTCAAAGAAGGAGAACCGCCGGAAGGAGCTTTACTTAAAAAGGATTGCGTTCCGTTTCACAAAGTCAGATGAATTATAGCGGCGTGCGCGTGTCAATTCAGTACGTAGAACAGCATCTCGGATCTACGTAGTTGGCCGGCAATCGTCTGGCGAAGTTAGCCGGGAGCGCGAAACGCTAGAAGCTCGGCGGTCACGAGTAGCCGATGGTCATAGACAAGCTTGGGATAGGAGGCGACCAGCGTCACCGTAGAGTTTGATGACTGGTGCAGGACAAGGTCATCCCTGTGTATGAATCCTGTCTCCGTCACCCTGTACAGAAACTCACCGTCGTCGTTGCCGATGATGATGTCCACGGGATCGTGCTTGATCAGATCCACTATGTCCGGGAGATCATGAAAGATGTTTCCTTCGCCGCGGACCGGACTCTGCAGATGTCCGAAGTACCAACCGGTCCCCAATTCACCGGGACGTGCGGTGTAAGGAATGTGACCCACGATGTCGACCGGGCTCTCCCACAACTGTTTGCCGCCTTCTGCGTAAATGGTTAACCCGTAAACAGTCGTGGATAGCCCGATGGCCGGAATCTCGAGCGTGGATGCCGCCGATGAAGCCTGCGCACTTGAGATGATTTCGGCCGAGTTTACGTACTCGAAATCGGCCGGAAGGTCCGCACTTCCATAGGGCAACGATCCCGCCCACTCCGGCTCGGACCAGTACTTTGGATTGGTCCAACGGGCTGGGAACAGTTGAGCTGCGATAACGGGACCAGCGACAACCGGGTCGCCGGTTGTCGGGTCAGACGCGGAGGGAGAATCGTCCGGCGCTGTTGAATCTACTGGTCGGGTGCCGGGAAGAGGGCCAGTCAACCATCCAGCACGTTCATCGGGCGATACCTCGTAAACGAGGTCGCTCAACTGGGATCGCTCGATCTCCGCGTATATGAGGTAGCCAATGGCTACTACCGCAAGGATAGATCCCAAGACGACGATAGCGATAGCCAGACGAACACGTTTACTGGCGGGTGGTCGGGGAGGACGCGTAATCTCTAATGCGTCTGGCTGTGCTAGTGCTGAATTCAATATCGGCTTGTTGCCTTACAGGCAGACCTTTTGAAGTCTGAGGGTAATTTCTGGATATGCCCAGATTTCCGGGCACATCCAGAAATTACCCGAATCTAGCGAGCCGCCTGTCGTCGGTGACGGTCTGCTTCTGTGAGGATCGGCTCGTTCAAGTATACGTCGCCGTTCCGAATTTTCAGGTTGAAACCACAGTCGGGGTTTGTGCAAATCCAAGCCTTGTAGTGCACAGCAGATCCCTGACCACCAAAGTCAGAAAGCGGTACCAAGTCTCCCTCGCCGCAGGATTTACAGGCCGGGTAATTCTCGATTGCCACATCGTCCTCCACGTAAATTGACATCGTCATCTTCCCCCAGAACCATGGCGGTGAGGGGTGTGAAGCGATTATTGCGGTTTAGAATTGCTTGAATGTAAACGTTCGGTTAACCGAGTCTTGAACGATTAGCTACAGAATGACCGGTAGTACCACCAGTAAATACAGAAGAACGCGTGAAATGATCGTCCTTGGAATTGAATCCTCATGTGATGATACCGCTGCGGCGGTCGTTGTTGATGGCCGTGAGATAAGGTCCAACGTAGCCTCCTCACAGGCAGAACTTCACGCCCGGTACGGCGGAATCGTTCCCGAGCTGGCGTCTCGAAGCCATGTCCAGCAGATCGTTCCTATCGTACGCGCCGCATTGTCTGCTGCTGATTTGACGCTGCAGGATGTAGACGCCATCGCCGTAACCAGTGGGCCGGGTCTTGCCGGGTCACTCATCGTCGGATTGAACATGGCGAAGGGGCTTGCGGTCGCATCCGGAAAAACATTGATCGGTGTGAACCATCTTCAGGGTCATGCTTATGCAGGCTGGTTGTACGACCCAGCCTCCCCGAACCCAGGCACACAGGGCCAGAATGATGTGGTCCCGGCGGCCCCCGAGGAGCTTTGCGGCTTCCCGTTGCTGTGCCTCGTCGTCTCTGGCGGACATACCGATCTTGCGCTGATCAAATCGCACGGTGAGTTTGAGAGAATCGGCCGAACTCGAGACGACGCGGCAGGCGAGGCGTTTGACAAGGCAGCCCGACTCATGGGACTCGGTTATCCGGGTGGGCCGGTTATTCAAAAGATTGCGGCGCTGGGTGACGCTTCTGCCCCTCTACCGCGCGCCTGGATCCCCGGTACCTGGGATTTCAGTTTCAGCGGTCTCAAGACCGCGGTGCTACATCGGGCCCGGACCGAGGGTATCTACCCGGCGCCTGAAGGCGGACCGGATCAGGACGCCGTGGCAGCGCTTGCGAGATCGTTCCAGGAAGCGGTTGCTGACGTAATCGCCACCAAGACGGCCCGGGCGGCTGTTGAGTTTGGAGTAAAAGGAATCGTGATCGGTGGGGGAGTAGCCGCGAACTCTGCGCTGAGGGAAGCGTTGAACGCCAAATCAAGTGTCCCCGTAATGTCGCCTCCACCCGTTTTATGCACGGATAACGGTGCGATGATCGCCGCCGCTGGATACCACTACCTGAAGCGCGGGGAGAGGTCCGGATTAGACCTTGATGTGATGCCGGGGCTGACTATTGAAGAGGCACCTTCAGCGCCCGCGGCGATGCCCGTTTAGGCACTCGGCTGTCGCAGATAATCAGGCCACCGGGTAGCGATATCTACGGGTGATGCCGGCGGGTATGCCGGAACCAGAACCGTCTGTGTTCCCAGCGCTCAACGACTTGATCTCAAATACTCGATCCCCAAACGCACGCGCCCCGGTTTCCGATGAGCGACTCAATGGCCCACCGATGTCTTTGCCCGCCGCATGGAACAGGAGGCGTGACGGAGGTGTTATGAGGTAGTAGTCCCACAGTAGGATCGCGCCCAGTATTGCCATTGCGATGCCGCCAATGATCCCAACCTTCTCGTTGGTCGCTACCTGCCAGATTCCAACCGCAGCGATGAAACCGAGAATGCCCCACATTAGCGAAGAGCGCTCCCGTGAAACGCGAGTGACCTCGACAGACGTGACCTCAGAGACTTCCGCAAACGACCAGTTACGGTGGTCTTCGTCGCCCCCGATGTAGATCACGCGCCTGTCGGTCAGTACGAAGCGGTCCGTACCGTCGACTTCCAACGAATCGATTACCGATTCTCCGGCGGTCAATCGGAACCCGTCGACCACCGTTTCCGGCTCGTCGATGGGCGCGGTCGTATCCGTTTCAAATGTAGGGGCGTTCTGGAATTGATTTTCGACTGCCACGGAGGCTCCAGGCCAGATCTCGTTTCGACTAAGCGATGATATCAGCGGAATGTGAAGACACGCTGTGTTGGTGCTTTCCGTAATACATAGATTACGGAGCATCTGCCTCCGTGATCCCGAGCAAACTCGGCATACCTCAAAAGATCAGGACGTGACTCAGACGTGTCCTACAGCTTTCAAAGGACCGGAACCAGATCACGCTCACCCTACGAGAACGACTTCTCTTTGTGCTCCGCTACAAACTCCCGACCTGCGCCGATGATGAGCCCCTTCATGTCCAGCGTCGCGCCGTAGTCTGACCACAGGTGCTTGCCAGCAGCGCGGACCTTCGCCTCTACCTCATCGTGGATCGCCAGAACCTCGGGGTGCTCCGGCTCACCGGGGTGGCCCAGCGACGCCGCCATGTCGTGCGGACCCCATGCGATAGCCATCAGGCCGGGAACGGCGAGGATTTCGTCCGCCCTTGCTGCGGCCTCTTTAGATTCGATCTGTCCACCCACCAGCATGTTGGCGTTAGAAAACTGGGCAAAACCCAGCTTGCCACCATAGGTGCCTTCAAGGACATCCATATCGCCGTGCTCCGTGCCACGACCGCCGCCCCATGAGCGCTGGCCGTCCGGCGGGAACAGGCAGGCGTCGGCAAGAGCCTGCGCCTCTGCGCCGTTCTCAATGTGCGGTCCCATGATCCCCTGCAAGCCGCGGTCCAGCCAGCGATTGATCTCATTGGCGTTGATATTGGGGACACGTGCCGTGACGCTCATGCCGTGGGCGTGTGCGATGGCGACGATGTCATCTACGGCAACAGGGTTGAACGCCCCGTGCTCGCCGTCCAGGTGGATGGCGTCAAAACCGGCCCGTGCCGCAAGCTCAACGGCACTCGTGACCGGATACTGAAACGAGAAGACAAGCGCCTGCTTGCCCTTCTTGTTTTTTGCGAAATACGAGTTCTCGATCATGGTTTTGTCCCTTCCAACAGGTTTGTTCTTGCTAGATCATATTGCAGGGGAGGCGCTTGCCTTGCCCTTGAAGGTCCGACGCCCAGGACGATTTATAGATAAGCGTCCCCTCTGGGGCCTTATATCCTCCGACTGGTTCCCGCTCGCGCCGTCGCCGTCGGATCGTACCCGTGCGCTGCCAGCACCTCTTCATTGATCGTCAGGCCCAAACCCGGTGCGTCGGGCACCGTCAGGTAGCCGTCCACCTGTCGGGGGAAGCCGTCAAAGGCATCGAAGTAGTGCGGAGTGTAGAACTCTGCGTGGTACTCCTGAATCAAGAAATTCGTCATCGTCAGGTCCAGGTGACACTCGGCCATCGTTCCGACCGGTGAGCAGGTGTTGTGCGGTGCCATGTTGACGTGCCGGGCCTCTGCGATGGCGGCGATCTTCTTTAGCTCCGTGATTCCGCCGGCATTCGCGATGTCCGGTTGAAGTACATCCACGGCGTCCGCCGCAACCAGTTCGTAAAATGGGAACTTCGTGTAAAGCCGTTCGCCCGTTGCGATCGGGATGTTCACCCGATCACGGACGTACTTCATCTCCGCCACGTTTTCCTGCGAGGTCGGCTCCTCGAACCACATCGGCCGGTACTTCTCGAGTCGTTGGCCAAGCGAGACGGCAGTGCCGGTAGAGAACTTGGCGTGGACCTCGACAATGATGTCGATGTTGGGCCCAACAGCCTCCCGTACCGCAGCGACGCGGTCTTCGGAGATCTGCGCTTCTTTCAGTGAGATGTTGTAGTAGTTGTTCTGGGCGAAGGGGTCGAACTTCATGGCCGTGTAGCCCATCGCTACGACTTTCTTCGCCTCCTCGGCGTTCAGCTCCGGCGAACCCGGGTTGGTGTACCAGCCGTTGGCGTACACCCGCACCTTCTCGCGCTGCGCCCCACCCAGCAGCTTGTAGATCGGAAGACCAAGCACCTTGCCCTTCAGGTCCCAGAGTGCGATGTCGATCCCGGACAACGCGGTGGTGTCGATCCTCCCGCCACGTGACTGGTTGTTGTAGTAGATCTGCGTCCAAATCGCCTCGTTGTCCATCGGGTCGCGGCCAATCAGGAAGTTCTCAGCCATCTCATTTATCAGCGAGATCACCTGGTGATCGTTGCCAAGTCCGCTGGCGTCGCCGAGACCGTACTGGCCGTCGTCCGTGTTGATCTTGACGATCACCCAGTTCCGGTTGGCGTTGTGGTGTGCGGCCGAAAAGATAAACGTCTCGACATCGGTGATCTTCATGGAAGGGCCTTTCTTGGAATCACGGTTGGTGGACTAGATTCGTCGTCCGCCGCGTCGTCCTGACTTCGGCGGGACGTAACCGTGGGCTGCGATCAACTCGTCGTTCGGGATGATGCCCAGTCCCGGCCCTTCTGGCAGTGTGATGTATCCGTCCTTCTGAACAGGGAAGCCCTCGAACGCGTCGATGTACCAGGGTGAGTAGAACTGGGCGTGGTACTCCTGTATCAGGAAGTTAGTCATTGTCACATCAAGTTGGCACTCGGCCATCGTGCCGACCGCTGAACAGGTGTTGTGGGGCGCCATACTGACGTGTCGGGCCTCTGCGATGGCTGCGATCTTCTTAAGTTCCGTGATGCCACCGGCGTTTGCGATGTCCGGCTGAAGGACGTCGACAGCGTCGGCCTTCACCAGCTCGTAGAACGGGAACTTGGTGTAGAGACGCTCCCCGGTCGCGATCGGAATGTTCACCCGATCTCGCACGTACTTCATCTCGCCGACGTTCTCCTGCGAGGTCGGCTCCTCGAACCACATCGGGCGGTACTTCTCGAGTCGTTGGCCAAGCGAGATGGCAGTGCCGGTAGAGAACTTGGCGTGGACCTCAATGATCACGTCCACATTCGGCCCAACGGCCTCACGCACGGCGGCAACTCGATCCTCAGCCGCCTGCGCCTCTTTCAGCGAAATGTTGTAGTAGTTGGCCGTGGCGAAAGGGTCAAACTTCATCGCGGTGTAGCCCATCTCCACCGTCTTCTTTGCCTCTTCGGCGTTGAGCTTAGGGTCCGCAGCAACGGTGTACCAGCCGTTGGCGTAAACGCGAATCTTCTCCTGCTGCGCTCCGCCAAGAAGTTTGTAGATGGGTTGGTTCAGGATCTTGCCTTTTAGATCCCAGAGGGCGATGTCGATACCGGAGAGGGCGGTCGTCTCGATGCGACCTCCACGGGCGTTGTTGTTGTAGTAGATCTCGGTCCAGATCGCCTCGGTATCAAGCGGGTCTTTGCCGACCAGGAATTTTTCGGACCACTCCTCGATCAAAGACGCCGTCTGCATCTCGTTGCCAAGCGGGCTGGCGTCCCCGATGCCAAACAACCCATCATCGGTCTGGATACGAACCAGTAGCCAGTTGCGGTCATTGCCGTAAATCCGGGCGGAGAAGTAGAGGGTCTCGACACCGGTGATCTTCATGTGGGGCCCTTAAACTTTCTGGGCAGTTTCTGGTGGTCGTAAAAAAAGACGGGACCCAGCAAGCTGAGCCCCGTCGAGTAGATCTGTGCCCGTAGGGGCGCTGCTTGCCCGGTCCGGTCCTGAGGGAGAACGTCACGTTGCCGCAACACCGCCCTTCGAGAGCCTCAGGGTGGGCTAACTGCCTCAGGACTCGCATTATTCCAGCGAGCCCCAAAACAAAGGCCCCACTGGGGTCTTAGTCCCGCAGGTTGAATGGGATGTTTAGCTCGCTTGTGATCCCCTCGAACCAGTCGACGACCTCAGGGTGAAGAGGAATGCCGATCTCTCGGCGTTCTGCCTCGGTCTCGACTTCGATCATTCCGGCGTACACAACTCGATCGTGACCCGGCGCAGGCTTGGTCTCTCGCAGGCCCTTCATCATGCCGTCCATGTCGGCCTTGAACTCATCCAGCGGCACAAATGCCTCGACGTCATAAGCGGCAACAAAGTGCGCTCTTCGTTCTTTAGTGGCGGCGCCGAAACCGGCTGCTCCGGAGAGCGGGCCGCACATGATGTCCACCATCACGCCCAGGCTGTAGCCTTTGTGGGAGCCAAGCTCACGGGTCGAACCCATCGGCAGCTGCATCCGCACGCCACCGGCCTCGAAATCTGAGAGTGCTGCGCCTTCCATGTCGGGAGAGCCGTCGTCGTTGGCGACCCAGCCCGGCTGGAGGCCGTGGCCGAGTCGATTTGCGAGTCCGATCTTGTTACCGGCGATGGATGTCGTTGCAGCGTCAAAGCTGAACGGCTCTTCTGTACCGGTTGGGGCTGCGAAAGCGATCGGGTTCGTGCCCAGTTTCGGCTCCGCTCCCCAGGTCGGGACCATCGAATTTCCGCCGGCGGTGTACGCCGTGCCGATCATGCCTTCTTTGACAGCCATCAGTGCGTGGTAGGCCATCATCCCGGCGTGACCGGTGTTCTTAATAGTGACCATGCCGACGCCTGTGTTCTTGGCCTTGGCAATGGCGATTTCCATGGCGTGTGGCGTTGTTATGATGCCGAGTCCGTTGTCGCCGTCGTAAACGGCGGTTGAAGCGGTCTCTCGGACGATCTTCTCGTTGGGAGTCGGGTTGGTCGCGCCGCTGCCGTAAGACGCGACGTAGGCGCGCAACATGTTGGAGACGCCGTGTGTGTCGGCACCCCGAAGGTCCGCCTGCATCAGGACGTCGGTCGCCAGGTTTGCGTCATCTTCCGGCACGCCCATCTTGAGGAACACTGCCTTGGTGGCTGCGGTCAGATTTTCGATCTTCACTCGGACAGCGATGTCATCCGGGACCTGGAAATGCTTCAGCAATTCGTGCTACCTCTTTGCGACTTGTTGATGAAAAATCGGGAACGGCTCGTCCTGATGGCGCTGGACGATTCATGGATGGTCCTCTAAAGGTGCATCAATCGGGCCGGATTGTAGCACCCGCGTGCGAGGTTTATTTGGATTGTCTTTTCGTATGAGGGTTGTCGTTGCGTGGAATTGGCGTTACTTGCTTCGGGTGAGGGAGAAGTTTTTACGTTCAATGGCACCGTAGGGCCGTATGGCAATGGGCCCACGCGGGTGCTCCGAATGACCCGTTTTGGCAAAAGCCGAGTTCTTCAACAACGCCGTAGGGGCGGGGCTTGCTCCGCCCCTACGGCCGATCTTTCGAGAACCTCAGGTCACGGGTCCGTCATGTGATCCCTACACCCGTTCACCACGCTCGTCAGCCACACGCTCCGGGTTACGGGCGAATCCCACACCAGGTTGAGACAAATTCGGCGATGTTCTTCATCGTGATCGGAATGTTCGCAAAAAAATCGGAACCAAGGCTTTGATCCGCCATATCGCTGATTCCGCGGAGTTCAACGAAAGGTAAATTGCTGAACTCTGCTGCCCTTGCTCCACCTGCTCCCTCCCATGCCACCGCCAATGCACCGGTGATCGCCTGAACCTCCGCTCTCCGTTGAGTGGCGATCACAGCTTCATCACCACTTGCGATAGCTCCAAAGTAAATATTGAACTCCGCAGACTCCATGTCGACTGACTGTAATTCCGTGATGATTGGTTCGGAACCACCAAATCTCGGGCGAGGCCTGTCGGTGGAAAAATAGATGTCGTGCTCAACGGTTTCAGTACCGACAACGATGTCCCCAATCCGAACTCCGGGATCAAGAGCACCGGAGACTCCGGCACAAATCACGACGTCCCAGTTTGGGCCAGCGTCGATCAAATGTTGGGTCTGAACCGCGAACTGTGACTTGCCAAAACCACCCTCTGCGATGGTTGCATCAAGTCCGGGTACAGCGACCGTCGGAAGTCGACCGGTGGTCCCAGGGTTGGTCTCCAGGCCCAGGTGCTTGAGGCGAGCCATAAATGGTTCTATCTCGTGCCGGGTCGGGATTACGATCAGTTTTCTCAACTATCCTCGTCTCTCAACTAAGCCACGCACGTACGAAATCTGCCCCACGTGCTGCGCTGTCTCATTCACGACGCTTATCAGCCGCACGCCGCGGGTCACCGGCGTGTCCCATGATCGGTCGATGATCTCGTCTAAATCCTCATCCGACAAACCTCTAACGTACGATTCAGTCCGCGCCGCTACCGCCACCTGATATTCCGCCAGCACGGTCGCGCTCGTTGGAACCAGCGCCCCGACCTGCTCGGAAGAATGACCGTATCCGTGATCCTCAAGATCTGACGACAACCCCATCTTCAGGTCCCATCCGTCTTCGACCCAGAGCTGACTCCCTCCCTCCAGGTGAGCGATGTGATGATCCTGAACTCTGATCAGGTGCCACGCCAACCACGCAATAGAGTTGGCGTCCGCGTCGGGGCGATAGCACTGTTCTTCAACCGACAGCCCGTCCAGTCCCGCGATCAACCTCACGGACATATTGGCCAGGGCGTCTGCTGCAAAATCTGAGACTTTCATTATTTAACTCCTCGCCTGTTACGGCGGCGGATTATGGGACCTGCATCCAGTTGGCGCATAGATTATCTTGCGAGTGTGAGATTCGTGCACGTTGATTCCACGGGAGTGAGAGCGCAACTCCGGTTTGTGGTGTTGGCGTTCGGCCTCGCCCTCACAGTAACGGCCTGTTCCGGGCCCACCGGCGGCGATCCACAACCTGTTCCAACACAGGTCGTTCAAACAACGGCAATCGCATCGACGACCTCACCGATACCCGCCACTGTTCTGTCCCCGGACCCGGACCCGGACCCGGCCCTGGCCCCGGCCCCGTCGCCAACCCCTGCTCCAACGCCGACTCCTGCCGCAACAGAGTCGATCGGCCCATCTTCGACCGATGTCAGATGGTCAAACGGCGACGTTTTTGTTGGAGGCACCCTTACGATCCCGGCGGGCGACCCGTTAGACCTTCCCGCTCCAGCAGTTCTATTGATTGCCGATGGAGGGGGAGCGGACCGTGACTGGGTTTCGGAAGCAATACCGGGCATCAACGGATCGGGAAGAATGATCGCTAATGAACTCACGGATGCCGGATACATAACCCTTCGCTACGACCGACGCGGAACGGGTCGACGGACCGGCGTGACCAGACCATCGGACGGTGAGAACTTTTTGAAAGACTCGGTCGATGAAGTATCGAGCGCTATCAAGTATCTGAGATCACGCCCGGAGGTAGATCGAGCTCGTATCTTCAGCGTGGCTCACGATGAGGGTGCGCTTCACGCTTTGCTCCGGGAGTCCCAATCGACACAGTCGGACATCTCGGGGATGGCCCTACTCGCCCCGAGCGCGCTGACTCTCAAGCAACAGGTATTCCGGAAACTCGGTGTCTTTGCGGAGGGACCGGGAGATGAGCGCTTACTGGCGAGTTTTGACGCGGCGATGGCCCTCTTCATAGAAGGCACCCCGCCCGAGGGTGATCTCCGACTGTCGCCAGATCTCCAGGCGTTGTTTGAGAACCTGACATATCCATCAAATCAGCCATACAACTCCGAGATATGGAACCTCGAAGTCACGCCACTTCTTCAGGGCTTTAGTGGTCCAGTGCTCGTGCTTATCGGGCAGTTGGACACGGACGTCGACTGGGCCGAGGAGGGTCAGATCTGGCGGGGTGCCGCCGGCAGCGGGCAGGATCTGGAACTGGTGCAGCCTTTGAATACGGACCACGTGCTAATGGCGACGCTCCCCGATGCCTCTGAGACAGGATTCATTACGTATAACGCGTTCGGTCGAACGTTGGACGATGAATCAATGACCTCGCTGCTTGATTGGCTGAACTCCCTGTCCGGGCTTTGACCGCCGTGCACACCAATCCTCGTCTACACTCGGCTACCCCGTTTGACGCTGTTCGCCAGCAGAATTGCCGTAAACGGACAAGTGCAATCAATTTGACTGGAGACAACGCATGCCTGAGAACGTGAACCGCCAGTGGGTACTCAAGTCACGACCGGACGGCATGCCGACCGAAGCGGACTTCGATCTGGTCGATAGCCCCATCCCTTCGCCCGAACACGGACAGGTCCTCATCAAGAGCCTGTGGAACTCGATGGATCCGTACATGAGGGGCCGCATCACCTCTTCGCCAATCGGCGGCGTGATCGAGTCAGAGGCCGTTGGCCGCGTGATGGAGAGCCGACTGGATGGATTCAGGGCGGGGGACATCGTTCGTGGGCGGATCGGCTGGCAGGAATACGGGCTGCTGGATGTGACCTCTGCATACGCGGTCAACCCGGACTATGGACCGATATCCACCTCTATTGGCGTGCTCGGCATGCCCGGCCTGACCGCCTACTTTGGGCTGCTGGACGTTTGCGAGCCGAAGCCGGGCGACACGGTGGTCGTTTCCTCGGCATCCGGCGCGGTTGGCGCAGTGGTCGGCCAGATCGCTAAGATCGGCGGTTGCCGGGTTGTTGGCATCGCTGGCTCGGACGAAAAAGTGTCCTACTGCGTCGATGAGCTGGGCTTCGATGCCGGGATTAACTACAAAAAAGAGGACGTCAGCAAGGCGCTCGGCGTGACCGCTCCTGACGGCGTTGACTGCTACTTCGACAACGTGGGTGGGCCAATCACCGAAGCCGTGCTGGAACACCTGGCCATGTACTCACGCACGGTCATCTGTGGTCGAATCTCCGAGTACAACGAGGACACACCTTCGATGGGCCCACGCATCCTCCGCTACCTCCATAGCACCCGAAGCCGAATCCAGGGCTTCACCGTGAACCAGTACCCGGCACAGTTTGAGGACGGTCGCGCACAACTGGCCCGATGGGTCAAGAGCGGCGAGATTAAGTACAGGGAAGACATTGTCGAAGGCTTCGAGAACTGCCCGAAGGCGTTCATCGGTCAGTTGGGTGGAGCAAACTTCGGCAAGCTCCTGATCAAGGTTTCAGACTAGTAACGAGCGTGTGGGTGGTTAGCTATGTGCTTTACGGTCCCGATTGCGCCACCCTCCAGAACCATCACAACACCACCAACAACACAAAGGCCTCCAAAATGCCAGAGAACGTGAACCGGCAATGGGTTTTGAAAACCCGCCCGGACGGTATGCCAAAAGAGAGTGATCTCGATCTAATCGATTCGCCGATTCCACAGCCGAAGCATGGCGAGGTCCTGATCAAGAACCTGTGGATGTCGATCGACCCTTACATGCGCGGTCGCCTGCGTGATGGTCCGTCTTACGCTCCACCGGTCGCCATCGGTGGCGTACTTCAGGGCGAGTCTGTTGGTCGCGTGATGGAAAGTCGACTGGACGGTTTCAAGCCCGGCGACATCGTGCGCGGCCACATCGGCTGGCAGGAGTACGGCATCCTTGGTGTGAAGGGTGCGCACGCCGTCGACACATCTCTTGGTCCGATATCGACCTCCATCGGCGTCCTCGGTATGCCCGGCCTGACCGCCTACTTTGGCCTGCTGGAAGTAAACCGGCCGCAGCCCGGCGACACCATCGTGGTCTCCGCAGGATCCGGAGCGGTTGGCGCCATTGTTGGCCAGATCGCCAAGATCATGGGCTGCCGCGCTGTTGGTATCGCAGGGTCCGACGAAAAAGTGGCTTACATAGTTGACGAACTGGGCTTCGATGTCGGTATCAACTACAAGACCCAGGACGTTTCGTCGGCCATCGCTGAGGCCTGCCCCAACGGTGTAGACGGCTACTTCGACAACGTCGGCGGCGAGATCACAGAGGCCGTGATGCCGTACTTCAACCTGTACGCCCGGATGGCCATCTGCGGCCGAATCTCCGAGTACAACGACGACGTCCCGTCAATGGGCCCCCGCGTCATGCGCTACGTCCATGCGGCACAGGCGACCGTGGAGGGATTCCTGGTGTTCCGCTGGGAAGACCGATACGACGAAGGCCGCGCTCGCCTCGCCCAGTGGGTGAAGAACGGCGAGATCAAGTACAAGGAAGACGTAGTCGAGGGATTCGAGAACTCGGCAAAAGCCTTTATAGGCCAGCTAGGCGGAGCCAACTTCGGCAAGCAGCTCATCAAGGTGTCGGACGAGTAACGACGGATGAACACACCCCCTCTCCCAATCGGGAGAGGGCCAGAAACAGGGCAACCGCCGCCAGGCGTAAACCGTGATAACGAAAACGCCTCAACCAACTGGGTGAACGAACCCCCTCTCCCAGTCGGGAGAGGGTTGGGGTGAGGGAGACCGCCCAAAGGCGTCATTGCGTCAATTTACAGACACCTTCATCGCCCACCGCAACACTCGCGCCCTACCGCACGCTTCGCGCCGCCACCGCGTCGTAGGCCATTACCGGAAACTCCTCCCGGAACCCCGCGCCGGCCAGCACCTTCCGGCCATCGCCCTCAAGCACCGGCTCGCCGTTCCACTCCCGCACCACAATCCGGCCGCTCATCCCGGACGACTCCATCCGAAGGTCACGGAAGGCCTTAAGAGCGGCAGGAACACGGCGACGCTGCGCCGGGTTAGTCGATGCCCGGAGTCGCGCCCCGTTTTCTTCGACGAGTAGCACCGGCACGCCGCCCGACATCACGACGTAGTTCCCGGGTCGGCGAGAAGACGACAGCAGCAACGCTACCTCCCGATCATCAATAGCCTCGATCAGTGTCGGGTCCATCACATACGCGGGGTCCCTCAAAGAAAACACCATCGGCCCCCGACTTTTCCTGGAGTCCGCTCCACGAAGATCCTCAACGGCCGACGGCATTGCGAACTGCAATCCCGGTAGCCCGGCCACGAAGAAGCCGCGCCGTGCTGCACCCCGCAACTCCATCAAGCTCAACGCGGAGACAATCGGGCCCCATGCCCAGTCGTTACCCTCCAGTTCGATTGTCTGCCGGCTGACCACGCCGTAACGCTCAAGCAACGTGCTTGCCCTCGCTCGTGCACGCGCTCCGCCATCGACCTCCGGCCCGAGCACCGCATATCGCGTCGTCAGGGACCATATAGCGTCAGGTGGGAGAGCCAGCGTCGCCTCTCTGACCCGGCGTGCGGCCTCACGTGCACGTCCTGAACCGTCACGCCCGGCACCGGCACCGCGTCGTCGACCTGACGAACGTCGAGCCATGCTCCGAAAACCGCCGTCTGCTCGCCGTGCCTCGGGTAAGTCCGGTGACTCCTGTAAATCTGGCAGCAACCCCATGAGAGCCGTCCACGACTGCGCTGACACGAGTCCTCGAAACGCGAGGTCTCTCAGAGCGTCTCGGAGGTCCATAAGCGACAGGCCGCTCAGCGCAGATCGGAGGTCGGATGATGACGCGACGCCCTCGGTAGTCAGGAACGCGAAAACCTGCGCCACATGGTCGGCCAGTCCAACCGGTTCCTCTTGAATACTCGCCAGTTCGCTATCCGACAGATACAGCCGCCCCGACGCCCGGGGAATCACCCTCACCTTCACGCCGCTTTCCATATCAGGCCGTATCACCCAGACAAATTCGCCCTCGCGGAAAAGCTCGTCCAGCGCAGGTCTCGAGAACTGGCCTACACGCGCCGGTAAGACCAGGTCGCTCCAGTCCGATGCGGGAAGCGCCAGCCCGCTGAGTGACTCCAGTGCGCGCCGCACGTCCTTATTGCTGTTGCTCCGACCGATGCCCTGCATCCGCATGACGTTTTCCTGGAAGTCGACCGGCGACACCGGAGTCACCTCGGCACGAGTAAGGCTCAGGGTACGGGCCTGAATCCGTGCCAGGTTCGCCTCGTCTCCCCACTCGATCACGCCGCTGCTGCCCGACTCCTCAGAGAAGTACCCGGACAACGCCTCGCCGCTCTCGGCAAGCTCGTCCAAAACAGCCTGAATGTCATTTGTCGTCCACGGATACCGGCGCGCAATATCCAGAAATGACACAGGCCCACTGCGTGCGAGCAATGCCCGGAGCGCCGAACGCAAGACACCCCTATCACCTCTCCCAGCAAACACTGCCTCGTATTCCGGTGCCTGTGAAGTGGCGACCCATCGTGTGTCGTCGACAGAAAGAACAAGCTCTCGTACCCGTCCAGCGGTCTCAAGTTCACGTAGCCACTCAAGAGCGACCGAGGCCTCGGCGTCACATCTCTCGGTGACCTCATTGGTCGTGAGGTCGCCAAGCTCTTCCAGCATCTGCGCTAGCTCGCTTTTGGACCGTGCGCGTGATCCCGCTTGCGTACGGGCCACAGTGCCAACCACCTCCGAGACGGCGTCAGGGCGAAGCAGTCCGGCGAACGCGGGATCACGGAACAACGCCGATAGGGCAGCGCGATCAAGCTGGAAAGCCTGCAGCGAACGTTCCGCCTTCGGAGCGTCCCACTCGTACATGGACTGTTCGTTGAAGTTGAAGTTCAGCGCTTGAGCCACCGGCGAGGGCGTCTGGCTAACGAAGGTCGTGACATTTATCTCTCCGCTCTGGACACGGGCGACCACCTGCTCCAGCGCCGGCATGTCCATCTCGTCTTCGAGTACGTCTCTAAACGTTTCGAGAAGGATCGGGAAGTCCGGGATGTTTCGTGCCACTGCCAGAAGATCTCGGGCACGGAGACGCTGCAAATAGAATGGCGTTCTGCGTCCACCGGCGCGACTCGGAAGCAATAGAGCTCGCTGTGCGTTCTGGCGGAACCGAGCGCCGAAAACCGCTGAATCCACCAGCCCGTCCAGTACCCACTCGCGAACGGCCTCCACATCCAGGTCCGTCACGATATCGCTGGGCAAAGGTGTATCGGACTCCGGTACTCGAAGCAGAATCCCGTCATCGCCAACCTGCACCTCGGGTTGCACACCCGTTCTTTCCTTGATAGCTGCCGCTAGCGCGATAGACCAGGGCGCGTTTACTCGACCACCAAACGGGGAATGGACGACCATCCTTCGGTCGCCAAGTGGGCCTTGGTAACTCTCGACCAGTACGGTGCGATTTGACGACATCGCACCGGCCGCACGAAGCTGCCTTCTTACATAGCCAAGTGCCTGCCTGGCCCCGGAGTCGTCCAGAAAGTAGTCGTCCTTGAGCCATTGAATAACGGACGGTGGATCCTCTTCCGAGTGGACAAAAGGAGCGATCCGTTCGGCTAGCTCCGCCCGGAATTTGGCAAGACTCAAACTCAGGTCGTGTGGACGCCACGGGAACTCGCCCTTCCAAAACGGCATGCGTGGCAATGCGCCGGGCGCTGCCTCCACGATAATCCGGTCATCCTGTATCTCAGATGTCCGCCATACCTGGCTGCCCAGGAGAAACGCATCGCCGGGATGGGTCTCGAAGACGAACTCCTCGTCCAGTTCGCCGATCCTTGTCGTGCCGTCGCCCAGATACACCGGGAACGCGCCGGTGTCGGTAATCGTCCCGACGTTATTGAGCGCCTGGAGTCGGGAGCCCGGCAGGGCGAACAGCATCCCGTTGGCCTGATCCCAGTGGATGCGGGCGCGCAGGCCCTTGAACAGGTGGCGAGGGAACTTGCCCGACATCAACTCAAGGACGCTGTCAAAGCTGGATCGTGCCAGAGAGTGGTAAGCGTAAGAGCGGAGCGTTAGCTGGAACAGATCGTCGGCAGACCAGTCGTCCAGTGCCACCGCGGCTACGATCTGTTGCGCCAGCACGTCCAGGGCATTTTGAGGCGTGTACACCGTTTCGACGTCTCGCTGCACCATCCCACGTGCGACGACCGCGCTCTCCAGCAGATCCTCGTTGTGGGTGGCGTACAGCAAGCCGTTACTCGTCTGACCCACCATGTGGCCTGAGCGACCAATGCGCTGCAGTCCGGTCGTGACCGACTTCGGTGACTGGATTTGAACTACCAGGTTTATGGTCCCGATATCTATGCCAAGTTCCAGCGAACTTGTGCCGATCAAAGCTGGAAGCAGTCCGCTCTTTAGCTCCTCCTCCATCTCACGGCGCGCCTCATTGGACATGCTTCCGTGATGAGCGCGGAATGGCCCGTCTTCCGCGCCCGAGGCGAATACCGAGCTCGAATGCGGAAACGAGGGCGTTTTTGCGTCGCCCATGTCGTACCCGGCCTCTTCCATATTTGTCAGAAGTTGGGCGTTCAGTCGGTCCGCGGTCCGCTCCGCCTGCCTGCGGCTGTTGGTGAAGATGAGCGTCGTGTTGTGTCGCTGCACCTGTTCCAGGATCTGAGGGATCACGCCCGGCCACACGGATCCGTCTGCCCCACCACCTGTCTTTGCGGGCATGCCCATTACCCGGAGCGAAATCTCTTTCGGGTAGTCGGCATCCACTACCGTTACCGGTCTCGGCACAAGCGACCCGTCTTCAGCTTCCTCCTGTCCGCCAAGGAAGCGTGCTACCTCTTCCAGTGGGCGCTGTGTTGCCGACAGGCCGATTCGCTGGAAGCCGGGCGATAGTTGCTCCAGACGTTCCAGGCTGAGCGAAAGATGGGAGCCTCGTTTGTCGCCGCTGACGGTGTGAATCTCGTCAAGGATGACAGTCTTGACGGTTCGTAGAATGTCGCGCGCCACAGGGGAGGTCAGGATTAGATAAAGGGACTCTGGCGTCGTGATAAGGATGTCCGGGGGCTTGCGCACCATCTGCCGACGCTCTGATTGCGAAGTGTCGCCGGTGCGAACCGCGGCGTGCACCTCTGGAACGTTCACCCCATGGTCCAGTGCGTACTCCTGGATGCCACGAAGCGGTGCCGAGAGGTTGCGCTCGATGTCGTTGTTGAGCGCCTTCAGTGGTGACACATAGAGCGTGTGAACGCCGGGGTTATTTTGCTCTTTTCGGGCCGCGCCGCTCTCCTGTTTCGAACTGGGCGACCGGGGGGTCTTTTCCTGCGCCCTGAGGCTCTCAATGGACGACTCTGCGAACAGATCGTTGAGGGCCCACAGAAACGACGCAAAAGTTTTGCCGGATCCGGTCGGTGAGTGGATCAGTGTGTGAGCCCCGTCTGCGATAGAGGGCCATGCCTGCTTTTGCGGAGAAGTTGGCTCTCCGACTTCCTCTCGAAACCAGTCAGAGACCCACGGCAAAAACAACCCGAGCGCGTCGTTACTCTCGAGTGCGAATCGAGAGTTCTGGGAATTTCTGGTGTTTGGGTCGGTCATCTGGCCCGTCGTTTGCTGAGGCGATGGCTAGTTTCAGTCCTATCGGTCGCTCGAATATAGACCACTCGGCTGTTGATGCTGCCCGAAGTGGCGCAATGCCAACACCTGAAAGTCCGTTCCGGACTCGTCGCCGGTGATCGTTCAGAGACTTACCGAAGCCTTCCATGCGTCGACGGACGAGTTTGACAGAGAGACGACTAACGACGAGGCGGGGGTAGAGACCTCTGACGAAGACACCGACGTTGATGTCGACGAACTGACCGAAGGCACAGGGAACACCGACGGTTTCGACGCGGGGGGAACCCGATCCAGACAATCCAGTAATCAAACCAACACAACAAGTTAGCAACGGTTATCCGGCATACACGTCCCTCGAGTATTGCCGGAGGCCGGGTCCTAAGTACGACGCCCGTGGCTCACAACCGAGCCCGGGCGTCGTCGCGTTTCCGTTGACCTCATTCCTAGCCACTGCTACGCTTAATCTTGGTCAGGACCGGCGCATTGCAAGGCGACGGTTCTGGCTACCCGTGGGGATGTAGCTCAGATGGGAGAGCGCTGCGTTCGCAATGCAGAGGTCGGGAGTTCGATCCTCCCCATCTCCACCACATGAACATAAGAAAACGCCGTCCTGGAAAGGGCGGCGTTTTTGTTTTGTGACGAATAGTCTGACCCGTTCTTCCTGTACCAACTCTCCGGACACCGCTGAAGGAACTTGACCCGACCAGAGTTGCTATGAGGCTTCAGCCGGACCCATCCGGAGGCTCTTGCCGGATCCACTCGGAGGTACAATCCGGAACCCGGCCGTGGCTCTCACTAAACCCATGCTGAGGCCCTCGAAGGGCGGGCGGTACGCCCAAACGCGGCCAACCCGCAAACACGTTCCGGCGAACTTCGACCCAAACCCTGTGCACCACACGCCGCGAACCCCGTAAAATCTCTTGCGTGCCCCGGTAGCTCAGGGGATAGAGCGACGGTTTCCTAAACCGCAGGTCGTGAGTTCGATTCTCACCCGGGGCACCATACGT
>Ga0209403_10001045_pt1 | contig 37318 bp, 36 predicted proteins | sample ArcticOcean_MG_C_8_FD_187440 | JGI IMG/M metagenome (GOLD analysis project Ga0209403, IMG submission 187440) | Marine microbial communities from western Arctic Ocean - ArcticOcean_MG_CB11_86 (SPAdes) (version 2) | ecosystem: Environmental > Aquatic > Marine > Oceanic | place: Arctic Ocean...
GCGAGCTATAGGCCGCATCCTGAACCAGCGCATGTTTGAAGATATATTTGGCGCGTGGCGGCCGGCCGCGCTGATAGAGCAGTTCGGCATCGACCAACTGACCGAGGCCCTTCTGCAACGCGCCGTCGTCGCCGGCGGAAAGACCGGAGATCATCTCATAAGCGAATTCGCGGCCCAATACCGAGCCGAGCTGGGCAATCTCGCGTACCAGCGGCAGGCGGTCGAGCCGCGCCATTAGGGATTCCTGCAAGGTGTCGGGAATGGCCAGCGACGACAGTGGCCCGGTCAGCTCGAAATGCGTGCCGGCATCGCGCAGGATGTCGGAGGCGAGAATGGTCTTGCTCAGCTCTTCGACATAGAGCGGCACGCCGTCGGCCTTGGCGACGATGTGGTCGACCACCTCACCCGGTAACGGCTTCATGTCGGCGAGGCGCGCCACCAGCGCCTCGGCATGCTGGCTTTCCAAACGGTTGAGGGTAATCGGCGTGATGTGCGAGCGCGCCTGCCAGGGCGCGATGAAGTCGGGGCGGGCGGTCACCACGATCAACAAGGCGGCGGTCGGCGCCTGATCGATCAACAGGCCGATAAATTCGAGGGTCGACGGGTCCGCCCAATGCAAATCTTCCCATAATTGCAGCAGCGGTTGGCGCTCGGCGGTCTCCAGAATCATCGCGATGAGGGCGTCCTGGGTGCGCTATTTTTGCTGCTTCGGGGTGAGGTCGTGCGGCGGATAGCGATCTTCCGGCAGCGCCAGGCTCAGCATCTCGGCGATCAGCGGTACGGTCTCGCTCACCGGCTGTTCATAGGATTCGAGCAGGGTTTCGAGTTTGCCGAGGCGGGTCTCGCCATTGTCTTTCGGCTGCCAGCGCGCCAGCCGCTTGAAATATTCGATCACCGGATAGAGCGCGCTGTTGGTGTGATAGGGCGAGGAGCGCAAAACCAGCTGCATTTTGCCTTCGGCGCGGACCGCCGCGCGCAAACCATCGATCAGCACGCTCTTGCCGATACCGGCTTCGCCGCTGACCGTCACCACCTGGCCGCGCTCTTCATCCTTGGCGCTCTGCCAGGCGCGGCGCAACAGCCCTATTTCTTCATCGCGGCCTACCAGTTCCGGCACGGCCGCATCATTGTCAAAATCATCGCTACCCGCGTCATCCCCGGCGTCGTCGCGCAGGCCGGCGACTTCCCAGGTCTGAACCAACCCAGCAATGCCCTTCAATTCCGTGCTGCCCATATCGCGATAGAGGAAGCCGTCACCGGTCAGGTCCTTGGTCAATGTGCCGATGACAATGCCGTTGCGCCCGGCCAGGCCTTGCAGGCGCGCGGCCATGTTGGGCGCCTCGCCGACCACGGTGCGTTCCTGCGCCATGCCTTCGCCGATCACCTCGCCGACCATCACCGTGCCGGTGGCGATACCGATGCGAACGGCGATCTCGATATCCTGGTCCTGCCCGATGGTCTGGTTAAGGCCGGCCATCGCCTGGACAATCGACAAGGCACTGCGCACCGCACGTTCGGCGTCACGCTCAAGGGTTTTGGGGTAACCGAAATAAACCAGGATGCCATCGCCCATATATTTGGCGATGTAGCCGCCGAATTCGCGGATGCGCTCGGTGCAGGCCTCTTGATAGACGCGGATGACATCTTGTAGATCTTCCGGATCGAGGCGGGTGGAAAGCGCCGTTGAATCGGCGAGGTCGCAAAACATCACCGTCAGCGGGCGGCGCTCGACATTGTCGCTCGGTTGGGCTGTGGGTTGTGGCGTCGGCAGTGGTGCATTGACTGGAGGCGCAGCCGGTTGCGGCGCGCCGAATTCCGCCCGGATCGCTTTCAGCAACCGAAGCTGATTGCCAATCGAGAGGCCCAATTTCCTGAGATCGTCTCGTGTCAGGTCAGCAAGTATGTCCGGGCCGATGTCGTTGTCGGCAAAGATTTCGCCATATTCAGCGAGTCCCAAGCCGGCTAACCACGCGCGCATATCGTCTTTCAAACCGTTCCGCCCCCCGCGTTCGAGAGTTAATAGCAGATAAAAAAAGGAAACGGCAATTGACGGCTACCCCCGGCGCGTCACAAACAGACATAATCGCGGCGACGGACACATGCTTTTTTTGGGTGGCTTACGAAGCCGGCAATGACAGACTAAAGTGATCGCGAAAGAGCGCCCGGCAGGACGCCGTGTCTGCCATCGGGGCCAAGTTCAGAGAGAGTAAAATAATGGCTAAGCATCTCGTCTCCGTCGATCGTACCGTCCCGTTGGGGGACTGCCCTGCAGAAGGCCATAATCGCTGGCACCCCGACATCACGCCGATGATTCATGTGAAGAGCGGCGATGAGGCTGAGATTCATACGCGTGACTCGTTTGACTGCCAAATTCACAAATCTATGTCCGGCGCGGATTTGGGCCAGGCCAGCATTGGCCGAGCGCATCCCCTGACCGGGCCGGTCTATGTTGAAGGGGCGGAGCTCGGCGATTTGCTGGCGGTCGATATCTTGGACGTCAAATCGCATGACGAAGGGTTCACGCTTATCGCGCCGGGGTTCGGCTTTCTGCGCGACTGCTTTACCAACCCGCACCTAATCCATTGGGAGATGCGCGAAGGATTTGCGACGTCGCCAGACCTCCCCGGTGTGCGCATTCCCGGCGCACCGTTTTTTGGCGTGATGGGCTTGGCGCCGTCGCATGAATTGCTCGCCCGCATTAATGCCCGGGAGAAGAGTTTGCATGAGCGCGGCGGTGCGGTTTTCTTGCCAGATGCCGATATGGCGGTGCCCACAGATCCGGCGATCGCGGGTGAAGCCTTGCGCACTATCTCGCCACATGAAACCGGCGGTAATCTCGACATCAAACAATTCGTCAAAGGCACGACGGTCTATTTGCCGGTCTATCAAGAGGGCGCGTTGTTTTCAGTGGGCGATGCGCATTTTGCCCAGGGCGACGGCGAATCCTGCGGCAGCGCGATCGAGACCTCGGCCATCCTGCATGCGCGCTTCCGGGTGCTGTCCGGCGTGGCGGCGCGGCGCGGTCAGACCGACGTTTCCTTCGGCAATGAAAACGCCGGGGGCGCGCCGCTCGACAGCTCGACCCGATTCTACGCAACCACCGGCACCTGCCTGAAAGGCGACGGTGAGAACTTGTCGGAAGACCTCAGCCTGGCGACGCGCAACGCGCTATTGAATATGGTCGATTATATCGGCGAGCGCTGCGGTTTTTCGCCGGAGAACTCTCTGGCCTTGGCGAGCGTCGCGGTGAATTTGCGCATTAGCCAAATTGTCGATGTCCCCAACTTAACGGTGTCGGCATTTTTGCCGCTGGAAATTTTCGACTAGCGAAGGAACCGATCGCGTGAAGATGCATATTCTCTCCGGCGGCCGCCTCAGGATGCAGAAGCGCGTCTATCTGCCTGGCGCGGCGCCCGAGGAAATGATCGAGCTGCCGGTTTCGTGTTTTCTGTTCATCCACCCGTATGGCAACCTGTTGTTCGATACCGGCTGTCACCCGAAAATTGCCGTCAACCCGGAACAGCGCTGGGGGCCGATGGCACGCTTTGTAATTCCGGCGATGGCGGCGGATGACAATATTATCAGCCAGCTCGGGCGGGTTAATCTAACCCCCGACGATATCGATATCGTGGTGAATTCGCATTTGCATTGCGACCATTGCGGCTGCAACGAGTTTTTCTCCAAGGCGACGATCTATGTGCACCGGGATGAGCTGGCCTGTGCCCGCGATCCGGCGAGCGAGGGCCAGGGCTATTTTCAAGCCGAATGGGACCACCCGATGGCGATGATCGAATTCGACGGTGAAGTGGATATCTTCGATGATGGGCGCCTGGTGTTGCTGCCGCTACCGGGCCATTCACCCGGCATGACCGGCCTGCTCGCCAATCTGGCCAGTAGTGGGGCTTACTTGCTGGCTTCGGACGCGGTCGCGGTGCGTGAGAATTTGCTGCCGGAGAACATGCCGCAGAATATCTGGAACCGTGACGTGCAAACAAAATCCATCGCCGAGATCAACCGCATCGAAAAATCTGGGGTGAAAGTTCTGTGCGGTCATGACTTGGCGGAATGGTCGGCCTTCAAGAAGGCGGAGCAAAGCTACAGCTAACGCGCCTAACGCGCCTGTCGCCCCGCCGCCATCGAGAAAGGAAAAAACGTTATGTCGAATATCGTAAATCATCAAATTAGGCTGGCCGGTCGGCCGGTCGGCCTGCCCAAATCGAGCGATTGGGAGTTTACCGAGGCAACTGTTCCCGATCTTGAGGCGGGTCAGGTCTTGGTCAAGATTCACTACATCTCGGTTGATCCGGCGATGCGTGGTTGGATGAACGACCGCAAAACTTATGTGCCGGCGCTCAAGCTCGGCGAGGTGATGCGCGCGCTGACGGTCGGCGAGGTGATCGCCAGCGAGAATTCGGCCTTTGCCACCGGCGAGTTCGTCGTCGGCATCGACGGCGTGCAGGAATATGCGGTCTCCGACGGCAGCGCGCTGATGAAAGCCGATACCGGCCTGGCGCCGTTGCCGGCATATTTGAACAGCTTGGGGATCGCCGGCTTGACCGCCTATTGCGGCTTGATCGAGGTCGGCGCGCCTAAAACAGGCGAGACGGTGGTCGTCTCCGGCGCCGCCGGATCGGTCGGCGCGCATGTCGGTCAGATCGCCAAGATCAAGGGCTGCCGCGCGGTCGGTATTGCCGGCGGTGCGCGCAAATGTGCGTTCCTCATTGACGAGCTCGGGTTAGATACGGCGATTGATTATCAGAATGAGGATCTCAATGACGGCCTGGCGCGGAGCTGTCCCGACGGTATCGACGTATTCTTCGATAATGTCGGTGGCGAATGTCTGGATGCGGCACTGGCGCGAATCAACTTTCACGCTCGCGTCGTGATCTGCGGTGCGATCTCGCAGTACAACAATACGACGGCGATCGAAGGTCCGGCCAATTACCTCAATCTACTTATCCGTAGCGCCCGGCTGGAAGGCTTTATCTATTTCAATTGGCGCAACCAGTGGCCGGCGATGGTCGCCGAGCTTGCCGACTGGCTCAACGCCGGCAAGTTGAACTGCCCTCACGATATCGTCGAAGGCGGTGTGGCGGCGTTCCCCGAAACATTGTTGCGGCTGTTCTCCGGCGATAATTTCGGCAAATTGATGATCAAAGTGGCCGCGTAGGGTTCTCTGCTGGCGTCTGTGCCCCCATGTAGAGAGCAGCCATACTTCAGCGCGCAACATTGGCGCAGGACGCTCCAATCGCCTATCGTGCTTGTCAGGTATTAAACCGGGGAGAACAGCGAAGATGCGTTCGATCAATGTAAGCAAGAGGATATCTGCCGCGCCAGCGAAAGTGTGGGCTGTCCTCGCGGATTTCCCCAACATTGCAGCGTGGAACTCAGGTGTCACCAAATCGTTCTCGACGTCGGACAGCACCAGTGGCGTCGGCGCACAACGGCACTGTGACTTGGCGCCGTTTGGCGCGCTCGAAGAAACCGTCAAGGAATGGGATGAGGAGAGCCGCCTGGTCATCAGCATTGATTCGGCGAAGAAATTGCCGATGGCGCATGGTCTCGCAACATTCACCCTTAGCCCGGCTGGCGAAGAAACCACCGTCACCATCGATTACGCCTATCAACCGAAGTTCGGCTTCGTCGGACAAATCCTCGGCAGCATCGCTTTGGATGGCCAGTTCACCAAAGGCTTCAACGCGTTCCTCAGAGACCTCGACAAGGCCGCGCGGAAGTAGCCGGCGCGGGGCCCTAAGATTTAGCGGTTTCGGCCCAGCCTTTGTTGATTGGTTCGAAGAAATTGACGTGGACGTTGACCGCCTGAAATTTCCACACTCCGTCGATCTTGACGAATTCATTGTCGTACGCGGCGACGAGTAGGTTTGAATCGAGAGCGCCGTCGCTGTTCACGGTGGCGGTCTGAAACAGGCGCCAGGCGCCACGCACGCGGTCATCGGTCTCGAAGGTGATGATTGGATTTGTGACGAAATGGGCGGCGAACACCAGTGCGCCCGAGAGGCTGTCGAAAAAGTCCCAGATCGCTTGGCGTCCTTCAAAGCGGCCGAAGACGTCGGCTTCCCAGGTGGCGTCCTCGACGAAAAAGGCGGTGATCTTGTCGGGGTCGTAACCCTGGTCGGCGACCAGCAGATATTCCGCCATCAATTTGCAAATGTCGTTATGCGCCTCAAGGCGGGCGATGCGTTGTTCGAGAGTCTGTTCGGCCATGGCAATCTCCTTATTCAATCGGCGGCGTTGAATATCATGGATTTTACCGGCGACGCTAGGCAGTATTCCGCCCGCATTGGTAGGTGTTGTCCAATCGGTGACTAGGGAGACGACAGTATGAGCGCGCGGAAATGGATGATGAGCGATCGCAATATGGCCGATCAGCCGATCGAGAGCTTTACCGAGTTGGATGATGAAGAGCGCGCCAATCTGGCGCTTCTGGTACGCCAATGCCGTGGCTGGTCGAGCCAGAATATCGACGAGGTGGTCGCACCGATGGCCGAAGACGGCGTCTATCACGACATCACCCTGCCGCCGGCTGAAGGCCATGCCGCGATCCGCGAATTCGGTGCCGGATGGCTTGAAGCGGTGCCTGATCTCCATCTCTATATGGAGAATTTCTGCGTCCAGGGGAACGTCGTGTGCGATTTGGGACGTATGAGCGGCACCATTTCCAAGGAATATTTCGGCCTGCCCAACACCGGGAAGAAGTTCGACTGCCAATTTTCGCAGGTGTGCTTCATCGAGAACGGCAAGATCAAATATCTGCGCGGATTATGGAACGCCGCCGACATGTATAATCAGGTCGGCTGGGATATCTCCGGCTTGAAGCGCTAGCCCGGGCCTGGGACGCACTATGAAATCGGTTGATATCGTTGCCCGCCGGAGTGGTGGGCTGCTCTTTTCACTACTGCTGATTTTCATCGCAGGCGTCAATTTCAGCTTTATTTTTTCAGTCAATAAGATTGCGACCGAAGCCGGCATGCCGTTTTTCGCCTATGTGTTTTGGTACACGTTAGGCGCCGGCGCGGTGCTGTTCGTCATTGCCGCAATTCGCCGCGAATTGCCGCGTGTCGATTTCATCCATTTAAGGGCTTACGGCGTGGCCGCGGCGCTCGGCATCGCTTTTCCGTTCGCGCTGCTCGCCTTTGTCGCGCCCAAGCTGCCGTCCGGCGTGGCCGTGTTGCTGGTTATGCTAACTCCGGCCTTTACCTATCTGTTTTCACTGCTCGCCCGCCTCGAGCGCATCCACCTCATGAGCATCGGCGGGCTTGTGCTCGGCGTCGCCGGCGTTTTGTTTATCGTCATTCCGAGCGGCAGCCTGCCGGATGCCGATATGGCGGGCTGGTTCATTCTCGCCCTGTTGGCGCCGATCTGTTTTGCCGGCCTCAATGTTTATGTCGAACTGGTGCGACCGCCGGAAACGCCATCGCTCTCGCTCGCGGTCGGCATTCTATTGTCGAGCGCTTTGCTGCTGCTGCCCCTGATGCTGGCGACCGATCAATTTTATATCTTCCCCGGGCCGGTGCAGGACGGCGATTTGGCGCTTCTCGGCGCGGTGGTGATCAATATCCTCATGTGGCCACTGTTCTTCGAAATCGTCAAACGCACCGGCGCTTTCCTGATGTCGATGATTAACGTCGTCGGCGTGGTAATCGGCATTGTGTGGAGCATTGTCTTATTTGGCGAACGCCATAGCGGCTTCATCTGGTTGGCTGCGGCGCTGATGTTGTTGGGCCTCGGGCTGATTCTGGCGCGGCCGATTCTGTCGAGCCGGGCGGAACGCGCCGACGCCGGCAAGACTTAGAGCGTGCCGCCAAAACTCCCCTAAAGCACCGCGTGCCGGGCGGGCTCTGGCGCGAGACGGGGAGTCGGCGTGGTGATTGCTCAGGGCCTGTCGCAGCACGGTGCGACCACAATTTTGAATGGTCGAGACCCGGAGACGATGGGGTGCGCCGGAGGAAATTGCAGGTGCTGTCGTTGTTCTCGCGCCCGGGGCGTCAAATTACATCACCGGCCAAGTGATCTATGTTGATGGCGGTTTTCTCTCCACCATTTAAGGACCGGCGGCGGCGCAATATCCCAGATTTTAATCGGCGAGCGGAATTTGGACGATAAATTCCGCGCCCTGGCCGGCGGTGCTTTTTACTTCAACACTGCCGCCATGTATCTCGGCGGCGCTCTTGACGATCGACAGGCCCAACCCGGTTCCGGAGAACCCGACGGCGTTTCCGCCGCGGAAATATTGTTCGAATATGTGGTCGATTTCCGCCGGTTCGATGCCGATGCCCTGGTCGGCGACGCGAAATTCGACCTGGTCTCCGCGGCGCGAAATATCAATGTTGACGGCGCTGCCGCGCGAGGAATATTTAATCGCGTTGGAAATTAGATTGTTCAAGATGTGGCGCAGCAGCCGTTCGTCGAGCACCACCTGATCGACATCGCCGCTAAAATCCAAATTGAATGTTTGCTCGGCATTGGTGCTGAGGCGCATTTGCTGCAATAGATCGCGGCAAAACGGGCTGAGGTCCATCATCGCAGGATTGCATTCCAGCTTGTTGGCGCCGATCTGGCTGCCGATGAGAATTCTGTCGAGCACCAACGTGATGGCCGATACCTGCTTCTTGATATCTCCCAGGTTTTCCTTGACCTCATGGGGCTCAAAGCGTTCGGCATAGCGGTCTATTATGTCAGCGGCGGCATAAATGGTGGTCAACGGCGTGCGGAAATCATGCGGTGCAGAGGCGACAAAATTAGACCGGATTTCACCCATCTCGCGTTCGTTCTCGAGCGCCACCCGGGAGATTTCCTCTGACCGTCGACGCTCAGCCAGTTCAAGCTGGAGCTTTAAGTTTTCCTGATGTTTAAGCCCTGTCAGCCGGCTGCCGGCAACCACCGCAAACAACACAACGCCGTAAACCACCAGAAGAATTCCAATCGTCGCGCCCAGAATTATCCAGATGCGATTGGAGATCGTGCTTTTGAGCGCAGTGACGTCGGAATAAATCTCAAACACGCCGGACGGCGCGGGCGCGCCAGGAGAACTGAATATCGGGATATAGCTTGAGATCAAGTCGCGCTTGAAAATCGTTTCCTCGAACGCGTCAAACTGGTCGCGGTACGTCAGTGCGCTGACGACAATATTACCGATGGCCGATAGAAAGCCCTCATTGGCGCTCTTGTCGTCGCCGATCTGGCTCGGGTCGGAAGAATAAATCGTCAGGCCGGAGGGGGTATAAATCTTAATCTTGACGATTCGCGTGCCGAGCGTGGCGTCGGTCACGGCGCGGTCGATGTGGCGCAGCGCCGGATGTTCCTTCAACTCTGCGACCGCGAGATCCGGCGCAATTTCCATAAGCTCGGCACATCCTCGCGCAGCACATTCGACAGAGCGAAGGTCAGCGCGACGTTGTTTTCTTCCGCCATGTTCTTCAACTGGGCGATCGAGACGGCCTGATTGACATAGGCCAGGGCGCCGGCGGCGATCAGCAGAACGATGCCGCCGATCAAGGCAAAGCGATGCGGGAGAGATATATTACGCAGCAACTCTTGAATCCGGATTATGCGCGCGCGCGCCGCTTTCGCCGTGGTGGCTTCGAATTACAAATATGGTGGGGCATCAATTTTACCCTTTAAGTGGCCGTTATTGTTTCGCCGCGCGCCAGGCAAGAGATAGATGAGAATAACCCGCTTCCCCGCGCCGCGCTATCTCTGCGTCTCGACATCATCCGGGTCTGGCCATCCCTGAAAATCAGGCTAAATTATCAACCTGACGCAATGCCGGAGCGGTGGGATCAGGCCGAGAGGAGAGTGGCGAGCAATGACGGATGACATAGAATCGACAACGCCGTTCGAAACGGTGCGCTGGGACCTGAACCCGGGGCGCACCGTGCTTGTTATCATCGATGCGCAGAATGATTTTCTGCACGCGGACGGCTGGTATGCCCAGAAGGGCATCGATATCGCGCATATGCGCCGCACCATCGAGCCGACGCGCCAGCTGCTGACGGATGTGCGGGCCAAGAACATTCCGGTGGTTTGGACGCGCCATGGCAGCCGCGGCACCGAGGATGGCGGCCCGTTCATGCAGCTCCGCCCGTTTCTGAAGGAGGGCGGTTTGCGCCAAGATACCTGGGGCTACGAGATACTCGACGAGCTCGGCGCCATCGAGGCGGATTGGTATGTCGAGAAATCGCGCCTCAGCGCGTTTTTCAACACCAATCTTGAGGGCGTGCTGCGGGCGCTGAATGCCGATACGGTGCTGTTCGCCGGCATCCTCACCAACCAATGCGTGGCGGCGACCTCGAAAGATGCGATGTACCGCGATTTCAGGCCGATCGTGATCGAAGACTGCACCGGCACCACCATGCCGCACCTGCATGATCCGGCGATCGAAATGATGCGTGTCGGCTGGTGCGAGGTGCGCGATCTCGAATCGACGCTCGGCGAAATCCGTCAGCTCGCCGCCGCGCCTTGAACCGATCCTGAACCCGCCAACCATCTTTTCGGGTACGTCTGATCGGTTCCAAACTTTGCGCTGGTCCCTATGATGGGTATCAAACGGACGAAGGAAACGCGACATGCAGTTGGGTGAGCCATCTTGGATGAACGAGGAACATGCGATCTTCCGAGATTCGGTGCAGAAATTCATCGCCGCTGAAATCGCGCCGCATTACGAGGCGTGGGAAAAAGCCGGCATCGTGCCACGCGACATCTGGAACAAGCTCGGCGACCACGGCCTGCTCTCACCCGACATGCCGGAGGAATATGGCGGCGCCGGTGGAACCTTCGAGCATTTGGCGGTGATCATCGCCGAGTTTGCGCGGCACGGCTATGCGAGCTTCGCCGGCAGTTTGCTCGGCGTCCATTCGGGCATCATTAACCACTATATTTTGAACAATGGCAGCGCCGAACAGAAAGCGCGCTATTTACCGGCGATGGCGTCGGGCGAGATGGTCGCCGCCATCGCTATGACCGAACCAGGCGCCGGATCGGACCTTCAGGGCGTGACGACGACGGCCAAGCGCGACGGCAATGGCTACATTCTGAACGGTGCCAAAACCTTCATATCAAACGGCCAGCATTGCGATGTCGTTGTGGTGATCGCCAAAACCGACAGCACGGTCGCCGGCTCCAAGGGTATCAGCCTGTTGTTTGTCGAAAAAGACGCCGCCGGTTTTAGCCGCGGCCGCAATCTCGATAAGATCGGTCTTCATTCCGCCGATACCTCGGAGCTGTTCTTCGACGATGTCCGGGTCGAGGGCGATGCGGTTCTCGGCGCCGAGCATGGCGGCTTCGGCGTGCTGATGAGCGAATTGCCGCGCGAGCGGTTGACTCTGGCAATCGGCTCCTTGGCCGCCGCCGAGGGCGCGCTGCAATGGACCATCGACTATATCCAGGAACGCCAGGTCTTCGGCCAGGCGGTCGGCAAATACCAGAACACCCGTTTCAAAATTGCCGAGATGATGACGGAAATACGCTCGCTGCGTGCCTTTGTCGACGACTGCACGCGACTGCTATCTGCCGGCGATCTCGACACGGTGACGGCCAGCATGGCCAAGCTCAAAGCCACGGAATTGCAGGGCGAAATTATCGATGACTGCCTGCAATTCTTTGGTGGCTATGGCTATATGCGCGAGTTCCCAATCAGTCGCGCCTTCGTCGACGCCCGAGTGCAGCGCATCTATGGCGGCACGTCGGAGGTGATGAAGGAGATCATCGCCCGCGACATCCTCGGGCGATAACTGTTAGTCGAGAAGTTAGTGCCGGCCAGCGAACGTTCGATTGGAGCAACAATTAGGCACTATACGTGTCGCCAAAATTCGCTCCATCGAGCCCGCGCTTGCTTGGGTAAGAGTTATTGACCAGCCAAATCTGCTCTCCCTTAACTACTCAATTTTTCCGTAAATTTTATCGACGAGCGATTTTGCCACACTTTCGGCAGTCGATATTTCCTGATCTGAGAATGCCCCAAGGGCGGCCGGATTGTGAGCGCCCAGAACTTCGAACTCCGCCAGTACTTCGTCGTCGGATTGAGAAATAACGGTGGCGGTTACATTGAGCTCGTTTGCGCCCGCCAAAGCACCAAGCAAAAGCCTGTCGCCCTGCGAGAGTATTTTTACATGTGTCACCACCATCTCCAGACGGGCAGATTTGCCGGAAACGTTTCTAGCAGCGAGTTACTTTTGTACCGCCGATTCTAGCGCCGACACGATGGCTGGTGTTGCTTTACTGGCCGGCAGGGCCGATGCCGTTACCTGAGAAATTTCTAAAGATTTTTGAGCATTTTGTTCGAAAGCCTTATTCGCTGTAATCTTGGTGGTGGTACATGCAGCTACGAGAATCAAGGTCGAGACAATAAAAATTACACGTGTGAAACGCATGGCGATATCTCCGATCATTGCGGAATTAGTGCTGTGACTACAGATTAATTGGAAAGTGAAGAGCTAAGAATACAACCAGATTCGCACAGGTGTAGGTACTGTACGATAGACAATGTTAAAACTGGCGCTCATGCCATGCCCGGGCGATAACCCGCAGCAGAGACGCGCGCGCCGGCCCGATTTCCCGGCGGTCACAGTGCCGGCGGTACGGTTTGCTTGGCGCTGTCACGCGCCGCCATGAGCGCCGACCAGGGCCTGAGATTTTGCGTCGCGTCGAGCAGCGTCTTGCCTTCTGCGGTCATCTCTAAAACGGACAACAGCGGGAAAACAAAATAATCCGCCAGCGTTGGCGCGTCGGCGGCAAAATATTGTTGTTTGCCGAACGCGCCGTCGAGCTGTGCGAGTGCTTTTTCCGTCTTGGGAATGCTTTCTACAATCAGCTCTTCATTGGCGTTGCCGCCGAAGGCCGGCACGACCAGCCGTTGCAGGACAATATCGATTCCCGGGCGATAGAGATATTGGATGAACACCGATATCCACTGGTTCATGCGGGCGCGTTGCAGCGGATCGGCCGGCTGTAGCGCGGGGCCGTCGAAATTTGTGTCGATGTAGGAGGTGATCGCGAGTGTTTCATAGAGGCGAATGTCGCCATGGCTCATCGCCGGCACTGGGCCCCAGGGATGGCGTTCCAACTGTTCCGGCGATTGCGGCTGGGCGGGGTCTAGCTCATACGGCACGCCTTTTTCGATCAGGGCGAGGGTGCAGGTGCGGCCATAGGTGCTGAGCGGCGTCGCATGGATGATTAAAGAGGACATCACGATCCTTTGAGCTAGGGCGGGGTTGAGACAGGACTATAATCAGCTCTCGTCACGATGCCTTCAACATGTAATCGCGAACCGCCGTTGCTTTACGCGCCATGAGGCAATCGCCATAATCACTGGTTCCCTTTGATAACATCGCCTTCGCAACTGGAAAGCAGCAAGCATGCCCGAAACATCGTCCTATACGCCGCCAAAAGTCTGGCAGAACATTACTGAAAACGGCGGAACATGGGCCAGCATCAATCGCCCCACTGCCGGCGCGACGCATGAGCAGGAACTGCCGGTCGGAAAACATTCGTTGCAGCTCTACTCCCTGGCGACGCCGAACGGCGTCAAAGTGACGATCCTGCTGGAAGAATTGCTGGCGCTCGGACATAAGGGAGCGGAATATGATGCCTTCCTGATCAAGATCGGTGATAGCGAGCAGTTCGGCAGCGGCTTCGTGGCGCTCAACCCAAACTCAAAGATTCCGGCCCTGCTGGATCGCAGCACGTCGCCGGGGACGCGGGTGTTTGAATCCGGCGCGATCCTCCTCTATCTGGCGGAAAAATTTGGGGAGTTTGTTCCGCAAGAGCTATCGGCACGGGCCGAATGTTATTCCTGGCTGTTTTGGCAGATGGGCAGTGCGCCCTATCTCGGCGGCGGGTTCGGCCATTTCTACGCCTATGCGCCGGAGAAGTTCGAGTACCCGATCGACCGCTATGCGATGGAAGCGAAGCGCCAGCTTGATGTGTTGGATCAAACTCTGTCGGAACGGCCGTATCTCTGCGGCGATGACTACAACATCGCCGACATCGCCACCTATGCCTGGTATGGCAATCTGGTGCTGAACAATTCTTATGATGCGGCGGAATTCCTTAGCGTCGCGTCGTATAAACATGTCGCCAGATGGGCGACGGAAATAGAAGATCGCCCGGCGGTTAGCCGCGGCCGGCGGGTCAATAAAACTTGGGGCAAGGAAGAACTCCGCGTCCCCGAGCGGCACGACGCCAGCGATATCGATTGACCGGATTCAGAGCGGCGCCAGCAAATTATATGTGTCCATTTGGCCTTTGCCTTTGATGTCGACTGTTCCCTTTGCGCTGAATTGGTATTTATCGCGTAACCTCTGGTAGACGGCTTCGGTGACTTGGATGGTATTCGATGCTCCGCTCGATTCCATGCGGCTCGCGACGTTCACAGTGTCGCCCCACATGTCGTAGGCGAATTTGTTTTTTCCGATGGCGCCGGCGACCACCGGGCCGATATGGATGCCGATGCGGAGTGAAAAGCCTTCGCCGCTGTCTTTTTTTATTTCGCGAATTATCGCTAGCATATCGAGCGCCAGATTGGCGATGGCCTGGGAATGGTCTGGTCTTGGCTCGGGCACGCCGCCCGCCACCATATAGGCATCTCCGATGGTTTTAATTTTCTCCAAACCGTGTCGGATGGTGAGTTCATCAAAGCAAAAAAAGATCTCGTTGAGCTTGGTCACCAGTTGATCCGGGCGCACCGTGCTCGAATACCGCGTGAAATCGACGATGTCAGCGAACAGCACGCTCGCATCGTCATATTCTTCGGCGAAGACGCCGGGCCGAGATTTCAATATTTGTGCCGTTTTCCGCGGAAGTATATTCAACAATAGCCCATCCGCCTTGGCCCGTTCGCTGACGGCGCTGATCACGAAATAGCTGGCGAAAATAAAGACGACAAACGACCAGATGCTCAAATTCATGAAGAAAAACAGCACCCTTGCATCATCGGATACCGGATGGCCGTGTGTGACAAAAAAGTCCTCGAAGGCAAAGGTGATGGCGATATTCACCAGATAAAGAAGCAACCACACGATCGACTGCTTCATGGAAAAAAACATCAACGCGATGATCGGGCCGCAGAATGCCCAGACCAGGACAAACCCAGAATCGAAAACGCTGCCGATGCTCCACTGAATCAGCGCGGTGATATAGATGATGCAGATGATCTGGACGTAAACCAGGGGGCGATGGTTGCGCGTGAAATGGCAAACAACGATGGTTGTGCCGACTATCACAACAAAGGCGAAAGGCAGGAGTGAAACCAGCCCGAAGCCGAAGATGATGTAATACATTGCCGTCCACGCAGTGCCTGCCACACAGCACGACGCGGCGACCAGAAAGATGGTGATCTTTTCCAGTCTGATGTCGTCCGTGTCGTCGGGTGCGTAGGCGAAAAATGTCTTCAGATTCATGTCGCGTGACGCTCAGATTTGGAGGCTCCGCCGCTATTGTGAACAATCGGCGGCGGCGAACGCTAGCATAAACAGACAGGCACTAACTGTAATGTGGCGTGCGTGATGACAGCATCCGCAAAGTGCTCAGATTATAGTGATGTTGCGGATACAAACTCACCTGGTAGCGCTAGTTGCAATACCCGTCTTTGTCCAACGCCAGATTGATCTGCGGCACGGATTTTCCGACGATACGGATCATCAGGTCTTGACGGAGCAAGAGGGCGCCGGCTTTAGTGATCGCGCGTCGAGGCCCGGGGGGACGGCACGCAAAAAGAATGAAAACTTAGGGGAGAGGCCAAACATGTCCGATGTCGCAACGCTCTTAAAACGCATCGATGACGAGGGTATCAGGAACGTTGATTTTTGTTTTACCGATCCGCGTGGCAAGTGGCATCACCTGACCTATCACGTGAGCGCGGTGGACGCCGAATTGTTCGCCGATGGCGTTATGTTCGATGGCTCGTCGATCGCCGGTTGGAAGGACATCAGCGAGTCCGACATGTTGTTGAACCCGCGTCCCGATACGGCGGCAATGGATCCGTTCTCCGAACTGCCGACGCTGATGCTGGTGTGCGATGCCTCGTTCGCTACGACGATGACGCCCGCGAGTTCAGCTATAAAATTGTCGATTTGATCGACTGTCCGCTGCCGCTCGAAAACTATCAGGCCTTCGTAAAAGTCGCCGAGACTGGTCCGGATGCATGTCGCGTACACTGGGGCAGTCGTTTTGATCCAATCGGTGTGAGTAAAAAAGAGGCCGTTACAATTGCCGAAGGCATCTACGAGGGCTGCTATGCCGGCATTCGGAAAACCCTGAACGTTTAGTAGGCAAGCCGCTTGAAGCTGGATAGCTCGGTATCGAGATTGCGTCACGCCGACCGATTTTTTCGCTGGGATCATCGGCGGCGGCGCTAAGGTCCGAATCTAGCCATGAGAATACATGGGACGGTGAGTGGATTACCTGCGCTCTGCATCGGTCAAGATGCGCATGTGGATACCACTTAGAGGGTTGGTGTGGTTGTGGTGAAAGGCTAGTGGATCGGCGGTATCAAGGGCTGGCGCCAGCAGCGCCTGCAAAGCAATCCCGCAAAAAACGGCCCCCGAGCTCTAAGCCTGCTTGATCAATACCGTGACCAAGATTGGGGCAAATATGCCACTGGGCGGAAATTTCGGACAGCGCTAGATTTTGAACCGTTTCGAGCATCGCATCTGCTGGAATCAAGTCGTCAGAGGCGCCATGGATAAGGAATATCGGAGGTCGTGATCGAACTTCGTCGACCGTTGTCTCCATCCCAACCATGCGACCAGAATAACCAACAACACCAGTCATGAGCTGGGCGCGGCGAAGCGCCACGAATAGAGCCATCATCGTGCCCTGACTAAACCCGACCAGTGCCAGGCGGTCATCACTTAGACCAGTACGCGCTAGTTGCTCGTCAATATATTGATTAAGAATTGGGGCAGTTTCACGCGCACCTTCGAGCATTATCTCGGGCGAGAAATCACGAATGCTGAACCATTGTCGGCCCTGTGGCGCCTGGTCATATGGATAGGGCGCATTCGGCGATACAAATTCGGTGTCCGGCAAGTGATTAGCCCAATGTGGAGCCAGTCCAATCAGGTCATTCCCATCGGCACCAACGCCGTGCAACAAAATTGCTAAATTTTTTGGCGCGGCACCATTCGTCGGTGCATGCCGCGGGCCACTCAAGGTGGGCTTCGTCGGTTTCATTGCGCGCTAACGTCCATCTAAATTTACGATTACGTTCTCATTCATAGCCGGATGGTGTGATTATTTATACAGGGGCGGAAGCGCGTTTAGTAGACCAGCGAAAACCAGGACAGAAGTGTGAACGCCAAATCCTCATCTTTCGGTGACACGGTCCGTGTTCTTACTGCTAGCCTTGCCGGCGGCCCGATACCTGCATACGCTAATCTCGCTGCCTGGTACGACGAAGCGATACAGCGCCAGAGCGTCACCGAGACCGCGCCCGGGGGATAGAAACCGGCAGGTGGGGAGGTAATCTTGAAAGTGTGGCGTGCTGAGGATCAGCGCCCCGCCGATGTGGCGGTGATTATACCAACCATCCTCCGCCCCAGCCTGGAGCGGGCGGTGCGCTCGGTATTCGGCCAGGATCTGTCCGCGACAATCCAAATTCTGATCGGCATCGATAAGCCGGCAGGCGATGGTGACTTGCTGCGCCGCTTGAAGGCAGCCGCGCCCAAGAACGTACGACTCACAATCCTTGATTTGGGTTATTCGACTTCCCTCCGACATGGCGGGCTGGTGAACGCCTGGGCCGGCGGCGCTTTGCGTACCATGCTCAGCTATGCTGCCAACAGCCGCTATGTTGCGTATCTTGACGATGACAATTGGTGGGACGAAAAACATCTTTCTTCCCTGCTTGAGACGGTTCAAGGCGCGGAATGGGCCTATTCCAAACACTGGTTCGTGGATGCGCAAAGCTTAGAGCCGCTTTGTGTGGACGAATGGGAATCACTTGGACCGGGTCAGGGCGTGTTCAAGGACAGTTTCGGCGGCTTCGTCGATCCCAATTGCCTGTTGCTCGACCGCTTCGTCTGCGAGCCAGTGCTCCGGCTATGGAGCGTCGCGCCCGATAAAAATGCGGGCCGGATGACGGATCGCAACATTTTTTATAATTTGAAAAATCATTTCAGCCATTCCGGGAGTGGCCTGCCCACCGCCTTCTACGTGCTTCAGCCCGCCGATCCCCGCCATCCCGAACGGCTGGAATTCATCAAGGGCGCAGAGCCGGGACCAGCCGAATTTCTTGCTCGCGAAGCCACGCGCCGGCGCAACGAGGTAGCCAGCTGGCCGGAGAGGCGCGGAGTCAAGGCGGCCGCTTCCGGCCGCCGCGCCACTGGTGTTTATCGGTGGCGCGGCGCGCAGCGGCACCACTCTGTTGCAAAGTATCCTTTGCGCGGACGAGGACGCCAATCCGCTGGTCCGCGAAGCGCAATGGATCACTCATTTCGCGCGCCTCTACCGCTGGAGCAAAGATAATTTCGCCGCCATCCAGAATGATTATTTCGCCTCGCCCGAAGAATGCCGGGATTTTCACGCCAAGCTGCTGACGCAATTTCTGGCTCAAGCCTCGCAACGCCTCGGAGAGCGCCCGTGCCTGGTGCTAAAAAACCCGGAAATGACGGCCCTGTTCGGCGATCTTCGGGAGCTCGCGACAGAAGCCAAGTTCGCCGTGATGATGCGCGATCCGCGAGATATCATCGCTTCCATGCTTGAGGTTCGGGAAAAATTCGATCGGCAAAAAAAGACAGCTCCCATCCCGCTCGAGCGCGACATGAAGAGCTTGTCGCTGCGCGTGCGGAGTTACTATGCGCCGTTTGCCGATACCAGCCTGCGGGAGGATACTCTGTTCGTCCGCTATGAAGACCTGACACACAATCCACAGCACGAAGTTCAGCGATTGCGCAATTTTACCGGACTGGCCCTCGCCGATTTCGATCCCGCGCGGGATTGGTCGCAAGCCGCCGCCGGCGGCGCGTATCAGCCGGGGCGCTGGGCCTGAGAAAGGGTGGTGTGGGTGCGGCTGAATCCGCCGGGATGAGATGGCCGGTGCGGCCGAGCGCAGCACATAGCTCAACTGCGAAAACCTAACTGACCCGAGTACGGTTTGGGCTGTACAAGGGCAGGTTAGGCGCTACGCTCGCGATGATGAAAAAGATATTAGTTACAGGCGCGCTGGGACAAATCGGTTCGGAACTGGTGCCCGCTCTTCGAGAGAAATATGGGACCGAGGCAATCGTTGCCTCGGGCATCCGTTTCCGGCCCGTGGGCGCCGTAACGGAAGGCGGCATTTTTGAGATTCTGGATTGCACAAATGTCGATGAAATCAGCGCGATCGTTAAGAAGCACGACGTCGGCACGATCTATCACATGGCCGCGATCATGTCGGCGATCGGGGAGAAACAGCCGGAAGATGCCTGGGATCTTAATTTTGGCGCCTTCGCAAATATCCTGAAGGTCGCCCGAGAGCATGGCTGCGCGGTATTTTTCCCGAGCTCCATTGGTGCATTCGGCCCGACGACACCGAGCCACAATACGCCTCAAGACACGGTGCAGCGGCCGACGACAATATATGGCGTCGCCAAAGTCGCGGGAGAACTGTTGAGCGACTATTACTTTGCGCGCTTCGGCCTCGACACGAGAGGGCTCCGATTGCCGGGGCTCATCTCCAACGTGACACTGCCTGGCGGCGGGACCACGGATTATGCGGTCGATATTTTCTATCAGGCGGTTCGCGAGAATCGCTATTCCTGCTTCCTTGAGGCCGACACTCGGCTCGACATGATGTACATGCCCGATGCAATCCGTTCGATCATGCAATTGATGGAGGCCGATGCGAGCCGATTGGAGCATCGTAATGCCTTCAATGTGACGGCCATGAGCATCACGCCGGCAGAGCTTGCCGCAGAAATTCAACGACACATGCCGGACTTTTTCATGGACTACGAGGTTGATCCGTTGCGTCAGGCGATCGCCGAGTCATGGCCTGACTCGATGGACGACAGTGCCGCCCGTGCAGAATGGGATTGGGCACCACGCTACGATCTCGCCGCGATGACCAAAGATATGCTGGAGACGATCCGAACGAAGCTGACTTAGCCGCCGGGCGAGTGATGGCGAATGTCTGAAGCGGATTGTTTTAGCTGCCGTCGCGCAGGAAATTCTCGATGGTGCTGGCAAATGTCTCGAGATCATCCCACGGGATCATGTGTCCAACACCATCTATGCGAATTGACCGGCACTCGGGGATGAGGCCGGTAATTTCCGCGGCGTCTTCGTCACTGATCGTGCCGCCCATCTCGGCGTAGATGAGCAGGGTCGGAGAAGCAATCGCGGGCATCAAGACATGCACGTCTTCTTCGTGAAAAGATATGTGCGTTTGGGTGACCGCTTTGACCGTGCATGTCGGAAGCCATTGATCGCGTAACGCGATTTGCTCGCTCGTCCAGTTCTTCAGAAGCGGACTTGAGGCATCGGTCGCCTGACCGTGCGAAGCGGCATGCATGGCGTCCAAATACCATTGCAGCGGGATCGGATAGTTGCGCCGGCCCGGGCCCGAGACCGGCGGGTCGATCAAGATTAGTGGTCCAACCAATGACGGCGCGTCCGCCGCCAGCTTGAGCGCAATTCTGGCGCCCATCGAATGGCCCGCGACAACCGGGTTTTCGAGGCCAAGTTGCTCGATAACGCCTTGCACATCCGCGGCATAGTCTGCCAGCCAATAGTCGAGATCGTCGCCACTGGATGAAAGGCCGCGTCCGCGAATGTCCAGTGTGAACACATGGCAGAAGTCAGCCAGACGACGGCTGACGAAATCCCACATAATGGCTGGGCTGGTGATGCCTGGTAATAAAACGAGCGCTGGTCCGTCTCCCGGAAACTCATGATGATGGAGCCGAACGCCGCCGACAGTTAAGTGTCGGCCACAGGGTTGGACTGTCATGTGGCGTGGTTACTCCAAAGGATGTGAATTGCCGGATTGGTTGCGGCGGAGAACTCCATCCCGCCGCAATGCTGCGCCTCTTGACTGTATTTAGCCGAAAGTGGCGAGTCAATCGGCCACGGCTGAAGGCGATGTCTCGGTCAATTTGCACGTCATTTTGAAATTTTCTTTCATCTCGTTCTGCGCTCGGGACGCGGCGTTCGCCGGCGCCGGGGGCAAAATCAAGTTTGGACGCTGCGGGCTTCGGGTTGGTCCTGAGCTTCGCACCAACGGCGCCACATGGTGCGGAAGGCGGCCTCGAGATTGCCGGCAAAACGTGGCGCGTCGCACAACGGCGATTGGCTTACTTGGTGGCGCAGTCCGGCGCGCAGCCCGGCCAGATTTTCGAGATCACCGCAGTGGCGGACGGCGATGTCGAGATATTGCTCGGTTGTCTCCGCTACCCAATCACCGAGGCCGGCAGCGTGCAAATGGCTCGCGGCGTGGCGGTGGGCGAAAACCGCGCCCGGCAGGGTAACCAGCGGCACGCCCATCCACAGTGCCTCGCAGGTCGTCAGTCCGCCGGAATAGGGGAAACGGGTCCAACGCGATGTCGATATCATTGTAGGCGGCGAGCAATTCACCGTGGGGCGATTCTCCGCTCAGGGTGAGACGGCTGGGCGCAATCCCGCACTGTTCGAACATGGCGCGGTGGCGCGCGGCTACCGCCGTGTCATTGAGTTGTCTGGTCTTAAGGACAAGCCGGCTGGCGGGAACACGCTCAAGAAGCTCGCACCAGAGGGCGATCACCGCATGATTTATTTTGCTCAGATTGTTGAAACAGCCGAACGTAATATGGCCCTGCGAAAGTGCCGGCAGGGGCGCCGGCGCGGGCGCGTAATCGGGGGTGTGTAGCACACATAGCCATCAGGCAGGCGGGTGATCTCCTCGCTATACCAAGCATCGTCATCCGCTGGGCTGGCGACGCGATCGGAGATGAAGTAATCCATCGCATCCAGCCCGGTGGTGTCGATCTGACCGCCGACCCATTTGACCTGCACCGGCGCCGGCTTGCGGGCGAACACTAGAAGCCGGCTGCCGGCGCCATGGCCAGACATATCCACCAGGATATCGACACCGTCATCGCGGATTTTTGCGGCAACATCGTCGTGCCGCAGTCCGGCGATTGATCGCCAGATGTGGGCGGCCTTTTTGAACCGTTCAGTAAGCGCGTCACCCTTCAAGACGTCAGCATAGAAAGTGAGCTCGAAGGCGTTTTTATCGAGCGCTTCGAGGGCCGACAGGGTCAAATAGCCAACTGGATGGCGGCGGAAGTCACGCGAGACGAAGCCGAGGCGCAGCCGTTTTTCCGCGCTCGGCAGATTGCGATGTTGGTGCGCTTTGGGTGCTAGCGGCGCGGCATGTTGGGCGTTCCACTTGCGGTACTCGGCAAACACCGCCGCGCGGTCATAGGCAGATTGATAGAGCATGCAATAAAGCAGGTTGCTGTGCGCTTCGGCCAGGCTTGGGTTCAGGTCGAGGGCGGCGCGGTAGACGCTGAGCGCGTCTGCCAGATTGCCCTGATCCTTCAGCGCATTGCCGAGATTGTTGTGCGCGGTGGTATAATCGGCTCGCGCGCCCAGGGCCGCGTGGAAAGCTGCCACTGCTTCCTCAAGCCGGCCTAAATTTTTGAGCGCGACGCCAAGATTGTTATGGGCTTCAGCGTAATCGGGCCGGAGGTCGAGGGCGCTCAAATAAGCCGCGACCGCATCCTCTAGCTTGCCTTGGCAGCCAGGCCGTTCAGCGTTTCGGCATCATCGGGCTGTAGTTGGAGGGCGTGGCGGTAGGCCGCCACCGCGTCTTCCAGTTTGCCCTGGGTGAATAGCGCATGGCCGAGATTGCCGTGTGCCGCGTTATGGCCGGGCGCCAGAAGGATGGCCTGGCGGTAGGCCGCCTCCGCCGCGTGCAGCTTGCCCAATGCTTGAAGGGCGATGCCAAGATTGTTGTGGTAGTCGGCGTTGCCTGGGCGCGCGGCGACCGCCTGCTCAAGAAGCTCTCGCGCAAATTCGTGGCGCCCGGTCTGGTGTGCGAGCGCGCTTAAGAGATGCAGGACATCCGCATTGCCGGGGTCGGTGGCCAGCAAGTCGCGGTAGATCGCCTCGGCTTCGGGCAAGCGGCCGGCGCCGTGATGCGCCCGGCCTGCGTCAAGCGCCGCGTCAGTCGCCACGCCAGTCGCCACGCCAGTCACTCGTGTCTGCGTCGCTCGGGTCGGCGGGGCGTTGAACACTTGCGCCGCCAGTAGGGTCTACGGTCCACCGCGTGACGCTCTCGGGTTCATGTTCAAACGTGAAAAGCGGCTCATATGTGAAGTCTCCTTGCTTCGGGCCGCGCTATCTAGCGCAGTCAGCGTACGCCCAAGCTGCCATATCATGGTGCCAGCGCCAATACTGAGCCATGTTCGGCGCACAGCCGCTTGGGTAGACGGTGTTAACATATGGCGGTAAAATAATAGGACCTCCGATTCCGCGGCGCCAGACGGCGCTCCGACCGGCGACTGGCGTATCGAGTTAGAAGTTTTTGCCGAGAACCAGAATGAACTTTTAAGTGTCCATGAACACAATGCCCTTCCGCTCTTGAATTACGGGCCGAATGTCAATTGCGCCATCGACGCCGCAGGCGGTCGAGCAGCACGTGTCGTCGGTGGTATTGTTGATTGGCAGTTTGGTAAGTGCTGCGGGGGCCGGCCTCGGAATACTCTCCGCGTCCTTGTCGCCCGAGCAGGCAATGCCCTTCGATATGGTGACGATGCCCACGGCGACGGTGCTGTTTTCCTCAATATTCCTCGCCATCCTGGTCACGGGCAGCCGCTATAACCGTCAGATCGCCTATGTTTGGGTCGCCTTTTCCGGCCTGTTCAATCTGCTGGCGGTCGGCAATGCGTTGTTCATTTCGCCCTCGCCAAATCTAGTTTTTTACCTCTTATGGATACCGCTCTATTACATATTCCTCAGCTTCGTTTTAAATGGCCGCGAAGCATTCTTTGTCGGTTGGGGCTGTTTTCTCACCGTTGTGCTGATGTTCCTGGTGTATGGCCTAACGGCGCCTGGCGCCGATCTTGACGGACGCGAGTTCAATTTGCTCGTTCAATCCGCCGCCACCCAGGGCGGCACGCTAGGACTGATGTATTTCTTCCGCGTCTATCGCGAGCGCTTTCATCATGAATCGAAGCGCTCCTCGGAATATCGAGAAATAGCGGCGGAACTGGAAGCCGCGGTGCAGCGCGAACAGGCGGCGCATCAACAGGTGGTAATTGCCAACCAAGCCAAAATCCACTTTCTCGCCGGCATGAGCCATGAATTGCGCACGCCCTTAAACGCCATCAATGGCTTTTCCGAGATGATGTCGAAGGAGATGTTCGGGCCGTTGGAGAACGAGAAATACCGCGAATATATCGAGGATATTCATCGCGCCGGCGTGCATTTGCTGGCCATGGTGGAAGATACGCTCGATATCGCCAAGATCGAGGCGGGCCGCATGGAGCTTCAGTTGGAGCCGGTGTGGCTTGGCCGTGTCGCGGAAGACGCGATCAACATGACCGGCGCGGACAAATACGGCGGATCTCTAAACGTGCGCGCCGAAATTGTACCTGACCTGCCGCGCTTGATGGGCGACCCACGAGCGTTGCGCCAGATCGCGATAAATCTTGTTTCCAACGCCCGAAAATTCACTGCCAGCGGCGGTCATATCACGCTGCGAGCCAAATTGGCGCCAGACGGCGGCATCCTGTTCGAAGTATCCGACACCGGCGTTGGTATCCCAGAAGAGGAAATCGCCAACGTGGTGGAGCCGTTTTATCATCTCAATAATGCGCTCGATCCTGATCAGGATTCGAGCGGCCTCGGCCTATCGCTGGTCAAGCGGCTGGTCGAGTTGCATGGCGGCGAGCTCGGTATCGTCAGCACTGTCGGCACAGGCACAGTGGTGAGCTGCAAGTTCCCGCCCTCGCGCACGGTGACGGAAGACGCATGAGGCCGGCAGGCTGATTAGGCGAAATATTCCGGGAGCGCGGTCGCGAGGTTGGTGCGGATGCGGTCGTAGATCGGGGCGTCGTCTTTGGCGTAATCGAAGCTCTGGCCGGTAACCGCCTCATAGAGTGCGACGTATTTTTGCGAGAATTCGTTGAGCGTGTCGGCTGGGATGTCCGGCACCGGCTCGGTGTAGGGGTCGCATTGGGTGCGTACCCAAAGGCGGAGAAATTCCTTGTCGAGGCCCTCAGGCTCTTTGCCGGCGGCGAGGCGCGCGGCGTAGCTCGCCTGCCTCCAATAGCGGCTTGAATCCGGCGTGTGCAGCTCGTCGGCGACGGTGATGCGGCCGGCTTCGTCGGTGCCGAACTCATATTTGGTGTCGACCAGAATGAGCCCGTGCTGCGCCGCGATCTCGCGCCCGCGCGCGAACAGTTTGAAGCTGATCTCCGCCACCTCATCCCACTGCGCCTGGCTGAGCAATCCTTCGGCGACGATCTCTTGCGCCGTGATTGGCGCGTCGCGCTCGCCCTTAGTGGTGGGGGTGAGAATGGTTTCCGGCAGCTTCTCGTTTTTCACCAGGCCGTCGGCGAATTGGTGGCCATAGAGCACACGTTCGCCGCGCTGATACATGGTCCAGATCGAGGTTTCGGTGGAGCCGGTCATGTAATCGCGGACGATCATCTCAATCGGCATCATCTCCAAATGCTGGGCGATGACGACGTTTGGGTCGGGATAGGAGAGCACATGGTTGGGGCAGATATCCTGGGTCGCCTCGAACCAAAACTTCGCCGTTTGATTAAGCACCTGGCCTTTGAATGGCACCGCCGCCAACACTTTGTCGAACGCCGATTGGCGGTCGGTCGCGATCATCACCTGGCGGCCATCGGGGAGGTGATAGGTGTCGCGCACTTTGCCGCGGTAAAAGCCGGGCAGTTCGGGAAATTGGGCATCGGTCAGGCATTGGCCGGAAAGCCCGGCGCCACTGGTGTCGTTCATGAGTATCTCTCGTGGTTCGCGTTATTCAGCGCCTTCGACTTCGACGAAGGTGTCGTTATAAGCGGGCTGGCCTGATGCCGACCAGGCGGCCGGCGTCAGCATGTTGCCGACCGCGCCGGTCTCCCCGGGTTTCGACCACCATTTGCCGGCGAGCGAAACCGTCCCGGCGCGGATTTGTTGCGTGACTTTCAGTCCGGCCCGGAGGGAGCCCTGATCGTTGCTGATCAGAATGTCTTGGCCGTCCGAAAGGCCGCGCTCGGCGGCGTCCTCACTGTTCATCTCAAGCGCCGGTGCACCCTCGGCCTTTTGATGGCGCGCCATGTTGGCGAAGCTGGAATTGAGGAAGTAATGCGATTTCGGCGTCAGCATTTGCAGCGCGCCCTCGGGCGCCGGGGGCACGTCGGGGGCAGGATAACCCGCCAGAGATATGCGTTTGTCCGACGGCGGGATGGGTGCGCGGGCCGGCGAACGCTTGCGCCATCCCTCGGCCTTCAGATCCGCGAGCGGTAGATCCTCCGGCAGTGCCGACGCGGCGATCTCCTCGTCGCTTTCCTGCAGGGCCGGATGGTTCAGTCCCATCTTGAGAGCGATAAGACGGGTAATTTCGCCGTGCGATTTGGCTTCGCCGAGCGGCGCCACCGCCTGCTCATTGATCGACACATAGTGATGCCCCCAAGTGGTGTGCACATCGAAATGCTCCAATTGGGTGGTTGCCGGCAAGATGATATCGGCACGCCGCGCGGTATCGGTCATAAAATGCTCGAGCACCACGGTGAACAAATCCTCGCGCTCCAAGCCGCGGCGCACTGCGCCGCTATCGGGCAACACCACCGCCGGATTTGTACCCCACACCAGAATGCCCTTTATCGGTTGGCCACCGTCATCGCCGTTCAAGATGGCGCCGAGCCGGGACAATTCGAGGCTGCGCACTTTCTCCTGTTTGAGGTCGTGGCGCTCGGTGAGGGCGAGATTGACGTCCGGGAATGTCATCAGCGCAAGCCCGCCGCCCGGGGAGCGCCAGTGACCGGAAAGTATGCACAGCGCCGAAAGATTCCAGACGAATGCCTCGCCATGCGCGGTCTGTTGCGGACCGACGCCAGAGCGCACCATCCCGGGCTGGGCGGCGGCAAATTCGCGCGCCAGCGAAACCACAGTTTCTGCATCAATGCCGCAGGTCTCGGCGACGCGTTCCGGCGTCCAGGGCTCGACTTGCGCGCGGAATTCGTCGAGATCATGCGCCATCTGTTCAGCGTATTCGAGGTCGGCCAGGCCCTCGGTGAGCAAGACACGCGCCATGCCGGCGGCCAGCGCCGCATCGGAGCCGGGGCGAATGGCGATATGTTCGTCGCATTGCGCCGCCGTCCGGGTGTAGCGCGGGTCTATGCAGACGATGCGCGCGCCATTCCTCTTGCGCGCTTCGTTCAGAAAATGCCAATGGTGGTGGCCGGTTGTCAGCACGTTCATACCCCACAGGATGATGAACTTGGCATGAACATATTCTTCCGGATCGAAGCCGATTGTGTGGCCCGTGCCCATCATGGCGAGGCCGGGTGCGCCGCAAATGTTGCCGATCATGTCTGAGGCGCCGAGTGCATTAAGCAGCCTGAGTGGCGCATATTTTTGCACCGCGCCCATTGAGCCGAAATAGGTGACCGGCATCAGCGCTTCGCCGCCATGACGGGTGATGATTTCGCCGAAGCGTTCGGCGATGGTGTCGACGGCCTCTTCCCAGGAAATACGCTCAAATTCACCCGCGCCCTTGGCGCCGGTGCGGCGCAGCGGATGCAACAGGCGCTCCGGCGAATAGGTGCGGGTCGGATAGTCATTGACCTTGGCGCACAGCACGCCGCGGGTGAAGGGATGCGCTTTATCGCCCTCGACGCGCACCACCTTGCCGTCCTCGACATGCGCCTGCCAGGCGCAGGTATCCGGGCAATCCAACGGGCATGTGCCCTGTACCGTGTGCTTCTCGACCATGTCCCGTCTCCTCTCCGATTCAATGCGTGGGGGCACTATAAAGGCAAAATCGGTTTTATTTCGAGCGCTACGTTTGTTCGCTTAATCATGGCACGGCAGCGATGCCTCAGTTAACATCGCGGCCATGACTGAAAGATACCGACTGACCCGGCGCAGTTTTCTGCGCAACTCCGCCGCCACCGCGTTTGCCGCCGGCGCTGTTACGACGCTGAGCCTGCCGCTTCGCGCTCAGCAATCGCTCTCCTACCTGCTCGGCACTGGCACCACGGGTGGCACTTATTATCCTGTCGGCGTTGCCATCGCGACGCTGGTCAAAGTCAAGCTCGAGCCCAAGGCGAAGATTGCGATGTCGGCGATCACCTCGGCCGGGTCGGGTGAAAACCTCAAATTGTTGCGCGAGAACCAGGTGCAGTTCGCGATATTGCAGGGCCTGTGGGGCGCCCATGCGCGGGCCGGCAGCGGGCCCCTGGAAAGCGTCGGGCCGCAGGATCATCTGCGTGGCATCTCTATGCTGTGGCCGAACGTCGAACATTTTATTGTGCGCGCCGAATATGCTGCCAGCGGTACGGTGGCGGATCTGCAATTGCTCATCGGCAAAGGCTTTTCGATAGGCAAGCGCAATTCCGGCACCGAAGGCTCGAACCGCCATATCCTGGCCGGCCTCGGCCTTGATCCGGAGGCGTCGTTCGACCTCGCCTATCTCGGCTACGGGCCGAGCGCGGACGCGCTGATCAATGGCAAGATCGCCGGCATGAGCACCCCGGCGGGGCCGCCGGTATCGGCCGTGACGCGGGCCTTTGCCTCGCTCGGCAAGGACATCACCATCCTCTCCTTCACAGCCGATGAGATTTCCCGCGCCAATGCCGGCTTTGACTTATGGACGCCCTATACGCTGCCCGCCGGCACCTATCCGGAACAGGATCAAGACGTTGCCACCATCGCCCAGCCTAATTTTCTCGCAGTGCGCGCCGATGTCGATGACGAGGCGGTCTATCAAATCACCAAGGCGACGCACGAGAACCTGCCGTTCCTTAACAACATCCATAAGGCGACCCGGGCGATCTCGTTGGAGAGCGCCTTGAGCGGCCTGCCGGCGCCGCTGCACAGCGGGGCTCTGCGCTACTACCAAGAGCGCGGATTGGATATTCCCGGAGCGCTGCTCGGCGGCTGATGGCGGCGCACCCGAGCGGGCGCGAGACGGGTGCCGGTCGCGGCGGCAGTAGCACTGACCGTAGCGACCACAGCGGCCGAGGCGGCGCGGCGATCGAACGCTTCGTCTATTGGTTCGGCGCCACTCTGTCGCTGGTCCATGTTTATTTTAACGTCCTTTCAACCCTGCCCCAGCTGTGGCTGGCGGCCATTCATTTTGCCGGCTTCGGTCTGATCTGTCTGTTGGTGACGCCGCCCGTGCGCGGCGTTCTGGGACGCCCTGTTGCCCGCGTGGCGTTCGCTTTCGATCTTCTCCTGGCGCTCGCCCTCGGTCTTGCGGCGCTCTATGTGGTGCTTGCAGAAGTGCCGCTGGCGGCGCGTGGTTTCGATTATGGCGCGCTCGATTATATCGCCGGCATCGCGCTCATTCTGCTCGCCATTGAACTGGCGCGCCGCACCACCGGACCGGTGATCCCGATCCTGATTATCGTCTCCGTCAGCTACGTTGCCTGGTGGGGGAAGTATGTTGGCGGTGTGCTGCATTTCCCCGGGCTGTCTCTGGAAGTGGTGTTGCTGCGCGGCAGTTACGGCGATGAGGGCATGTTTGGCCTGGTGGCCAACATATCGTCGAGCTTTGTCTTTATGTTTGTGTTGTTCGGCGCGTTTCTGATCCGCTCCGGCGCCGGTGCGTTTATCGTCGATCTGGCGCGCGCCGCTGCGGGTCGGGTGACCGGCGGGCCGGGCCTCGCGGCGGTGATCGCCTCGGCGCTGACAGGCATGGTGTCGGGCTCGGCGGTGGCCAACACGGTGTCGACCGGCGTGATCACCATTCCGTTGATGAAACGCGCCGGCTTTCCGCCACGCTTCGCCGCCGGGGTCGAGGCCGCAGCCTCCACCGGCGGCCAGTTGATGCCGCCGGTGATGGGCGCCGGCGCCTTCGTGATGGCGACCTATACCCAAATTTCCTATCTCACCATTATCGCTGTGTCGTTCTTGCCGGCGCTGCTCTATTTCATCGGCATTGCCTTCTATGTGCGCATCCAGGCTAAGAAATCCGGCCTAAATGTGGACGCCGCCGATGCGCCTAAATTCCGTCAGGTGCTGAAAGGCGGCGGGCTGCCGTTCCTCATTCCGATTGCGGTTCTGGTTGGCCTCCTTGTCTGGGGCTTTACGCCGAGCTATGCGGCAGGCTACGCCATTCTCGCGGTCATCGCTGCGTCGTGGCTGACGCCGCAGCGCATGGGGCCGCGCGCAATCCTCGATGCGCTGGCGTTGGGCGCGCGCAATATGGTGACCACGGCGGTGCTGTTGGTGGCGATTGGACTGGTGGTGAATGCCGTGTCGACCACAGGGCTCGGCAACAGCTTCGCGCTGATGATCGCCGAGTGGTCCGGCGACAGCTTGATTATCGCATTGTTGCTGGTCGCGGTGGCGTCGTTGGTGCTCGGCATGGGGCTGCCGGTGACCGCCTCTTATGTGGTGTTGGCAACCCTGGCGGCGCCGGCGCTCTACGATTTGATAACCCGCGCCGAACTGATCGAGATGCTGACCGACGGCGCCGTGCCGGAAACCGCCCGTGCTATTTTTGCGCTCGCCGCGCCGGAGGCTGTGCTTGATGCGCCAATGAGTACGGCCGCCGCTACGGGTCTATTGGCGCAAATGCCACCGGAATTGAGCGGCATGTTGCGGGAGGCGGCATTATCGCCGGCGCTGCTGACAACGGCGCTGTTGTCGGCGCATATGATCGTGTTTTGGCTGAGCCAGGACAGCAACGTCACGCCGCCGGTATGCCTGACCGCCTTCGCCGCCGCTGGTATCGCCGGGACGCCACCGATGCGCACCGGCTTGGTGTCTTGGAAGATCGCCAAGAGCCTCTATGCGATCCCGGTGCTGTTTGCCTATACACCGTTTCTGTCTGGCGATATCGCCGTGGCGCTTGAGGTGTTTGTGTTTGCCTGCCTCGGCATCTACGCCCTCACCGGCGCCATCGAAGGCTATCTCGAGACGGCGCTGCCGGTGCCGCTTCGCCCGGCGCTCGCCGGCCTTGGCGTCGCTCTGCTGTGGCCACTGGCCTGGCACTGGCATGCGCTGGTCGGCCTTGCCGTACTGGCGATTTTGGCATGGAATGTGCGGCGTTTGGCCACGCGTTGACCGGGCCAGTTTCGGTGCTAGTATCCGCGCCTTCCCGCAGCCGAGGCCAGCCGATGAATAGCCCACAAAAACCTGTAATCGTTCCCGATAATCCTCGGTTTTCGTCCGGCCCCTGTGCCAAACGGCCGGGCTGGTCGTTGGCAGCGCTGGAGGATGCGTTGACCGGGCGTTCGCACCGCGCCAAAGAGCCGATGAAGCGCATCCAGGAAGTAATTACGCGCACCCGCGAGGTTCTGGAGCTGCCGGAAGATTTCCGCGTCGGCATTGTGCCGGCGTCCGATACCGGCGCTGTGGAAATGGCGCTGTGGTCGCTGTTGGGCGCGCGTGGCGTGGATTTCCTGACCTGGGAGAATTTCGGCGAGCAATGGGTGATCGACGGCGAAAGCCAATTGCGTCCGCTCGACCACCGCATCATCCGGGCACCCTACGGCGAGCTGCCGGATTTGAGCCAGGCCGATCCGGCGCGCGATTGTGTGTTCGTCTGGAACGGCACCACTTCAGGCGTGCGGCTGCCGGACGGCGATTGGATATCGAGCGCGCGTGAGGGCCTGACCATTTGCGACGCCACCTCAGGCGTGCTGGCGCATGACATGCCGTGGGACAAGCTCGATGTGGTGACTTACTCCTGGCAGAAGGTGATGGGCGGCGAGGCCGGGTTCGGCATGCTGCTGCTTGGCCCGCGTGCCGCTGAACGGCTTGAGAATTTCACCCCGCCCTGGCCGATCCCCAAGCTCTTTCGCCTCGTCAAGGGGCAAAAGATTATCGAAGGCATTTTTCGCGGCGCGACCATCAACACCATCTCGATGCTGGCCGTTGAAGACGCGCTGGATGCGCTGCGTTGGATCGAGCGTATCGGTGGCGGCAGCGCCATGATCTCGCGCGCCGAAGCCAACTTTGCAGTGGTCGAGGCCTGGGTGGCGAAGACGCCGTGGGTCGAATTCCTGGCGCGCGATCCGGCGACGCGCTCGCGCACCTCGCTCTGCCTCAGCCTTACCGAGGATTGGTTCATCGCGCTTGACGGAAAGGCACGCTGGGCGATCGTCGATAACCTCACGCAATTGCTGGAGCAGGAGCGTGCCGCCTTCGATATCGCCACGCACCGCGCGGCGCCGCCGGGCCTCAGAATCTGGTGTGGCGGCACGGTTGAACAACGCGATCTTGCCAAGCTTCTGCCCTGGCTCGACTGGGCGTGGGCCGAAATGCGCACCAAGCACGGAGCGTGACGGCCATGCCCAGAGTATTGATATCCGACAAGATGAGCCCGCTGGCGGCGGAGATACTTGCCGCGCGCGGCATCGAGGCCGATGTAAAAACCGGCCTCACGCCGGAAGAATTAGAGGCCATTATCGGTGATTATGACGGCCTGGCGGTGCGTTCGGCGACCAAGGCGACGGCGGAGATTATTGCCGCGGCCGATAATCTTAAAGTCATCGGGCGGGCCGGCATCGGCGTCGACAATATTGATCTCGACGCGGCGACGGCGCGCGGCATCGTGGTGATGAACACGCCGCTCGGCAATTCAGTCACCACCGCCGAGCATGCGATCGCCATGATGGCGGCGATGGCGCGGCAAATTCCGCTCGCCGACCGCTCAACCCGCGCCGGCAAATGGGAAAAGAGCCGCTTTATGGGGATTGAGCTCTGCAAGAAAGAGCTCGGCATCATCGGCTGCGGAAATATCGGCGCCATCGTCGCGACCCTGGCGCTCGGCCTAAAGATGCGGGTGATTGTTTATGATCCCTATCTTTCGCCGGAGCGCGCCAATGCGCTGCGCGTTGAGCGGGTCGAGCTGGATGAGCTGCTGGCGCGCGCCGACGTCATCACCCTGCATGTGCCGCTCACCCGCGAAACCAAGGGCATCATCGATGGCGCGGCGCTAGCCAAAACCAAACCAGGTGTGTTCATTGTCAATTGCGCGCGCGGCGGTTTGGTGGTCGAGACAGACCTCAAAGCCGCCATCGAAAGCGGCCATGTCGCCGGCGCGGCGCTCGACGTGTTTGAGACTGAACCGGCGCGCGACAATCCGCTGTTCGAACTGGATCAGGTGATCGCGACGCCGCATCTCGGCGCCTCGACCGAAGAGGCGCAGGAGAATGTCGCCCGCCAGGTGGCCGAGCAAATCAGTGATTTTCTGCTCGACGGCGGGGTGACCAATGCGGTCAACACCGCGACCATCGCCGCCGAGGACATGCCCAAGCTCGCGCCCTATATGCGCCTCGCCGAACAACTCGGCTCGTTCGCCGGTCAGTTGACGGAAACCGGCCTGGTGGGGGCGACGATCGAATATGAAGGCGCCGCGGCGGCGCTCAATTGCCAGCCGCTTACCGCCATTATTCTCCAGGGGTTGCTGCATCCACTGTTGGATTCGGTGAATGTGGTAAACGCGCCGCTAATCGCCAAAGAGCGCGGTATCGACGTGCGCGAAGTGAAACGCGATCAAGCTGAGGATTACCAAATCCTGATCCGCCTCACTGTCGTTACCGAGCGCCAGAAGCGCTCGGTCGCTGGGACGCTGATCGCCGGCGATAAGCCGCGCATCGTCGAGATCAAAGGTATCAAGATCGAAGCCGAGGTGAGCCCGCATATGCTTTATTTCACCAATATCGACAAGCCGGGTCTGATCGGCGGCATTGGCCTGGTGCTGGGCGCGGCGGAAGTAAATATCGCGACGTTCAATCTCGGCCGTGCCGCAGCCGGCGGCGATGCCATCGGCCTGATTTCAGTTGATAGCGACGTCAGCGAGCAGGTGCTCAACCAATTGCGCGGGCTGCCCAATATTGTTCAGGTCAAGGCGCTCCGCTTCTGACGGCGCTAGCGTTCTAAGCGGCCCGCATGCCACGGAGATCGTGCACCGTGCGCGAGGCCAAATCCTGATTCAATTTCGCCAAGCCACTGTTGGCGAGACGGCGGCACAGATCGTTGAGCTGCATCAGCACGGCGCGCCGCGGCGCCTCGCGGACGCGGCTCCGCCGCAAGCATGTGTTGGGGCTGGTTCAATAACCGTAAATATCTACCGTGCGCAGGACCAAATGTATGGCCTCGATGCTGGCAGTGGGAAAGCGAATTTTTCGCGGTGGGTTGAACTGCTCCGCTATCACTTCCTTGCCGCATCGCTTTAACAGTCGCTTGATGTAGGCGGTTTGTTCGCCGTGACCGTCACGGACGACAATGAGTACATCGTTACCTTTTCGTGCTGGGCGGTGCGGTGAGACGTAGATCAGTTCTCCTGGTTCGTAGCGCGGCAACATGGAATCGCGCTCAATGAAAAGCACATAGGTGCCACGCGCAGCGGACAAGCGCGGCGGGCAACGCACAAGGTCGATATCATTTCTGGTCAGGATGAAGGAGCCGTGTGCGCCACCGTTTTCAGCGGTGTCTGGCGATGGTGGTGAAGTCAAATTTGTTTGGCTATTTTTTGGTGCGGACGGCGCTGAGAGGCCGGGAGGTGCAGGTGAGCCGGACAGGCGCTCAATGGTGCATATTACCTTGTGCAAGTTGCGTTTATTGAGTCCGGCACCGCCATTATTGCCGCAGGCGCGTAGCAACCTTTCCGATATGCCAGCGGCCCGCGCGACGGCGCCTGCGGTCAATCCACGTGCCGCCAAGACCCCGAACAGCGTCAAACTGGCCGTGTCCTTAGGCAATTTGGCCGTCATTGCAGTCTCTCTCCCATTTCATACTATAACGCGCATCTTATTCCTCCACATCGCAACCTTTTGGTAAATATATTTTTTGCTATTCAATCTAAACATGATAATACTGAAATTAATCTAACAAAATGAACTACTATAACTAGTTATATAATCATATAATTTTAAGATATGATTATACTCTATTATTAATTGTATATGTAAGACGAATTTTTACTAAATCGGAACACGGCGCCGTATTGTGAATCACGGTGATAGATCGAGGCGATGGCGCGGCTCGTTTGGCCGTGGAAATAAAATGCTGTTGTCCCCGATATACCGAATCAACCGATTTGAGGTACGGGAATATATTCTATATCAATAATTTAGAAGGCGTAGGAGGATGGGCAATGCCCTATTTATCTGGCGCCGCCAACATCTTCTTATCCATTGAGCCGTTTCACTTTGGGCAGGACCTCGGCGATCAGGCGTTCGGTTTGGGAGAAGATTTCTGCGTCGCCTTCACCGATCGGGCTGAGAATAAATTTTGACGCGCCGGCGGTAATATAGTCCCGGATTCGGTCGAGAATGTCTGCCGCGCCGCCAACGACGAAGCGGCCTTCCGGCTCGCGCGCAAGGCGATCGCGGAAGAAGGCCGCCGCCGCCTGCACCGGGGCGTCGTCCCAGGCGCCGAAGCGGTAGGAGAAGGCAGCGCCGTAATGATCGTGATCGATGGTCCGGCCTTCCTCTACAAGGGCCAGCTTGATGGCGGAGATGACGGCGGCGACCTCGTCCGTTGTTTCCAAGCCGGCCTGCCAGCCGGTGCCATAGCGGGCGGTGCGGCGAATTGCCGGCTTGCTGGCGCCACCGAGCCACATCGGCAGTCGCTTTTGTACCGGCTTGGGAGATACCATGGCGTTTTTGTAGCGGTAAAATTCACCGTCGAAATCCACCGAATCCTCGACCCATAGGCGGGTAATGATCTCCAGTGCCTCGTTGCTGCGCCGTCCACGGCCCGCCGTATCGGCCCCGGTGGCAAGCCAATCGGCGGCGCGGATATTGCCGATGCCGAAGCCAGGCAGGAGGCGGCCATTGCTCAACATGTCGATGGTGGCGCATTGCTTGGCGAGGAGGAGCGGATCGCGCAGGCCGACGGAGACCACGTTCATGCCGAATTTGAGCCGCTTGGTGGCGCCGGCCAGCGCCGCCATGGCGCTCATGCATTCAAGAAACGGTTTTTCTGAAACCAGACGGTCGGTCTGCCACACCGAATCCACGCCGCCGTCCTCGCACATCGCCACCCAGCGCCAATAGGCGTCGGCCGAGGAAAACGGAAAATCCATAAAGCCCAATCCGATTGCGATCGTCACCCGGCCATCTCCTTGCTATTCGTTGCCGCCGGCCAGAATGACCGAGACTTGCTCGCCGCTCAACGTGCCTCTGTCCAACAGCGCTTCTGCGAGCCGTAAGAGGGCGTCTCGGTGGGCGCCGAGAATGTCGCGGGCGCGGCGCTCTACACCGTCCATCAACCGGCGCACGCCGGCATCGATCTCGGCGGGTGCGAGGTCTGCGTCCGGCCCGCCGAGCAATTCGAAGGCGATATTCTCCGCCGCGATAATGTCGGACGTCCGGGCATGGTTGGATTCGTCGGATTCCAAAATGATCTGTTCGGCGATCAGGCCGCCCTGGGCAATAATCAGCTCCGCCATGGAACGGGCGCGGCGCTCGGCGGCTGGCGCGCGCGTGACGCTGCCGAGAATGCCCCAGCTTGATTCGATGGTGATCTCCAATATATTGCCGCCCGCCGGCAGGTTGGCGGCGAGCACCGCATGGCTGCTTTCGTGGATCGCGGTGACGCGGCGGTCTTCGGCGGTGATCTTCGGCACGCGGTTGTCTGAAGGCGGGTCGATGACGGCGGCGGTGATCAGCGCGCCCAGCAGGATCAGCACGAGGATGCCGCTGATGTTGATTTGGGTTATGTCGAGACGCTGCGCCATTGCTTCTTACCGGGTAGCGATGAATCCGAACCTTCATATATCGCGCCTCCGCAATATAACGGATAGGCTGTGGTTTATGGCAAATGCGGCGATATTCGAGATCGATGCGGCTGAGGCCCGGCGCTTTGGCGAGCAGGGGTTTTTGACTGTCGCGCGGCTGATCGACGCGGCGGCGGTGGTGCGCCTGCGCAAGAGTTTCGACAGATTGTTCGCCGGCGAATTCGAAACCGGGGTGACGCCGGACGAGGTCAATTGGCAAACCGGCTCGGGTGACGAAACGCTGACTCGGCAAATCTGCAATGGCTGGCGCGCCGACCGCGCCGTCGCGGCGGTGGTGCTGCGTGAGGATTTTGGCCGCGCGGTGGCGAAACTGGGCGGCTGGCCCGGGGCGCGCATGATGATCGACAATGTGCTGTGGAAGCCGCCCGGCGCGCGGCCGCTGCTGTTTCATCAGGACAGCGCCTATCT